>Ga0209587_1000569_pt1 | contig 18128 bp, 14 predicted proteins | sample NGEPerD_2_FD_184512 | JGI IMG/M metagenome (GOLD analysis project Ga0209587, IMG submission 184512) | Arctic peat soil microbial communities from the Barrow Environmental Observatory site, Barrow, Alaska, USA - NGEE PermafrostL1-D... | ecosystem: Environmental > Terrestrial > Soil > Wetlands >... | reverse complement strand
GTCTGGAGCTCTTGCTGGTGCTGGCCGATGCGCCCAACCTGCTGCTGCTCGACGAGCCCACCAACGACCTCGACCTGGACACGTTGGCGGTTCTCGAGGAGTACCTGGACAGCTGGCGCGGTGCGCTGGTCGTCGCGAGCCACGACCGCTACTTCCTGGACCGGGTCTGCGACGACCTGTTCTCCATCCAGCCCGACGGCCGCGTCCGCCACCACCCCGGCGGGTGGTCGCAGTATCGGGCGCAGGTCGCGCAGGAGCGGGCGGCGGCCAAGGCTGCAGGGCGCGCGTGGCGCGACGACGAGCGCGACGGCGCCGGCACGGAGCGCAAAACGCCGGCCGCGGGCGGCCGGCGCAAGCTGTCCTACAACGACCGGCGCGAGCTCGGCAGGCTGGACGCGAAGCTGCCCAAGCTGGAGGCGCGCCGCGCCGAGCTCGAAGCCGCCCTGGTGGCCCAGTCCGCGGACCACGAGGCGGCCGCGCGCCTGGGCAAGGACCTGGCCGCGCTGCTGGCCGAGATCGACGCCACCGAACATCGGTGGCTGGAGCTGAGCGAGGTGAAATCGTGACCACTGCCGAGGGCCGCGACGGGGCGCCGGCCGACGCGCTCGCCGACCCGCTGGTCTGGGTCGACCTGGAGATGACCGGTCTGGACCCCGACGCGCACGTGGTCGTCGAAGCCGCCGTCATCATCACCGACGGGCGCCTCGACACCGTCGTGGAGGGCCCCGACCTGGTCATCGCGGCTCCGGAGACGGCGCTGGCGGCCATGGAGCCGGTGGTGGCGCAGATGCACGCGCGCAGCGGACTCGACGGCGAGGTCCGGGCCTCCACGCTGACCCTGGCCGCTGCCGAGGAACAGCTGCTGGCCTTCGTGAGCGCGCATGTGCCGCAGCCGGGCACCGCCCCGCTGGCGGGCAACTCCGTCCATGCCGATCGCATGTTCCTGCGCCGCTACATGCCGCGGCTCGAGGCGTACGTGCACTACCGCAACGTCGACGTGTCGACGGTGAAGGAGCTGGCCCGGCGCTGGTATCCCGCCGAGGTCGAGGCGGCGCCGGCCAAGGGCGGCGGCCATCGCGCGCTCGCCGACATCCGGGAGTCGATCGCAGAGCTGCGCTACTACCGCGGGGCGGTCTTCAAGCACTGACCCGACCGCGGTGTCGATATCCGCGGCGCCGCAGCCGAACCGCGAGCCTCCCGAGGTGTGAGTGCCAGCCGACAGCCGAGGTCGCAAGACCCGCACGCCTCGCGGTCCGCACCGGGGTGTGCGTGCCTGGTGACGGCCCAGGTCGCCAGACCTGCACGCTTCGGGGATCCTCAGGGCCGAGTGAAGGTAGTGACCGGGCCGGCGCATGCGCAGGGACTCAGACGTAGCCGCGCAGGTGCGCGGCGGTGGCGACGCGTTCCACCGCAAGGGAGAAGGCGGCCCGCCGAAGGTCGACATCGTTGGCCGCGGCGTAGCGCTTGACCTGGCTGTAGGCGGTGCGCATGTGCCGGCCGAGCTCGGCGTTGACGCGGTCCAGATCCCAGGAGAACTGCTGGATGTTCTGCGTCCACTCGAAGTAGGACACGGTCACGCCGCCGGCGTTGGCGAGGATGTCCGGCAGGACGGTCACGCCGTTGTCCAGCAGGATCTGGTCGGCGACCGGCGTGACCGGGTGGTTGGCAGCCTCGACCACCATGCCGGCCTTGACCTCGCCGGCGTTCTGCTTGGTGATGACCTCGCCGAGCGCTGCGGGTATCAGCACGTCGACCTCCAGCTCGAGCAGCTCGTCGTTGCCGATCGGGTCGCTGCCGCTGAAGCCCACCACGGAGCCGGCCTCGCGCACGTGGCCGATCAGCCCGGCGACGTCGAGCCCGCCGGACTGGATGATGCCGCCGCGCACGTCGGAGACCGCGACCACGCGGTAGCCCCCCGACGCGGCCAGCCGCGCCGCCCATGAGCCCACGTTGCCGAAGCCCTGGATCGCCACGGTGATGTCATCGGGCTGCTTGCCGGCGTCGCGCACGGCCTCGTCGAGCACCATGATCACGCCGCGACCGGTGGCGGCCTCTCGTCCCAGGGAGCCGCCGAGCTCCACCGGCTTGCCCGTCACGATCGCCGGGGTGTGGCCGGCGCGCTGGCCATAGGCGTCCATCATCCAGGCCATCGTCTGGGCGTTGGTGTTCACGTCCGGCGCCATGATGTCGCGGTGCTCTCCGACGATGTAGGACACCTGGGACATGTAGCGGCGCGTCATCCGCTCCAGCTCTGCAGAGGACAGCGCCGACACGTCGACCTGGATGCCGCCCTTGGCGCCCCCGAAGGGGATGTCGATCAGCGCGGTCTTCCAGGTCATGAGCGACGCCAACGCGCGAACCTCCTCCAGGTCTGCGGTCGGGTGGTAGCGCACGCCGCCCTTGTAGGGGCCGCGCGCGCCGTTGTGCTGGACCCGGTAGCCGTACACGGTCTCCAGGCCGCCGTCGTCCTTGCGGATGGGGACCTGAACCCGGATCTCGCGGTAGGTGCCCGACAGCACGTCGCGGGTCTGGTCGTCCAGGCCGATGCGGTCGGCCACATCGTGGAAGAAGAAGTTGACCGACTCGAACGGGGTCATGCCCTCATGGGGCTCGGGAATCGTCGCCATGGAGCCGATCTTTGCCGGTGTCCCGGCGGTCCACGCACCCCTCACAGCTTTCGAGCCACGCGCTCCGGGGTTGAGCGAGGGTCCGCCGGCGGAGGCTGGCGTAGCATCGCCTCGTCCAGGCCGGCGGCGGAGAGGTCCGGCGTGGCCCCGGCGCAACCCAGGAGGGGCGCCCCCGTGAACTCCGACGCTGCAGACAGCCCCGTCCTCTCCGGGGAGGAGGTCACGACCGCCTCCGGCATCCCCGTGAAGGGCGTCTACCGGCCCGCGGACACCTCACTCGCGGACGGCCACGGCGCGACGGCGGATGGGCGCTACGCCGAGCTGCTGGGCGACCCGGGAGAGCCGCCATTCACGCGCGGCGTGCACCAGTCGATGTACCGCGGCCGGATGTGGACGATGCGCCAGTACGCCGGCTTCGCCACCGCCGCCGAGTCGAACGCGCGCTACCGCTACCTGCTGTCGCAGGGCCAGACCGGGCTGTCGGTCGCCTTCGACCTGCCCACGCAGATGGGCTACGACTCCGACCACCCGCTCGCCGAGGGAGAGGTCGGCAAGGTGGGCGTGGCCATCGACTCCCTGGAAGACATGCGCCAGCTGTTCGACGGCATCCCCCTTGAGGCCGTCTCACCCTCGATGACGATCAACGCCACCGCGTCGATCCTGCTGCTGCTGTACCAGCTGGTCGGCGAGGAACAGGGCGTCGCTCCCGCCGGGCTGCGCGGCACCGTGCAGAACGACGTGCTGAAGGAGTACATCGCCCGCGGCACCTACATCTTCCCGCCCGCGCCGTCGCTGCGCCTGACCACCGACACCTTCGCCTACTGCGCCGCCGAGCTGCCCCGCTTCAACACCATCTCCATCTCCGGCTACCACATGGCCGAGGCCGGGGCCACGGCCGTCCAGGAGATCGCCTTCACGCTGGCCGACGCGATCGCCTACGTCGAGGCCGCCGTGGACGCCGGCCTCGACGTCGACGCGATCGCCCCGCGCCTGTCGTTCTTCTTCGTGGCGCGCTCCTCGCTGCTGGAGGAGGTCGCCAAGTTTCGCGCCGCCCGGCGGATGTGGGCACGCATCGTGCGCGAGCGCTTCGGCGCGACGGATCCCCGTTCGCAGATGATGCGCTGCCACACGCAGACCGCGGGGGTGCAGCTGACCGCGCAGCAGCCAGAGGTCAACCTGGTCCGGGTGACCGTGCAGGCGCTGGCCGCGACCCTCGGCGGCACCCAGTCACTGCATGCCAACGCCTTCGACGAGGCCCTGGCGCTGCCCTCGGAGAAGGCCGCGAGGCTGGCGCTGCGCACCCAGCAGGTCATCGCCCATGAGACCGACGTTTCGCTCACGGCCGATCCGCTTGCCGGCTCCTGGTTCGTGGAGTCGCTGACCGACGAGATCGAAGCGCGTGCCCTGGCCTTCATCGCCCACATCGACGAGCTGGGCGGCGCGGTGCGCGCCATCGAACAGGGCTATCAGAAGGGGGAGATCGAGGCCTCCGCCTACGAGCTGTCGCGGGCCGTCGAGCGCGGCGAGCAGGTCGTCGTCGGCGTCAACCGCTACACCGTGGAGGAGGACATCGAACCGGATCTGCAGGCCGTGGACCACTCGGTGCACAGTCGCCAGATCGAGCGGCTGGCGCGGGTCCGCGGCGAGCGCGACCACGCGGCCGTGGAGGCCGCGCTCGCCGAGGTTGTGCGCACGGCCGAGGGCACCGGCAACCTGCTGCCGCCCATGCGCGAGGCCCTGCGCCGGATGGCCACCGTGGGCGAGGTGTCCGACGCCCTGCGGAGCGTCTTCGGCGCTTATCGACCGGCTGACGCACGGTAGGGGGCCGGAGGCGCGGCTGCCCCAAACGGGGCTCCTAAACGGGCTCCCAAAGGGCCGCCCAAGGCCCTCTCAAGGCCCTCTCAAGGCCCTCCCAAACTCGAGTTTGGCGCTGCCGGGCATCAAACTCGAGTTTGAGCAAGACCTGGTCGCAAGTGCGCCTCGGGGCGACTTCGGTGGGGCAGAGGCGCGCTGGTAACCTGTTGGCCGCAGGCACCGTGGCGGTGCCCGTCGTCGATCGGCAGCAGCTGCGACCGGCACCGCTGCGACACGTCTCCGGCTTCACAGGCAAGGTCAGCGCTCGGGGCGCAGTAAGGGGCGTAGAGATGGCAAAGGTCACCAACCCGGAGCAAGCGGGCTCGGACCAAGCGGGGCGGGAGCAAGCGAGGCGGGAGCAAGCGGGCCGGGAGCAAGCGGGGAAGGACGGCGCCACAGCACCGGTTCGGACTCCGGAGCGCGCGTTCGTGCCGCCGAAGGCTCGCGCGCAGGTGATCCCTCCCGCCAAGGTCCGTCGGGCGGCCTGGCTGCCGGAGCTGTACCGCTCTGCCATCGGCAAGAAGTACGTGATGGCGCTCAGCGGCGTGGTGATGATGGGCTACGTCTTCTTCCACATGGTCGGCAACCTCAAGCTGTACGCGGGCACGGAGGCGCTGGGGGCGTACGCGGAGTTCCTGCGCAGCTTCGGTTACCCGCTGTTCCCGCACCAGGGCCTGCTGTGGATCGCCCGCATCGGCCTGATTGCGGCCTTCCTGCTGCACCTGCACGCCGCCTGGGGCCTGACCCAGATCAACCGCCGTGCCCGCACCATCCGCTACCAGAGCAAGCGCGACTACGTGGCCGCCGACTTCGCCGCGCGCACGATGCGCTGGAGCGGGATCATCGTGCTGCTGTTCATCGTCTTCCACGTCGCCGACCTGACCTTCGGCACCGTCAACCCTGACTTCGTCCACGGCGACCCCTATCGCAACGTGGTCGCGAGCTTCCAGCGCATCCCGGTCTCGCTCTTCTACATCGTCGCCAACCTCGCGCTGGGCCTGCACCTGTACCACGGCGCCTGGAGCCTGTTCCAGAGCCTGGGCATCAACAACCGGCGCTTCAACCACTGGCGGAGGGCCTTCGCCACTGCCTTCGCCGTGATCGTGACGCTCGGCAACATCTCGTTCCCGATCGCCGTGATGACCGGTGTGGTCGCATGACAGGAGTGAACCCCTTGCTCGACGCCAAGATCCCCGACGGATCGATCGAGACGCTGTGGAACGACCACCGCTTCTCGATGAAGCTGGTCAACCCCAACAACAAGCGCAAGTTCGACATCATCATCGTCGGGGCGGGGCTCGCGGGCGCCTCGGCGGCTGCAACGCTCGGTGAGCTGGGTTACAACGTCAAGGTCTTCACCTTCCACGATCTGCCCCGACGCGCCCACTCCATCGCCGCCCAGGGGGGCATCAACGCCGCCAAGAACTACAAGGGCGACGGCGACAGCATCTTCCGGCTGTTCTACGACACGGTGAAGGGCGGAGACTTCCGCTCGCGCGAGGCCAACGTCCACCGCCTCGCCGAGGTGAGCCTGGACATCATCGACCAGTGCGTGGCCCAGGGCGTGCCGTTCGCGCGTGAGTACGCAGGTCTGCTGGACAACCGCTCCTTCGGCGGCGCGCAGGTCTCACGCACCTTCTACGCCCGCGGCCAGACCGGCCAGCAGCTGCTGCTGGGTGCTTACCAGGCGATGATGCGCCAGGTCGCCCTGGGCACGGTCACCCTGCACACCCGCACGGAGATGCTCGACCTGGTTGTCGTCGAGGGCCGCGCCGCCGGCATCGTCACGCGGGACCTGCTCACCGGCGACGTGGTGTCACACTCGGCGCACGCGGTGGTGCTGGGAACGGGTGGCTACTCCAACGCCTTCTACCTGTCGACCAACGCCATGGCGTCCAACGCCACGGCGATATGGCGCGCGCACCGCAAGGGTGCGCTGTTCGCAAACCCCTGCTACACACAGATCCACCCGACCTGCATCCCGCAGTCCGGCGAGCACCAGTCCAAGCTCACGCTGATGAGCGAGTCGCTGCGCAACGACGGGCGCATCTGGGTGCCGGTGGACCCCGACGACACGCGTCCCCCGGCGGAGATCCCCGAGCCCGAGCGCGACTACTACCTGGAGCGCAAGTACCCCGCCTTCGGCAACCTCGTTCCGCGGGATGTGGCGTCGCGCAACGCCAAGCAGGTCATCGACCAGAACCGCGGGGTCGGCCCGCGCAAGAACGGCGTGTACCTGGACTTCGGCGCCTCGATCGAACGCCTCGGCGTCGATGTCATCGAGGAGCGCTACGGCAACCTGTTCGAGATGTACGAGCGCATCACCGACGAGGATCCCTACAAGACCCCGATGCGCATCTACCCGGCCCCCCACTACACGATGGGCGGGCTGTGGGTCGACTACCACCTGTCAACCACCATCCCCGGCTGCTATGCCATCGGCGAGGCGAACTTCTCCGACCACGGCGCCAACCGACTGGGAGCGAGTGCGCTGATGCAGGGGCTGGCCGACGGTTACTTCGTGCTGCCCTACACGCTGGGTGACTACCTGGCGCCGATGCTCGGCCAGCTCAAGGTGCCCACCGACCACCCGGCCTTCGCGGAGGCCGAGGATGCCGTGCGCGGCCGCGTCGAGGGCTTCCTGTCGACCAAGGGCACGCGTTCGGTGGACTGGTTCCACCGGGAGCTCGGCAGGATCCTGTGGGACTACTGCGGCATGGCGCGTTCGCGGTCCGGCCTGGAGAAGGCGCTGTCGGAGATCCCCGCCCTGCGCGAGGAGTTCCACCGCGACGTGCGCGTCCTGGGGCACAACGAGACCCTCAACCAGTCGCTTGAGAAGGTCGGGCGGGTCGCGGACTTCTTCGAGCTGGCCGAGCTGATGTGCGTCGACGCGCTGCACCGCGACGAGTCCTGTGGCGGCCACTTCCGTGAGGAGAGCCAGACCGAGGAGGGCGAGGCGCTGCGCGACGACGAGAACTTCTCCTACGTCGCGGCGTGGGAGTTCCAGGGTGTCGGCCAGCCCGAGGCGCTGCACAAGGAGCCCCTCGAGTTCTCCTACGTCAAGCCCAGCCAGAGAAGCTACAAATAACTCACATCCGGGGGGCGCTGCCCCCCGGAGGCCCCCCGGTAAACCAAAGTCCCTGCCTCCAGGGGGCGCTGCCCCCCGGAGGCCCCCCGGTAAACCAAAATCAAATCAAGGGCAAGGGCAAGGGCAAGGGCAAGGGCAAGGGCGAAGTCAAGGTCAAGGTCAAGGTCAAGGTCAAAACCTAGAAAAGGCAGAACATGGATCTCACGCTGCGCGTGTGGCGGCAGCCCGAGCCGGATGTCGAAGGGCGCTTCGAGACCTACAAGGCCAACGGCATCTCCGACGACATGTCGTTCCTGGAGATGCTCGACGTGGTCAACGAGGGCCTGATCGAGCAGGGCGAGGAGCCGATCGCCTTCGACCACGACTGCCGCGAGGGCATCTGCGGATCGTGTGGGTTCATGATCGACGGCACGCCGCACGGCCCGCAGCGCGGCACCGCCACCTGCCAGTTGCACATGCGGCAGTACTCCGACGGCGACACCATCGTGATCGAGCCGTTCCGCGCGTCGGGCTTCCCCGTCATCCGTGACCTGGTCATCAACCGCAGCGCCTTCGACCGCATCATCGAAGCCGGCGGGTACATCAGCGTCCCCACGGGCGCCGCTCCGGACGCGAACCTGATCCCCGTGCCCAAGGATGTCGCCGACAACGCCATGGATGCCGCCGCGTGCATCGCCTGCGGCGCCTGCGTCGCGGCCTGCCCCAACGGTGCTGCGCAGCTCTACACGTCGGCCAAGGTGGTGCACCTCAACTCGCTTCCGCAAGGCCAGCCGGAGCGCTATCGCCGTGTCGAGGACATGGTCGAGGTGATGGAGGAGTTCTTCGGATCCTGCACGAACATGGGGGAGTGCCAAGCCGCCTGCCCCAAGGACATCTCCATCGACTTCATCGCCAACATGAACAGCGAGTACGCCAAGGCGAAGTTCAAATCACGCCGGGCCGGCACCTGACCTCACCTGGCCTGACCGCTGCGCTCAGCGCCCGAAGATCACGCCGGGGTTGAGCAGCCCTTCCGGGTCGAACGCGGCCTTGATGGCGCGCAGCAGCGCCCGATCGGTGTCGTCACGGGTGAGCGCCAGCCACGGAGTCTTGGCGACGCCGATGCCGTGCTCGGCGCTGATGGAGCCGCCCAGCGCGGCCACCAGGCGCAGGACCGCGTCCTCGATCGCGGCGACCCGCTCCGGGTCGCGGCCGACGCCCACCACGTTGACGTGCAGATTGCCCTCCGCGAGATGGCCGAAGCAGATCGCCCGCGCGTCGGCGACCGCGCCGTGGACCACGGCGGGGAGACGCTCGACCAGCTCGCCCAGGCGGGCCAGCGGCACGCTGACGTCAAGCTTCACCGGCGGGTCGCCGCCGGCGGCCAGCGCCTCGCTGTGCCCCTCGCGCAGCTCCCATAGGCGTCGGCGGTCGCCGGGCTCCACGCCCACCGCCACGTCTTCGACGGCGAGCTCGTCGAGCGCCGCCGCCATCGCCTCCGTGGGGTCCGTCGCCCCTGCGCACTCCACCAGCAGATAGACCCCATCGTGGCCGGGCAGCGGGTCGGCGGCGGTCGTGCGCTCCAGCACGATGGCGACGCCCTCGGGATAGCAGATCTCCACCGCGGTCAGGTCCCGCAGCCGCCGGCGCAGGACGCTGAGGACGTCCAGGGCGGCAGCGGTGTCGGCGACCCCGAGCATGGCCGTCACCGTGTGCGCCGGCGTCGGGTGCAGCCGCAGCACCACGCGGGTGATCACCGCGAGCGTGCCCTCGCTGCCGGCCAGCAGCCCGGCGAGGTCGTAGCCGGTGTTGTCCTTGGTGAGGCCGGCAAGTCTCCGCACGACGCGGCCGTCGGCGGTGACCGCCTCGACCCCCAGCACGTTGGCCCGCATGCTGCCGTAGGCGAGCACGCGGATCCCGCCGGCGTTGGTGGCCACCATCCCGCCGATGGTGGCCGAGTCGCGGGCCGCCAGGTCGACCCCCACGAGCATCCCCGCGGCGGCGGCGTGCGCCTGCACGGCCCCGAGCGCTGCGCCGGCGCCCACCGTGACCCGTGCGGCCGCGGTGTCCACCATGCCCAGGTCGTCGAGCCGGGTCAGCGACAGCACCACCTCGCCGCCGCGCGGCACACCTCCGCCGACCAGACCGGTGTTGCCGCCCTGGGGCACCACCGGCGCACCGGCCGCACTGCACGCGGCGAGCACCGCCGCGACCTGCTCGGCGTCGCCGGGACGCACCACCAGCGCGGCGGCGCCGGAGAAGCGACCGGTCCAGTCGGTCTCGTAGGGAGCGCGCAGCGGCGGGTCGACCAGGACGTGCGCGTCGCCCACGATCGCCCTGAGATCCCCGGCCAGCCCCACGCCTACGCGCTCCCGGCCGCGCCGGCGCCCTGCCGCAGCCGCGGCGGCAGGTACATCGCACCAGTTCCCATGGTCGCGGCGATGTCGCCGGGGTTGGACAGCCGGCAGCGGTCCAGCGACAGGCAGCCGCAGCCGATGCAGGAGTCCAGGTCGTCCCGCAGCCGGCCGAGGGCGTCGATCTGCTCGTCAAGGCGCCCGCGCCATGCGCGCGACAGCCGCGTCCAGTCGGCTCGGGTGGGGGTGCGCGACTGCGGCAGGCGGTCCAGGGCGGACTTCACCTCATCCAGATGCAGTCCGACGCTGCGCGCCGCTCGCACGAAGGCCAGGCGTCGCAGCACGCTGCGGTGGTAGCGCCGCTGTCCGCCCTCGGAGCGCTGCGACGCGATCAGACCCTGACGCTCGTAGAAGCGCAGGGCGGAGGTGGCCAGCCCGCTGCGCCGGGCGACCTCTCCGATGCTCAGCAGCTCATCACCCACCATGGCTGAAACCCCTGTCAGGCGCCCGCGCGTCATCAGGCCTTGACTTGAAGCGCACTTCAACTCCTAGCGTACGCGACATCGAGCTCAGCACCGCGGTAGCCGGATCGCACATCACCGAGCCGCACGTCAGGAGGCTGCACATGCCTGGAGTCGCCATCGTCACCGGAGGTTCGCAGGGATTCGGGCTGGCGCTCAGCCGCGAGCTGGTGCAGCGTGGCTGGCGCGTCGTGGTCGACGCGAGGGATGGTGAACGGCTTGCTGCGGCCCGGGCCGCAACCACGTCTGGGCAGCATCTGACGGCCGTGGTCGGCGACGTCGTGGACCCGGCGCACCAGCAGGAGCTGGTCGACACGGCGCGCGCCAGCGGCGGGCTTGACCTCCTGGTCCACAACGCCAGCGCGCTCGGGCCCAGCCCCCAGCCACCCCTGGCGTCCTACCCGCCGGCGGACCTCCAGCGCGTGTTCGCCGTCAACGTGCTGGCGCCGATTGCGCTGACGCAGCGAGCGCTGCCCCTGCTGTCGCGCTCAGCGGCGCCCACGGTCGTCACGCTGAGCTCCGACGCCGCCGTCGAGGCGTATGCGGGCTGGGGCGGCTACGGCGCCTCCAAGGCCGCCCTCGACCAGGTCGCGGCGGTGCTCGCCGTGGAGCATCCCGACCTGCGGGTGTACGCCTTCGACCCGGGCGACATGCGCACCGCCATGCAGCAGCAGGCCTTCCCGGGAGAGGACATCTCCGACCGGCCGGAGCCCGGTGCCGTGGTGCCGGCGCTGCTGCGGCTGCTCGAGCAGCGACCGCCCAGCGGACGGCACCGCGCCGCCGACGTGGCCAGCGGGGAGGCGGCATGATCGGCGTGCACCCGGCGCTGGAGCCGGCCGCGGCCTCCACGGCGTGGCCCGTGTCGACCATGCGGTCGGCCGGCGAGCCGCCGGAGGCGCGCGGGCTGGCTCGCGACGAGGTGCGGCTGCTGGTCGCCGGCGCCGGCCCGTCGCGGCACGTGCTGTTCCGCGAGCTCGGCGCATTCCTGGCCGCCGGCGACCTGCTGGTGATCAACACCTCCGCCACGGTGCCGGCCGCCGTGGACGCCCGCCGCAGCGATGGCACGGACGTCAAGCTGCACCTGTCGACCCCGCTGGGCGGCGACGACTGGATCGTCGAGCTCCGCCGGACCGGCGAGGGCCGGGTTCGCGACGCCCGGGTCGGCGAGCTCCTCGAGCTGCCCGGCGGGGTGGTGGCCAGGCTGCGCGCGGCACACCCCGATCGCCGTGAGCGCGCCGGCAGCCGGCTGTGGATCGCGCGGGTCCCGACGGGCGGCGACCCGCTGGACTACCTGCACGCCGTCGGGCGCCCCATCAGCTACGACCACCTCCGCGGGCAGTGGCCGCTCACGTCGTACCAGACCATCTTCGCCCAGCAGCCCGGCAGCGCGGAGATGCCCAGCGCCGGCCGGCCGTTCTCGCCCGCCGTGCTGGTCGATCTGGCTGTGCGCGGCGTGGTCGTCGCCCCGGTGACCCTCCACACGGGCGTGTCGTCGCTGGAGGCGGGGGAACGTCCGCTGCCGGAGCGCTACCGCGTGCCGGCGAGCACGGCGCGGCTGGTCAACGAGGCGCGGGCGGCCGGCGGGCGCGTGGTCGCTGTGGGCACCACCGTGACGCGCGCGCTTGAGACCGTGGCAGCGGCCGACGGCGTGGTCACGGCGGGTGAGGGCTGGACCAGTCTGGTGCTCGGCAGGGAGCGGCCGGCGCGGGTGGTCGACGGCCTCGTCACCGGATGGCACGACCCGGACGGCTCACACGTGGCGGTGCTCGAAGCGGTGGCCGGCGCCGCCATCGTGGCCGACGCGTACCGCGCCGCGGTCGCCGAGCGCTACCTGTGGCACGAGTTCGGCGACGCCTGCCTGCTGCTGGCCTGACCACCGGGGACGCAAACGGGCCAAGTCGGCGGGCGGCCCCGTTAGGCTTGCGTCCCATGAGGCCCATGCGCATCGTCATCGTCGGCGGCGGCCCCGCCGGCTACGAGGCGGCGCTCGTCGCCGCCGAGCACGGCGCGGACGTGACCGTCGTCACGCGCGAGGGCCTCGGCGGCAACAGCGTGCTGTGGGACTGCGTGCCCTCCAAGACCCTGATCGTGTCGGCAGAGGCGATGGGATGGATGCAGTCCGCGCACCGGCTGGGCGTGCGGCTGGAGTCCGGTGCCGACATCGCCACCCGGGCGACGGTGGACATGGGCGCGGTCATGGACCGCGTGAAGCGGCTCGCTGGCAACCAGTCCGCGGACATCGGCAAGAAGGTGGAGTCCACCGGCGCGCGCGTCGTGACGGGCAGCGCCCGCCTTGCGGGAGCCACCGCCGTGGAGGTGGAGGAGCCGGACGGCAGCACGCAGGTGCTGCCGGCCGACGTCGTGCTGATCGGCGCCGGGTCCAATCCGCGCGTGCTGCCGTTCTCCCAGCCCGACGGGGTGCGGGTGTTCACCTCGCGGGAGCTGTTCTCGCTGCGCGAGGTGCCGGAGCGCCTGATCGTGGTCGGCTCGGGCGCCACCGGTGCGGAGTACGCCCACGCCTTCGCCCGCTTCGGTGCCGAGGTCCATCTGGTCTCCAGCCGCGACCAGATCCTGCCGAGCGAGGACCCCGACGCGGCGGCGGTCATCGAGGAGGTCTTCGAACGCCGCGGGATGGTGATCCACCGAAACCGGCGCGCGATCAACCTGGAGCGCTCCGCCGACGGCGTGCGCGTCGAGGTCGGTCCGGGCCGGGCCGGCGGTGCGGATGTGCAGTGGATCGAGGGCTCCCACGTGCTGTTCTGCATCGGTCAGGTGCCGTTCTCACGCCAGCTGGGCCTCGAATCCGCCGGGGTCCAGCTGGACGACGACGGCGCGATCCCCGTCGACGGGGTGAGCCGCACCAACGTGCACACCGTCTACGCCGCCGGTGACGTCACCGGTCGCGTCATGCTCGCGAGCGTTGCGGCGATGCAGGGCCGCAACGCCATGTGGCACGCGCTGGGGGAGGCGGTCGCGCCCATCCGTTGGGATGCGGTCGCCGCCTGCATCTTCACCGACCCCGAGGTCGCGGCCGTTGGCATGTCCGCCGAGGACGTCGCCGCGGCGCACATCCCGGTGACCACCGTGACCCTGCCGTGGGCCGGCAACCCTCGCGCGAAGATGGCCGAGGACACCGACGGCTTCGTCAAGCTGCACGTGCTGGAGGGCTCCGGCACCGTGCTGGGGGGTTCCGTCGTGGCTGCGCGCGCCAGCGATCTGATCCATCCCATCACCCTGGCGGTCCACAACCGGCTGTCGGTCACGCAGGTCGCGCAGGCCTTCTCCATCTACCCATCGATGTCGGGCTCGATCCAGGAGGCCGCGCGCATGGCCATGAGCCGGCTGGCGCAGAGCTGATCGGCGCGGGCCGGAGGGGGCCGAGGGGGATGGCGGCCACTCGGTAGGCGGCGGAGCCGTCGGTTGCTCGAGCTCCACGAGGCCTGCCTCGAGCCGGGCGAGCTCTACGGCTCGCTCGCGGCGTCGACGGCCACCTCGTCGCCGACCTGCTCGACGATGCGCGCCAGCAGATCGCCGCTGTTGACGACGTCGCCCGCGCTCACCGGCAGCTCCGTCACCAGGCCGCCGCAGTGCGCGGTGATGGTGTTCTCCATCTTCATGGCCTCGAGCACCACCACGAGGTCCCCGACGGCGACCGTCGCACCCACCTCCACCATCGTCTTGACGATGGTGCCCTGCATCGGCGCGATGATCGCATCGGAGGAGCCGGCCGTGGCGCCTCCCCCGCGTGCGCGCCGTCCGCGGCGTGCCGGAGCGACCGGCAGCGGCTCGAACAGCGCGACGTCCAGGCGCTTGCCGCCCACCTCGACGGCGAAGGTTCGCGAGGGCCGCTGCTCGCCATCTCCCGGCGTTGCGGCTCGCGCGGGCGGGATGGGGGACAGGTCCCACTCCCGCTCCACGGTCACGGTTGCGACGTCGCCGGCAACGAAGTCGGGGTGGGCCAAGGCGAAGCGGTGGAAGTCCAGCGTCGTCGGAACCCCCTCGATGACGAACTCGTCGACCGCGCGCGCCAGCTTGCGCCGTGCCTCCTCCCGGTCGGCGCCGTAGGCGATCAGCTTGGCGATCAGCGAATCGTAGGTGCGGGGGATCTCCCAGCCGGTCTCGGCGCCGGCGTCGAGCCGGATGCCCGGGCCCGTCGGTGGCTGCCAGGCGGTGATGAGCCCGGGCGAGGGGACGAACCCGGCGGCCACGTCCTCGGCGTTGATGCGCACCTCGATGGCGTGACCGCGCAGGACGACGTCGTCCTGGGCGAACGGCAGCGCCTCGCCGGCGGCGATGCGCAGCTGCCAGTGGACCAGGTCGAGACCGGTGACCAGCTCCGTGACCGGGTGCTCGACCTGCAGCCGGGTGTTCATCTCCAGGAAGTAGAACTCGCCGTCCTCATAGAGGAACTCGCAGGTGCCGGCGCCGACGTAGCCGACCTCCCGGGAGACCCTGATCGACGCCGTCCCCATCGCGGCGCGCACGTCGGGGTCGAGGCCGGGGGCGGGCGCCTCCTCGATCAGCTTCTGGTGGCGTCGCTGGGAGGAGCAGTCGCGTTCGCCCAGGTGCAGCACGGTGCCGTGGGCATCTGCCAGGACCTGGATCTCGATGTGGCGCGGCCGGGACAGGTAGCGCTCCAGGTAGACCTCCCCCCGGCCGAAGGAGGCGACCGCCTCGCGTTGGGCACCCTCGAGTGCGGCCTCCAGCTCGCCTTCCGCACGCACAACCTTGAGTCCGCGACCGCCGCCGCCGTACGCCGCCTTGATGGCCACCGGGTAGCCGTGCCGCCTGGCGAATGCGCGCACGACTTCGGGGTCCTCGGTGGGTTCCATGGTGCCGGGCACCACCGGGCAGCCCGCCGCCTCTGCGGCGGCGCGGGCGGACAGCTTGTCGCCCATCGCCACGATCGCCGGGGCCGGCGGGCCGATCCACACCAGGCCCGCAGCCGTGACCGCGCGGGCGAAGTCGGCGTTCTCCGACAGGAAGCCGTAGCCGGGATGGATCGCGTCCGCTCCGCTGCGGCGAGCGACCTCCAGCACGCGGGCGGCGTCGAGGTAGCTCTGGGCCGGCGCGGCCGGGCCCAGGAGGTGCGACTGGTCGGCCAGGCGCAGCCACGGGGCGCCGCGGTCGGCCTCGGAGAACACACCGACGGTGCCGATGCCCAGGTCCTTGCATGCCCGGAAGACCCGCAGCGCGATCTCGCCGCGGTTGGCCACCAGCACCCGGCTGAACATGGAACGCCTTTCATCTCCGCGATCTGCGCGTGCGTCGGTCCTCGGGTCCTCGCTTCCCCCGCGACGAGCCGCGCGCATGGTAGCGGGCGACGCGGTGGCCCCCGCTGCAAGGGTCGGGGACGGCCGCCAGATTGCCGTCGCGAGGCCGCGGAGGCACACTGGCAGGTGCGCTCGTGAGAATGTTCACAAGCGTCTCTACCCGTTGCCATGCGAGGAGCTGAACCCTGATGAGCCGCTCTCGAACCGCCCAACTTGTGATGATCGCCGTGCTGGTCCTGATGGCCGCCGCCTGCACACCGCAGGAACCCGACGTGTCCGTCGACGAACAGGTCGCCGCAGAGGACCGCGCCACCGATGCGCCAGAGGGCGGTGCGACCGACGGTGCAACCGGCGGTGAGGCGGGCGGCGGCGAGGCGGTGGAGTGGGCCGCCGGCAACGAGCTGGCGTTCGATGTCGCGCCGGAGACGGTGCCGGCCGGCACCCCGCTGACCTTCGAGCTCACGCTCACCGGGCTGCCCCACAACGTCATCATCGAGGACGCCAACGGTGACGAGCCGATCGTCGAAGGTGAGTCCGCGGGCACGTACACGGGCGAGGTGACGCTCGAGGCCGGCGAGTACACCTATTACTGCGGCGTGCCGGGCCACCGTGCCGCCGGCATGGAGGGCCAGCTCACCGCCGCGTAGCCACGGCAGGTCAGCGCGGTCCACGGCCGCGGCCCGCCCCGGCACACGCCGCGGCACACGCCGCGGCCGCGGCCGTCAGCGCAGGTCGGTCGGGCTGGCCACGGGCGGTCCGCCGAGGAGCTCCCGGCGAGCCGCCCGCAGCCACGCCGGCTCGGGTCGCGGTTCGCTGCTGCGGCGCTCCGCGGCGCGGGCCGCGTCGAGCGCCAGCACGACGGCCGCGACCTCTTCGGGGGTGACCTCGCCGCCGGTGATGCGCACGGTCGCGCCGTCGGCGAGCCCGTGCAGAACGGGGCCGTTCACAGCGGGATGTTGCCGTGCTTGCGGGGTGGATGCGTGTGGCGCTTGCTGCGCGTGAACGCCAGCGCTCTGATCAGCCGCAGGCGCGTCTGGGACGGCTCGACGACATCGTCGACGTAGCCGCGCTCGGCCGCCTTCCAGGGGTTGGCCAGCTCGTGCTCGTACTCCTGGATCAACGCCGCACGGCGAGCCTGGACGTCGCCGCCGGCGCGTTCGACCTCGGCCAGCTCGCGGCGGTACAGGATGTTGACCGCTCCCTGCGCGCCCATGACGGCGATCTCCGCGGTCGGCCACGCCAGGTTCACGTCCGCCCCGACGTGCTTGGACCCCATGACGTCGTAGGCGCCTCCGTAGGCCTTGCGCAGGATGACGGTCAGCTTCGGCACCGTCGCCTCGCAGTAGGCGTAGAGCAGCTTGGCGCCGTGACGGATGATGCCGCCCCACTCCTGCGAGGTCCCCGGCAGAAACCCGGGCACGTCGACGAAGGTGACGATGGGGACGTTGAAGGCGTCGCACGTGCGCACGAAGCGTCCGGCCTTCTGAGAGCTGTCAAGATCCAGCACCCCGGCCAGCACCATGGGCTGGTTGGCGACGATGCCGACGGCCTGGCCGTCCAGGCGTGCGAAACCGATGACGATGTTGCCCGCCCAGTCGGCCTGGACCTCCAGGAACACGCCGTCGTCGACCACGCGCTCGATGACCTCGCGCACGTCGTAGGGCGTGTTGGAGGAGTCGGGGATGAAGGTGTCCAGCTCGGTGTCGCAGCGGTCGGGGAGGTCCACCGGCTCAAGTCGCGGCGGTGACTCCAGGTTGTTGGACGGCAGGAAGCTCAGCAGGTGCTTGATGTCGTCCATGCAGGTTTCTTCGTCGTCAGCGGCGAAGTGCGCCACTCCCGACTTGGTGTTGTGGCTGACCGCGCCGCCGAGGTCCTCGAAGGTCACATCCTCACCGGTGACGGTCTTGATGACCTCCGGACCGGTGATGAACATGTGCGAGGTCTCCTTCACCATGAAGATGAAGTCGGTCATCGCGGGTGAGTAGACGGCACCACCCGCGCACGGGCCCATGATCGCCGAGATCTGCGGGACCACCCCGGAGGCCTTGACGTTGCGGTAGAAGATGTCGCCATAGCCGCCCAGGGAGACCACCCCTTCCTGGATGCGCGCCCCGCCCGAGTCGTTGATGCCGATGACCGGCACGCCCATGCGGATGGCCAGATCCATGACCTTGGTGATCTTCTCGGCGTAGACCTCACCCAGGGAGCCGCCGAAGACCGTGAAGTCCTGGCTGAACACGCAGACGTGGCGACCGTCGACGGTGCCGTGGCCGGTGACCACGCCGTCGCCGAGCGGCTTGGTGCCGTCCAGGCCGAAGGCGGTGGAGCGGTGGACGGCCAGCTTGTCGGTCTCCAAGAAGGAGCCGGGATCGAGCAGCAGGTCGATGCGCTCGCGGGCGGTGTGCTTGCCCTTGGCGTGCTGCTTCTCCACG
>Ga0209587_1000568_pt1 | contig 18132 bp, 14 predicted proteins | sample NGEPerD_2_FD_184512 | JGI IMG/M metagenome (GOLD analysis project Ga0209587, IMG submission 184512) | Arctic peat soil microbial communities from the Barrow Environmental Observatory site, Barrow, Alaska, USA - NGEE PermafrostL1-D... | ecosystem: Environmental > Terrestrial > Soil > Wetlands >... | reverse complement strand
TGCCACGGTCGCGCAGGCGGGCGAGATTGGCGCCGTCCTTCAGGTCGCTGCCTCGCACGCGATAGCCGCGCGTATGCATCACCTCGGCGATGGCGCTCATGCCAATGCCGCCAATGCCCACGATGTGGAACAGGCCTGTCGTCTCAGGCGGTGGTAAATGCATAAAGACGCCTACTCTTCCGGCCCCGCCATGCCCTCAACGAGGTCGGCGAGCTTCTTCACCGCATCGACATTGGACATGGCCTTGGACTTCGCCGCCGCCTTGGTCAGGATGTCCGGCGCGCCAAACAGGCGCTCCAACTCCTCGGACAAGCTCTCCGGCGTGATGTCGGACTGGCTCATGCACCAGCCGCCGCCGCCTTGCTCGAGATGCCTTGCGTTCTCGAGCTGATCGTTGTCAAGGGCATGCGGCAGGGGCACCAGGAGCGCGGGGCGGCCGATCGCCGTCAGTTCGGCCACGGTCGAGGCGCCGGCGCGGGAGATCACCAGATGCGCGTTGGCGATGCGCTCGGGGAGATCGCGGAAGAAGGGCGCGAGATGGGCGGCTATATCGGCCTCTTTATAGGCCGCGCGCACGCTCGAGAGATCCTCCGGGCGGACTTGCTGCACGACCGTGAGCCGCCAGCGCAAGGGCGAGGGCATCTTTCCCAAGGCCGCCGGCACCATCTCGGAGAAGAAATGCGCGCCTTGGCTGCCGCCGAACACAAGCACGAGCAGACGTCCCGCCGCCTCCGGCGGCGCATAGGGGACGCTGCGATAGGAGATCACCGCGTCGCGGACGGGATTGCCGGTGACTTGCGACCGCTTCTCGGCGCTGCGGCGCAGATATTTGGTGTTGGGAAACGAGAGCGCCACGGCGTCGGCAAAGCGGGACAGGAGGCGATTGGCGCGGCCCATGACCGCGTTCTGCTCGTGGATGATGGTCGGGATGGCGAGCGATCGCGCCGCCATGATGGGCGGCAGCGTCGGGTAGCCGCCGAAGCCGACCACGACATGGGGCTGCACCATCTCCAGGAGACGCCGCGCCCGCAAGAACCCGTTGCCCAGGCGGCCGAGCGTCTTCATCACGGCGAGCGGTTTGCGGCTGGTGAATGTCGCCGAGGGAACCCTGTACACGGCGCGTGCCGGGAAGTCGGCGCCATATTGCTCGGCGCGCTCGTCCGTGGCGAGTTCCACGGCGAAACCGCGCCGTGCAAGCTCCTGGGCCAGAGCCGTGGCCGGAAAGAGGTGCCCTCCCGTTCCGCCGGCAGCAAGAAGTATGGTTTGCGTCAAGCCGTCTGTCCCCTCGCCCCTGCTGCGTCTGTCTCGTGGTCGGCGTGTGTGTCGCGATGTTTCAGCTGTCCCGCCGAGGGCCGCTTGCGGGTGAGCCCCAGCGCGAAGCCCATGGTGAGCGCCATGGCGAGAAGCGACGAGCCGCCATAAGAGATGAATGGCAAGGTCATGCCCTTGGCCGGAAGCAGGCCGACATTCACGGCCATGTTGATCAGAGTTTGCAGGCCAAACAGCATGATGAGCCCCGCCACCGCGTGCCGGATGAACCCGTCAGGCTGTTGTGACGCCTTAGACAGACCACGCAGCACGATGAAAGCAAACAGAGTCAGCAAAATCAGGCAGGCAATCAAGCCATACTCTTCGGCCGCCACGGCAAAGATAAAGTCGGTGTGGGAGTCCGGAAGGACGTCTTTCACGGTCCCCTCGCCCGGGCCCCGCCCAAACCAGCCGCCATGGAGGAAGGAATCGAGCGACCGGTCCGACTGGTAGGTGTCGCCGGAGGCCGGATCGAGAAAGCGATCAATGCGCGAGGCGACGTGGGGCAAAAGGGCATAGGCCGCCACGAGGCCCGCGCAGCCGAGCGCCACGAGGGCCGCAATCCAGAGCATGTTGATGCCGGCCATATAGAACAGCGCGCCCCAGACGAGGCTGACGAGAAGCGTCTGGCCGAAATCGGGCTGCAGGATGAGCAGCAGCGCGAAGACGGCGTAGATCAGAATGGCGAGCTCAAGACCCGGCACGTCTTTCCGCTTCTGGCTCTCATTGAACAACCAGGCGGTGAGCACGATGAAGGCCGGCTTCACGAACTCCGACGGCTGGAGCGAGAACGGGCCGAGCTGAAGCCAGCGCTTGGCGCCCTTCACTTCGGGACCGAGAAACAGAATGGCGATCATCAGGGCAATGCCGACCAGAAAGATGACGAGGCTTGCGCGCCTGATCTGCTTCGGAGCGAGGGTGGACGCGGCGAACATGATGGCGACAGCCGGCAGGAGCAGCGCCGCGTGACGACGCACGAAATAGAACGGCTCAAGGTCGTATTTCTCAGCGATGGCCGGGCTCGCCGCAAGGGAGAGCACGAGTCCTGCGCCCATAAGCAACAGGAGGCCGAAGAACATCAGGCGGTCGACGGTGAACCACCAGTCGGAAAGGACGCTCTTGTCGGCGCGGGTAATCCTCATGCCGCCCTGCCCTGTTGCGTCACGCTCGTTGCGCCGTCGAGGCGCATGACCAGCTCACGGAACGCGTCGCCGCGCTTGGCGAAGTTGTCGAATTGATCAAATGAGGCACACGCCGGCGACAATAGCACAACGGGCTCGGGCGCATCGGAGCGCGCCGCGTCGGCCGCGGCTTCCGCTACGGCGTGGTCGAGCGTCTCGCAGGCGACATGCGGAACCGCATCACCGAGCTGGCGTGCGAAGTCTCCCGCCGCCTCGCCGATCAAATACGCGCGGGCGATTTTGGGATAGAACGGTTCGAGACCCGAGAGCCCGCCCTCCTTGGCGCGTCCGCCGACGATCCAATAGATGTCATCGAAGCTGCCCAGCGCCTTGCCGGCGGCATCCGCGTTGGTCGCCTTGGAGTCATTGACGAAGAGCACGGTGCCGGCGCGGGCCACCTGCTCCATGCGGTGGGCAAGGCCGGCGAAGCTCTTGAGCCCGTCTTGGAGGGCGGCCGCATCCACGCCTTGCGAGCGGGCAAGCGCGTAGGCGGCCGCCGCGTTTTGCCAATTATGCGCGCCGCGCAACGAGCCGATGCCCGCAAGATCGGCGCGACCGACTTCGTGGCCGCCTTCCATTTCAAGCAGCACACCGTCCCCGGCCCACACACCCGTCTGCACCGGGGCGCCGACGGCGATGCGCTTGACCGCGAAGGGCCCGTGCAAGGTCTCGGCGATGGCGCGACAGGGCTCGTCGTCGACGCCGATGACGGCGGTGGCGTCAGGGCCGAGCCGCGCGAAGACTTGCGCCTTGACGCGCGCATAGTCGGCCAGCGTTCCGTGGCGGTCGAGATGGTCGGGGGTGATGTTGAGAAGGGCTGCCGCGTCGGGCTTGAGCGAAGGCGTCAGATCGATCTGGTAGGACGAAAGTTCCAGAACATAGGTGAGGTCCGGCTCGAAGGGCTCCAGATCGAGTACCGCCTTGCCGATATTGCCGCCAAGCGCGACGGACCTACCTGCGGTGCCCAACAGATGCGCGGTGAGCGCGGTGGTGGTCGATTTGCCGTTGGTGCCGGTGATGACGACCACCTTGCTGCCGGGGCCGACCTTGGCGCGCTCGCGGAAGAACAGCTCCACATCGCCGATCACCTCCACGCCAGCCGCGTGCGCTTTGAGGACGCTCCAATGGGGTTCGGGATGGGTCAGCGGGATGCCGGGCGCGAGCACGAGCGCCGCGAACGGCGTGAAATCGGCGGTCGGCAGGTCGCGCACGGCGAAACCGGCGGCTTCGGCCTCGTCGCGGGCTTTCAGCTTGTCGTCCCAGACGACGACCCGCGCACCGCCGGCGGCAAGCGCGCGCGCGGTCGCAAGCCCGCTCAATCCGGCGCCCACAACCGCAACGTCGCAATCGGCGAAGATCGTCACGGGAATCATGATGATGGAAACTTAGCGCAATTTCAGGGTCGCGAGGCCCGCCAGTGCAAGCACCACGGCAATAATCCAGAACCGGATGACCACCGTGGATTCCGGCCAGCCCTTCTGCTCGAAGTGGTGATGCAGCGGCGCCATGCGGAACACCCGCTTGCCGAACATCTTGAACGAGGCGACCTGGACGATCACCGATACCGCCTCCAGCACGAACAGGCCACCGACGATGGCCAGCACCAGCTCATGCTTGGTGGCGACCGCAATAGTGCCGAGCGCCCCGCCGAGCGCGAGCGAGCCGGTGTCCCCCATAAAGATGAGGGCTGGCGGCGCGTTGAACCACAGGAAGCCGAGGCCGGCCCCCACCAGCGCGCCGCAGACGATGGCGAGCTCGCCCGTTCCGATGACGAAATGGATCTGGAGATAGTCGGCGAACAGCGCGTTACCCACGAGATAGGAGATGAAGCCGAACGTGGCGGCGGCGATCATCACCGGCACGATGGCCAAACCGTCGAGGCCGTCGGTCAGGTTCACCGCGTTGCCCGCGCCGACGATGATGAAGGTGCCGAAAATCATGAAGGCCCACAGGCCCAGAGGGATCATCAGGCCCTTGAAGAAGGGGATGGCGAGGGAGGTCGAGAACGGCTCCTCCCCGACCGAGGCGATCACATAGGTGGCGACGAGCGCGGCGATCGTCTCGATGACGATCTTGATGCGCCCGCGGAACCCTTCCGCCGATTGCCGGGTCACCTTGAGATAGTCGTCGTAGAGCCCGACCGCGCCATAGACGAGGGTCAGCAGCAGCACGACCCACACATAGGGGTTGGTGAGATTGCCCCAGAGCAGCACCGAGACGGTGACGCCGGACAGGATCATCAGGCCGCCCATGGTGGGCGTGCCCTGCTTTTGCAGGAGATGGCGCTCGGGGCCCTCTTTTCGGATCGGCTGGCCCTTGCCTTGGCGCACGCGCAGCGAGCGGATCACGCGCGGGCCGAACAGGAAGACGAACAGCAGCGCCGTGATCACCGCGCCGCCGGTGCGGAAGGTGATGTAGCGAAAGATATTGAGAACGGCGATGTCCGGCGCCAGCTCGGCCAACCAATAGAGCATCGCCTCTCCCCCTTTTCAGCGGCCCCTAGGCCGACACGCTTTCCGCCTCGAAGCGACGCCTCAGCGCCTCGACGAGAGGGGCCATGCGGCTGCCGAGAGACCCCTTGATCATGATGATGTCCCCGGGGCCAACCCCCTCGAGCAGCTTTGGTTCAAGCTCCCCGGAGGACTTGGCATACGCCCCCTGGCGCCCCGCCGGCAAAGCTTGAAATAGCGAAGCCATGAGTTCGCCGCAGGCAAAGACAACATCTACCCCGGCCCCGTCAACGTCTTGCGCCAGTTCCTGGTGAAGCTTTGGACCCTCCGGCCCCAGTTCCAGCATGTCGCCAAGCACCGCAACCCGCCGCTTATAGACGCTCCGTGGAGCAAGCCCCAGGGTGGACAGCGCCGCCCGCATGGAGGCCGGATTGGCATTATAGGACTCATCGACGATGGCCACGGGGCCCTCTTTGGTCTCGATGACCCGGCGCTGGCCCCGGCCGGCCTGGGGCTGCATCTCACCCAGTGCCGCTGCGGCAGGAGCGAGATCGGCGCCGGCCAGCTTCACCGCGGCCAGCACGGCGAGCGCATTCTGCACCAGATGGCGGCCCGGCGCGCCGAGGCGGAAGGTGACGTTGTCGCCCAGGATGTCGGCGGTGGCCTTCGAGCCTTCAGGGGTGAGGTCCGCCGAGAGCAGCTTGGCGTCGGCGTCGGCGTTCTCTCCAAAAGAGACGATCTTGGCGCCGGCATCGCGCGCATGGGCGGCGAGGCGGTCGAAATGCGGGATGTCGCGGTTGATGACCGCCGTGCCGCCGGCCTCCAGCCCGCGGAAGATCTCCGCCTTGGCGTCGGCGATCTCCTCGAGCGAGCCGAAGAAGCCGAGATGGACCGGCGCCACGGTGGTGACGATGGCGATATGGGGCCGCACGAGCCGCGTCAGCACGTCGATCTCGCCCGCGTGGTTCATGCCGATCTCGAACACCCCGAAGGCGACGTCCCTCGGCATGTTGGCAAGGGTGAGTGGGACGCCCCAATGGTTATTGAAGGACTTGGACGAGGCATGCACCGACCCGCTGGCGCCAAGGGCGAGGCGCAGTGCCTCCTTGGTGCCGGTCTTGCCGACGCTACCGGTGACGGCAATCACTTTGGTGTTCTTGGCCCGCGCCCGCCCGGCCCGGCCGAGATCGTTCAGGGCATCGAAGGTATCGGCCACGCGCATCAGCCGCGTCTCGTCGCCCGGTGGAAACGCCGTCTCCACCACGGCGCAGGCGGCGCCTGCCTCAAGGGCGGCAGGGACGAAGGCGTGGCCGTCACGGTTGTCCCCGCGAATGGCGATGAAGCCTTCGCCGCGCGCCAGGCCGCGGCTGTCGATGGAGAAGCCCGAGACCGGCGCGTCATCTGCGGCGCTGCACGCGCCGCCCGTGGCGCTCGCAATCTCTCTTGTCATCCAGAGCGGCTCAGCCAAGTTTTGCCTCTTCGGTGAGCGCGGCGGCCACCGCGTCATGGTCGGAGAATGGAATGACCGTGGTGCCGATCGTCTGGCCGATCTCGTGGCCCTTGCCGGCGACGAGCAAGACGTCCCCCTTCTTTAGCATGGCGACCGCCTCGGTAATGGCTTGCGCGCGATCGCCGATCTCGACCGCGCCCGGCGCCGCGGCCAGAATCTCGCGGCGAATGACGGCCGGCGCCTCGCTGCGCGGATTGTCGTCGGTGACGATGGCGAGGTCCGATCCGGCGACAGCGGCTGCGCCCATTTGCGGCCGCTTGCCCTTGTCGCGGTCGCCGCCGCAGCCGAACACAACGAGCAGCCGGTTCGCCACGTAAGGCCGCAAGGCTTGAAGCGCCTTGGCGAGCGCGTCTGGCGTGTGCGCGTAGTCGACGAAGATCGGGGCGCCGCCTGGCGCCATGCCGGCGAGATCGAGCCGCCCGCGCGCGCCTTGCAAAGTCGCAAGACGCGGCAGCACGTCCGCGGCGCTGGCCCCGGTGACCATGGCAAGGCCCGCGGCGACAAGCGCATTGGCGGCCTGAAAGTCGCCGACGAGCGGCAGGCGCACGTCATACCGCTTGCCGTCATGTTCGATGCCGAGCACTTGCGCGAAGCCGTCGACGCCGATCGAGACGAGCCGCAAGGTCTCGCCTTCGCGGCCGACGGTGATGAGAGTCAGTCCGCGTGATTTCGCTGCGTCCACGACACGCGCGCTCGCCTCGCTGTCCATGTCGACGACGGCGGACGCCCCCGGTGGCAGCAGATCGCGGAACAGGCGAAGCTTCTGCGCGAAATAGTCCTCGAAGCTCGCGTGATAATCCAAATGATCGCGCGAGATATTAGTGAAGGCACCCGCCGCCAGCATCACGCCGTCGAGGCGGCGCTGCTGCAGACCATGACTGGAGGCCTCGAGCGCCAGATGCGTGACGCCATCTTTCGCAAGACTGGCGAGAATGCCGTGAATCTCGATGGGCTCCGGCGTGGTGTGCCGCAAAGTCTGCGTACCGCTTGGACTGACGACACCGATCGTGCCGAGGCTCGCGGCTCGAAGGCCCTCTTCCGCCCAAAGCTGGCGCAGGAACGAGGCGACCGAAGTCTTGCCGTTGGTGCCGGTGACCGCGACCGCCGTCTTGGGCTGCGCGCCGAAGAAGCGCGCGGCCATGAGCGCAAGCCGCCGCCGCGGGTCCGGGTCGGTCATGACCGGCGCGTCGATCTCCGTCTGCGTCCCTTCGGGGGCGAGGATCGCGGCAGCGCCGCGCGACAGCGCATCGGCAATGAAGCGGGCGCCGTCGGTATTCACGCCAGGCAGAGCCGCGAAGAGATAGCCGGGCGCGACCTGCCGACTATCCACGGCAAGACCTGCAATCGGCACGGCGGCCAGGCTCGCGGGCAGTTCCGCTTCCGGCCCGATCAGCTCACCGAGAGTCATGTTCGATTGCCCGCAACTGCCTGTTATCCCTCGATAACTTCAAGGGCGTGGCCGAACCCCGCAAAGGGGGAAGTCTTCTAATAGGAGGCGGAAACCTTGGCGTCAAACCGGCTGCCATCGTCCTCGAGCTTCGGGTTCACCCCGAGGATGGGGCCGATCCGCGCGACGATCTTGCCGACGGTCGGCGCGGCGTTCCAGCCGGCCGTGGCGTAGCCTTTGGTGGCGGCGACACGCTGGGGCTCGTCCAGCATGACGAGCACGACATATTGCGGATCGTCCGTCGGGAAGACCGCGAGGAAGCTGTTGAGCAGCGCCGAGCTCGAATAGCGGCCGTGGACCACCTTCTCCGCCGTGCCGGTCTTGCCGCCGACACGATAGCCCTCGGCGTCGGCCTTCTTGCCTGTGCCCTTCACGACGTTCATGCGCATGAGCTTGAGCATCGCGACGCTCGTCGCGGGCTTCAGCACGCGCTCGGACGATTGCATGGCCTCCTCGCGCGAGCGCGGCAGGAAGGTCGGCCGCACGGCGATGCCGCCGTTGACGAGCGGCAGTGTGGCGGTGGCGACCTGAAGCGGCGTGACCGAAAGTCCGTGACCGAAGGCGATGGTCATCGTGTTCAGCTTCTGCCAGTGCTGCGGTAGAATCGGCGCGGCACTCGGCCCGAGCTCCGTGGTCACGGGCTCCAAGAACCCGAGTTTCTTGAGAAACGCACGGTGACGGGGCACGCCCATCTGCAGCGCCATTTTGGCGGCGCCGATATTCGACGAATAGATGAAGACCTCGGTCGTTGTGAGCGGGCGGTGCTTGCCGTGGAAATCATGGATGGTGAAGCCGCCGGAATGAATCGGGTTGGTGGCGTCATAGGTCGTGTTCAAGTTGGCGAGCCCGAGATCGAGCACGCCCGCCACGGTGAACACCTTGAACACGGAGCCCATCTCGTAGACGCCGAAACTGATGCGATTGATCCTGTTCTTGTCGAGGGCCTGCTCGCGATGGTTCGGGTCGTAGTCGGGAAGCGAAGCGAGCCCGACCACTTCGCCGGAGTGAACGTCCATCACGATGGCGGCGGCCGCTTTGGCCTTGTAGGTATCGATCGCGCTTTTCAACTCCTCGCGCAGCACGTGCTGCACACCGACGTCGAGCGAGATCGTCACGGCCTCCCCGCCGGACTCCGTCGGCGCGTTCATCATGGTGAGCTGTGGATTGTTATCGACGAACTTCTCAATGCCCGCGAGGCCGCGATTGTCCACATCGACTAGGCCCACGACGTGATTGGTGGTGGCGCCCACGGGATAGACGCGGCGATATTCCTCAATGAAGCCGAGACCAGGGAGGCCAAGATCGTGGATCTCGCCTTGCTGCTTCGGCGTCAGTTCGCGCGCAATGCGGACGAAGCGGCCGCCGGCCACGAGCCGCTTGCGCAAGCTTCGCGGATTGACGTCGGTGAGGACGCTCGCCACCTGCTCGGCGAACTCATCCACGTCGATGACGCGCTTCGGATCGGCGTAAAGCGTGGCGCCACGAATGTCGGTGGCAAGCAGCCGGCCGTTGCGGTCGAGGATGTCCGGGCGGTGGACGGTGGTGGAGATGTCATAGATACCGCCCGCGCTCTTTTCGGTGCCGGCGAAACCGAGCGAGATCAGCCGCCCGCCCACCAGGACGAAGGCGAGCGCGAAGCCGAGGCAAGCCAGCCGGAAACGATACCGGCAGCGCGCATGGTAGGCGCGCGCGGCACGCGCGTCGGCGGGATCGGATTTGTCGGTCTCGCGCAAAATCTATCCTGTCCGCGCTAGTGGGCCGGGGATTTCAGTGCGGCAGCCTTGGTTGGGGCTGTCGCGGCGCGCTGGAGCTCACGTTCGGTGACCTCATCGAGGATCACGAGCTGCCGTGGCTGCGCAGGCGCAAGGTTGAGGTATTTCTTGGCGAGCCGCTCAATGCGCTCAGGCCGGTTGAGCAGGCTCCATCCGGCGCGCGCCACCGCGAGCGCGTCGCGCTCCGCCTCGATCTCCTTGTGTAGAAGGACAATGCGCTCATCGAGCGCGCGGGCCTCGTACTTCACCTGATAGATGACGTAGGCCAAGGCAACGAGGCCGAGCACGAGACAGATATTGACGAAACGCAACATGATACCAACGCGTGACCTGAACCTACGCGCTCCCCCTACTCACAACTTCACGCCCCTAGCCGCGTAGTCCCGGCACGCCGAGTGCGGCGAGATCGAGCGGATGAGCCGGCGCTTCCGTGCGCCTCCCAGCCCTCAGCCGCGCCGAGCGGGCCCGCGGATTGCCTCGAATTTCATCGTTACTGGGTTCTAAAGGACGACGGTTAATAAGCTGAAAGCTTGGCGCAAATTCTTCGTCTCCCACATCCGGCAAATGCCGCGATCCCTTGGGGCCGGCAGAGCTGCGGCTGGCGAAGAAACGCTTGGCGATGCGGTCCTCGAGCGAATGGAAGGTGACGACGACGAGCCGTCCCCCCGCTTTGAGCAGCCGCTCGGCGGCGCAAAGCCCCTCGGCCAACTCGTCCAGCTCGGCATTCAGATAAAGACGCAAAGCCTGGAAGGTCCGGGTGGCGGGGTGCTTGGCCTGGTCGCGCTTGCGGCCGAGAACGCCTGTGACGATGTCGGCAAGCTCTCCGGTCCGGGTGATCGGCGCTTCGGCACGGCGCGCCACAATGGCCTTGGCGATGGCGCGCGATCGCCGCTCCTCGCCGAAAACATAAATGATATCCGCGAGTTCTGCCTCGCCCAGGGTGTTGACGAGGTCGGCGGCGGTCGGGCCTTCGGGGCCCATGCGCATATCGAGCGGGCCGTCCTTGGCGAAGGAGAAGCCGCGCTCGGCCTGATCGAGCTGCATGGACGAGACGCCGAGATCGAGCGTCACGCCGTCGGCGGATGTGAAGCCTTCGCTTCCCGCAATCGCTTCCATCTCGCTGTAGCGGCCGAGCATGGCAATGAGGCGTCCGGGAACCTGCGCGGCGAGTTCGCCGGCGAGGCGGAAGGCTTCCGCGTCGCGATCAATGGCGATGAGTTTGCAGTCGGCCGCGTCGAGTATGGCCTTGGCATAACCGCCGGCGCCGAACGTGCCGTCGACGATGATGTCGCCGTCCTTAGGCTGAAGCGCCGCCAGAACCTCGGAGAGCATCACGGGAATGTGGCGAGCCGGTCCGCCAGTGGCAGCCAAGCTGCCACGACCCGCCATCATTCCCGTGTTCCCTCTGGCCCGCCGCTTCCGCGACGCCCCGCGCCGAGTAACTTGCGAAGGTCGCGCACTTTGTTGCGTGCCTCCGCGAGATGATTTTCGAAGCGCTTCGGCTCCCAAAGCTGAAACTTTTCGCCCAGCCCGACAAAAGTGATGTGGCTGGTGATCCCCGCGTGCTCGCGCAAGCGCTCAGACAGACTCGTACGGCCGTCTTGATCGATCGTGAGGATTTCGCTGGTGCCGAAGAGCGCCGTTGCGAGTTGATCGCGCTCATCGGAGTAAGGCGCGAGGTCTTCGACAAGATGGTTGATCTTATCGATGAGACGCTGGCCACCGGCGTCGAGCGCTGGCGCGTCAAGAGATGGATAGCAGTAGATGCCCTCGAGCCCGTCTTTGGCGAGGACTGTGCGAAAGGATGCAGGGACGGAAACGCGGCCCTTGGTGTCGACCTTATTGGTGAATGTCGAGACAAACTGGTCCATCTCCCCCTCACGCGCCTCGAAGCCGACGAAATTGACTGGACAAGCGGACTAACAGCGCTTCGGCGCAGGCGCCCGGACTTTGAAAAATGGGTGGAGGAAGTGGCGCGTATCCCCCCGTGGCCTCACAAGGAAGCGCTGCCTGTCTTCCTCCACCCCACTCACCGAACGGGCATTAATGGGATAGCATGGGATACCATGGGCGTCAATGGAAAGCGCCGGGCAAACGCGACGTTTCTGTGGGAAAGCGCGCCCTAAACCGCGGATCCTTCCGAGCGTCCCAGGCCGATTGCCGCTTGCGCCCGAAGCACGGTACAAAGACGCAAAGGGTTAATGCCCAGGGCCGACTGATTCGGTTCGAACATGGCCTCATGTTTTGCGTATTTGGGGCGCCTATTGGCAGCCTGGACGAAGGCCACGGACTTGGCGGTAATGGCAGGGAAACGCTCACGAAGTGCAATCGGCCTTGCCGCCGCGGCATTTTTTTCGCTGTCCGTTTCCGGGCCGTCCGCCAACAGCGCGGAAGATATGCTCGGTTTCGCGCGGCTCGGACCGCCGGACGCCCCCGTCAAACTTTTCTACGAGGAGAAGGGCCAAGGCTCGCCCGTCCTCCTCATCCACGGTTTCGGCGCCAGCACCTATACATGGCGGCGTATCGCGCCGGCTCTCGCCGAGACCCATCGGGTCATTGCCGTCGACCTGAAAGGCTTCGGTCAATCCGACAAGCCGTTCGACGAGCGCTACTCGATCTTCGATCAGGCCGAGCTCCTCAAGCAGCTGATCGAGGAGAACGACCTGCGGGATCTCACCCTTGTGGGGCATTCCTTCGGCGGCGGCGTGGCGCTGCTGCTCGCGCTTGACGACGACCCGCGTTTCGCGGGGCGCATCTCGAAGCTGGTGCTGCTCGATACGATTGCCTACGCGCAAGACATCCCTGTCTCCTTCCGCATGCTCAACATGCCCGTGGTCTCGCATCTCGGCGTGCGCATGCTGCCGCCCACGGTGCAGGCGCGCCTCGCGCTGAGGATCGCCTATTGGGACAACAGCAAGATCGAAGACGAAGAGGTGGAGATGTACGCGGCCCCCTTGCGGACCGCCGCCGGCAAGCACGCCATCATTCACAGCGCGCGGCAAATCATACCGGAAGGGCTGGAGGAGATCTCCGAGCACTACAAAACCATCACGGTGCCGACGCTGATCGGCTGGTGCGATCACGACCGCATCGTGCCGCTCGACGTGGGATTGAAACTTCGCCGCACCCTGCCGAACGCCCATCTCAAGATCATCGACGACTGCGGGCACATGCCCCAGGAAGAGCAGCCCGAGGCGACGCTGGAGCTGATCCAGAGCTTTCTCGACGACTAGCTTCGCGGCCCCGAACTCCACATTCCTGTCATAAGCGTGGCTTATCGCCTGCATAGGCAAATACGATTTGCACTTATTCTAAGGTGGACGCATTCTCGCGCCTTCCCGCGCGCAGTGAAGCCACTCAAGAGTTCCGATCGGAGAGAACAATGGACCAAAAAGTCGATAAAGCGGGCGGCTGCCCCGTGGCGCACGGCGTCACCAGCATGAGCATGCGGTCGAACCGCGACTGGTGGCCGAACCAGTTGAACCTCAAGATTCTCAGCCAGAATTCCGCCAAGTCCGACCCCATGGGCGCGGACTTCAGCTATGCGGAAGCGTTCAAGACGCTGGACCTCAAGGCCCTGAAGGAAGACCTCTACGCGCTGATGACGGACAGCCAGGACTGGTGGCCGGCCGACTATGGACATTACGGCGGACTCTTCATCCGCATGGCGTGGCACAGCGCGGGCACCTACCGCACCGGCGATGGCCGCGGCGGCGCCGGGTCCGGCTCGCAGCGTTTCGCACCGCTGAACAGCTGGCCGGACAACGGCAATCTCGACAAGGCGCGCCGGCTGCTTTGGCCGATCAAGCAGAAATACGGGAACAAGATCTCCTGGGCCGACCTCATGGTTCTCACCGGCAACTGCGCCATCGAGTCGATGGGCGGCAAGACCCTCGGCTTTGCCGGCGGGCGCGAGGACATCTGGGAGCCCGAGGAAGACATTTATTGGGGCGCGGAGAACGAGTGGCTCGCCACGAGCGACCACGAGCTCGCGCGCTATTCCGGCGACCGTGAACTGGAAGACCCGCTGGCCGCCGTGCAGATGGGGCTCATCTACGTGAACCCCGAGGGGCCCGATGGAAAGCCCGACCCGCTCGGCTCGGCGCGCGATATCCGCGAGACCTTCGCGCGCATGGCCATGAACGACTACGAGACCGTCGCGCTGACCGCCGGCGGCCACACCTTCGGCAAGACCCACGGCGCCGGCCCGGTCGACCAAATCGGCCCCGAACCCGAAGCCGCACCGTTGGAGACCCAGGGTCTCGGTTGGCTGTCGACCTGGAAGAGCGGCAAGGGCCGAGATGCCATCACCAGCGGCCTCGAAGGCGCTTGGACCTCGCACCCGACACGATGGGACATGGGCTATTACGACGTCCTGTTCGGCTATGAGTGGGAACTGGGTCAGAGTGCTGCAGGCGCCTGGCAGTGGCACGCGAAGGATCTCAAGGAAGAGGACATGGCGCCGGATCCGGAAGATCCGTCCAAGCGCCTGCCCATCATGATGTCGACCGCCGACATTGCGATGCTCATGGACCCGGAATACGCGAAGATCTCGCGCCACTTCCATGCCAACCCCGACGAGTTCGCAGACGCTTTTGCCGGCGCGTGGTTCAAGCTGACGCACCGCGACATGGGGCCAAAGTCGCGCTATCTCGGCCCGGAGGTCCCGGCCGAGGACTTGCTGTGGCAGGACCCGATCCCCGCCGTCGATCATGCGTTGATCGATGGGACGGACATCGCCGCGCTCAAGGACAAGATCCTTGCCTCGGGGCTGTCGATCCCTGAACTCGTCTCGACCGCTTGGGCGTCGGCGTCCACCTTCCGTGGGTCCGACAAGCGCGGCGGCGCAAACGGCGCGCGCATTCGCCTCGAACCGCAGAAGGATTGGGACGTCAACCAGCCCGCGCAATTGGCCAAGGTGCTCGGCACTCTCGAGGGCATCCAGAATGCGTTCAACGACGCGGCAAGCGGCGGCAAGAAAGTGTCGCTTGCCGACCTCATCGTGCTGGGCGGTTGTGCCGCCGTCGAGCAGGCCGCGAAGAAGGCCGGGCACGCGGTAGAGGTGCCCTTCGCGCCGGGTCGCACGGACGCCGCACAGGACCAGACCGACGTGGAGTCGTTCGCCGTTCTCGAGCCGATCGCCGACGGGTTCCGCAACTACGAGAAGGGCAAGTACACCGTCTCGGCGGAAGAGCTCTTGATCGACAAGGCGCAGCTCCTGACGCTCACCGCGCCGGAGATGACGGCTCTTGTCGGCGGCATGCGCGTTCTGGGCGCCAACCATGACGGTTCGCAGCATGGTGTGTTCACCACACAGCCCGGGACGCTCACCAACGATTTCTTCGTCAACCTGCTCGACATGAGCACGACGTGGAAAGCGCTCTCCGACGACGAGGATTTGTTCGAGGGGCGTGATCGCGAAAGCGGCGACCCGAAGTGGACCGGCACCCGTGTCGATTTGATCTTCGGATCGAACTCACAGCTCCGGGCGCTTGCCGAAGTCTATGCCCAGGAAGACTCCAAGAAGAAGTTCGTGTCCGACTTCGTGGCGGCCTGGACCAAGGTGATGGACGCCGATCGCTTCGATCTGGCGTAAGCGAAGAGGAGTCCGAAGCGCCCCTCCTCCTCCGGCGCTTCTTTGCAGAAACGGCCGACGCGGTTTCCCGCGCCGGCCGTTTTCTATTCCAGTGCGTTCGGGCGCTAAGCGCGACGCACGAAGTGCATCACAAGCGAGATCACGAGCAACACGAGGAAGATAAAGAACAGAATCTGCGCGATGCTCGCAGACCCACCGGCGATACCGCCAAAGCCGAAAAGGCCGGCGATCAGCGCGATGACAAGAAAAGTCAAAGCCCAACCAAGCATGGTCGTTCTCCTTTCGGTGAGCCTCCAATGTGAGAATAAACGCCCAAAAGGCCTTAGGGTTTCATCGTTTTTCGCGAGACCCTGAGAAATTGGAGGCCGGCGCACGGTTTTCCGCGCGCCGGCCCTAACATGTCACCAAGCCTGTAAGCCGGGTTCTGTTCCTCGCTTTCACGAGGCGATGGCCATTCATCTGGGGCGCATCTTGCGATACGCCTCGTGCAACCAACCCGGGTCGCTTGTCTGGAAACAGACTTGGACGATTGCTCGCCCGCGCGACCCCTATTTGGTCTTGCTCCCGGTGGGGTTTGCCCTGCCATCCTTGTTGCCAAGGACGCGGTGCGCTCTTACCGCACCCTTTCACCCTTACCCTCGTCGCCGTCTCCGGCCCCGAGGGCGGTTTGCTTTCTGTGGCACTTTCCCTGGGGTCGCCCCCGCCGGAGGTTATCCGGCACCGTGCTTCCATGGAGCCCGGACTTTCCTCCCCGCCTTGATACGCAAACGTGGCGGAGCGGCCATCCGGCCTGCTGACCCCATGAAATAAGGGGTTTTCTTGGCTTCGCGTCAAGCTGGTGCGCGCATGGCATACTTAATTGCGCGTTGCAGGATGCCGGGCCTCGTAACGGCTTTTTGATCCCCTCCATTGCCAATGTTCCCATATGCTCGCGACGATCCGCCGCGTCCGGCCCTGTTTTCCAGCCTTTTCTCTATCGGTGGCGATGGGGGCGGCGTGGCTTCCAGTTACGATGTGTGAGCAATGCCGAACCAAATCCTGATTACGCGCTGGCTCAACACCTTCCCCGAGCTTGCCGAACTCGAGCCGGAGGCCAAGGCAGAACTGCTCGGCGCCACGCAGTTCAACCGGCTGCGTGAGGGCGACATCGCCTATTACCAAGGCCAGATCTGCCAGAACTATGTCATGTGCATCGAGGGGCAGACCCGGATCTTCAAGACCTCGGAGTCCGGCCGCGAGATCATGCTCTACCAGGTGGGCCCGGGAGAGACTTGCGTGCTCACCACCTCATGCCTGATCGCCGGCAACCCCTTCCCCGCCGAGAGCACGGCGCAGGCCGACGTGCTGCTGGCGGCGCTGCCGGCAAGTGTCTTTCATCGGCTGATGGTCTCCTCGCCCAAGTTCCGGCACTACGTGCTCCGCAATTACGGAGACCTTCTGTCGAGCCTGATCATGCTTGTGGACGAAGTCGCCTTTGCCAGCCTGGATCTTCGCCTGGCGCGGAAGCTCCTCGCGGAGACCGATGCGCGCGGCGTCGTCTCCAAGACCCATCAACAACTGGCACTCGACCTCGGCAGCGTGCGCGAGGTGATCAGCCGCTATCTCTCCGAATGGGAGCGGATGGGCTGGGTGCGATCCTCACGCGGGTCCATCGAACTGCTCGATCAAGCCGCGCTCGCAAGCTATAGCGCCGGTGACGAAGAGCAGGAGCGCACTCCCCTGCGCTCGGCCCTTCCAAGATGACACCTCCGATACGTGACTTAGGTCACATACCGGACACCCAGGCGCGGACTAGAAACGGATAGCTCGGACTCCAACAAAAAACGCCCAAGGAAGACAGAACAATGACTAACAACTTTGCCGATCGGCTATTTGTCTCTCTGGCGCGCTCGATGGCGCTGGCCGCAATCGTGTGCCTCGGCACCGTGTCCCTCGCCCACGCCGCGGACGACATGTCCATGGCGCCGGGGGCCCATGGGGAATTCGACGACAGTTGTGCCATGGGTCTTGCCGACGGCCAGATGGTCAATACCGATTGCCACGTCAACTGGACCGACGAGGACGGCAAGGTCTATTGCTTCTCGAGCGAGAGTTCGAAGGCGGCCTTCCTCAAGGATCCGAAAGGCAATATCGCGAAGGCAAAAGCATTTCTCGAGGAGCAGCACGCCAAGGCGGCCTCCGGCGCCAAGGTCTTCAAGGACACCGACGTGAACGCGCGCGTCCAGGAAGTCTTAGCGGAGCGCTCCAAGGACGGCACCTTCGTGTTCCACGATCCCAAGCTCGATGCCGATCTCAACCTCGTGTTCGACGAAATCAAGATCGTCCGCGGCATGGAAGGCTATGGCTGGTTCGCCAATGTCATCTTCCACGATAAGGAAGAACCGAAGAAGCAATACGCCCTCGACTTCTGGTTCAGACCCGACGGCGATCAACTCACGCTTCAGGACATCCGCGTGCAGAAGGGCCCGAAGCGTGACGGCGACGGCTATTACATGATCACGCGGCTCCCCGTCGCGTGGTGGTGGCTGCCGGTGCAGGAGCATCCGGGCAGCATTGAAGGCGCGCGCGCTTGGCAGGTGATGAGCGCCATTCACGAATACATCCTCGAGAACAAGGATGACGACGGCAACATCACCGTGAAGGACGACAAGACGGGCGAGGACCTCACGCTGCAATTCGTCGAGATGCACCGGCCCGTGCGCCACTTGAAGAAGGAAGGCGACTACTTTGCCTGCACCGATTTCCGCAAGCCGGGCAGCAAGGAAGAGTACTACGACCTCGACTTTTGGGTCGACGAGAAGAGCGGCAAGCTCAAGGTCAACAACGTCAAGGTGCACAAGGTCCCGGTGCAGGAAGACGGCATCTGGA
>Ga0209587_1000566_pt1 | contig 18169 bp, 14 predicted proteins | sample NGEPerD_2_FD_184512 | JGI IMG/M metagenome (GOLD analysis project Ga0209587, IMG submission 184512) | Arctic peat soil microbial communities from the Barrow Environmental Observatory site, Barrow, Alaska, USA - NGEE PermafrostL1-D... | ecosystem: Environmental > Terrestrial > Soil > Wetlands >... | reverse complement strand
CCGTGTCTTCGACGGCCTCGGCGAGGTCGCTGACCCCACGCCGCAGCGGCTCTTCCCCTACGTGATGGTCGAGCAGCACGAACAGCAGCACGTCGAGACGATGCTGGCGACCCATCAGCTGCGCGAGGGCGCCCCATTGCTGGGCCCGGGCAACGAGCTGCCCCGCGGGCGGGTGGTTCCCGCGGGCTCGGTGCTCGTGCCTGCGGGTCCGTTCACCCTCGGGGTGAACCTCGAGGACGAGCCCTGGTCCCTGGACAGCGAACGTCCCGCGCACACCGTGGACCTGCCCGCCTTCCGGATCGCGCGCGCGCCGGTCAGCAACGGCGAGTGGGAGGCCTTCATCGCCGCAGGTGGATACGACGAGCCGGACTGGTGGTCCGAGCGCGGCTGGCAGCACCGCCTCCGCGCAGGCCTGGAGCGGCCACTGTTCTGGTCGGCCGACGGTTCCCGACGCCGGTTCGGGCACGTCGAGGAGATCCCGGCCGACGAGCCTGTGCAACATGTCTGCTTCTTCGAGGCCGAGGCCTACGCGGCCTGGGCCGGCGCGCGTCTGCCGACCGAGCATGAGTGGGAGAAGGCGTGCGCCTGGGACCCGGCTGCGAACCGACGGCGCCGGTGGCCGTGGGGGGACTCGGAGTGGAGCCCCATGCTGGCCAACCTCGGCGGAGAGGCGCTGCGCCCGGCGCCCGTCGGGGCCTACGAGGACGGTGCGTCTGCCTACGGTGCCGAGCAGATGATCGGTGACGTCTGGGAGTGGACCTCGTCCGGCTTCGAGCCCTGGCCCGGCTTCGAGCCGATGCTGTACGCCGACTACAGCGCGCCCTTCTTCGGGGGTGACTACAAGGTGCTCCGCGGCGGTTCGTGGGCAGTCGGAGGCGCCTCGATCCGTCCCTCCTTCCGCAACTGGGACCTGCCGGTCCGGCGTCAGATCTTCAGCGGCCTGCGATTGGCCTGGGACGTTGTGTAGGCACCTGGCCTGGCTGGGTGAGCCACGGACGGTGTCCTCGCTGGTCCTCGACCAGCCGTTCGGGTTGCTGCGTCAGTCCTACGCACCGCGCCGTCAGCAGCGTGGCCTGCTCAATGCTGATGGCTGGGGGGTCGGCTTCTACGTGGACGGTCGGGCAGAGCCGGTCCGATGGCGCTCCGCACGGCCGTTGTGGGGCGATGCGTCCTTCGCCTCGGTTGCCCCCGTCCTGAGCTCCGGAGCGGTGCTTGCGGCTGTGCGCTCGGCGACACCGGGCATGCCCATGGACGAGAGTGCCGCGGCGCCGTTCAGCGACGGACGCTGGCTGCTCTCGCACAACGGCCGGGTCAGGTCCTCGGTGCTGCCGGCGCGTCACGACGCAGAGTCGGTCTGCGACTCTGCACTTCTCGCCGCCCACATCTTCGCCGAGGGGGCGGGGCGAGTGGCCGAGACGATCGGCGAGGTGGCATCCGCAGATCCGGATGCTTCTCTCAACGTGCTGCTCACCGACGGCACCGAGATCATGGCCGTCGCGTGGGGGGATCCACTGAGCTATCTCGTGGAACCCGACGGCGTCGTCGTGGCCAGCGAACCCTATGACGACGACGCGCGTTGGGTCGACGTACCCGAGCGTCACCTGCTGGAGGTGACCTCGTCCGGGGTCACCGTGACCGCACTGGAGAGCTGATGCCGACCACCGTCCCCGCCGTCCACCTCGACCCGAGCGCCCTGGCCACGCAGATGGCCCGAGATGTTCGCGCCGGGCTCATGGCGACTGCGAAGACGCTGCCGCCGAAGTACTTCTATGACGCCCTTGGCAGCGATCTCTTCGACCGGATCACCCGCCTTCCGGAGTACTACCCGACCCGGACCGAACGCATCATCCTCGAGGCCCACGTCGGTGAGATCGCGCGACTCACGCAGGCCGAGACGCTCGTCGAGCTCGGCAGCGGCACCTCGGAGAAGACCCGGCTGCTGCTGGGTGCGCTGACCCGTGCGGGGTCCCTGCGGCGGTTCGTGCCGTTCGACGTCGACCCGGCCGTGCTCGAGGACGCGAGCCGGGCGGTCGCGCGCGAGTTTCCCTCCCTCGACGTCAAGCCCGTGGTCGGCGACTTCGAGCGGCACCTCGGTGAGCTGCCCCGACACCGGAGCCGGCTGCTCGCCTTCCTGGGCTCCACCATCGGCAACCTGGACCCTGGGCAGCGGGCCACGTTCCTGCGCGACGTACGCCGCACGCTGACCGATGGTGACACCTTCCTGCTCGGCACCGACCTGGTCAAGGACCCCACGAGACTCATCGCCGCCTACGACGACGCACAGGGGGTGACCGCTGAGTTCAACAAGAACGTGCTCTCCGTACTCAACCGCGAGCTGGGCGCCGACTTCGACCCGGAGACGTTCGAGCACGTGGCCGTGTGGGACGCCGATCGAGAGTGGATCGAGATGCGGCTGGAGTCGGTGCATGGCCAGCGGGTGCGTATCGAAGCACTTGACCTAGAGGTCGAGTTCGGCCAGGGCGAGCAGGTCCGCACCGAGATCTCGGCGAAGTTCCGGCGCGAGGCGATCACCGAGGAGCTGGCCAGGGCAGGGCTACGGGTCACCCAGTGGTGGACCGATCCGGCGGACGACTTCGCGCTGTCCTTGTCCATGCCCGTCTGAGCCCCTGCTCGACCCCGGGGGCCGCTCGGGTCGGGGCAGGGCGTTGCTCAGGCGGTCGCGTGACCCTGTGGCGGCGACGAGGTGGCTCCGGCAAAGGCGCGCGCCCTGAGCACGGCGACCACTGCGAAGACCGGCCCGAGGACCAGGGGCAGGATCGCCCAGAAGAGGATGAGGGCCATCAGGAGGCTGCCCACGACGGCGAGGGCCGCACCCGGCCACGGCTGACGGTCCATGATCAGGAAGCCCACGGCGCCCGCGACCATGAATGCGAAGAAGACCGCGCCGATGAGCTGGTTGCTTCTCTGGTCCGACCAGAACTCGCTGCCCATCGCGGCGGCGATCACCAGGGACACGACCCCGAAGACCCCGAGGACACCGAGGACGAGGAATGCCGCGACGCTGAAACCGCCGACGACTCCGCCGGGCTGACTCAGCCGAGTGAACATGACGTCTCCTCTCAATGGAGGCTCAACCCTCAATGGAGCTCAGCCGTCACTCACGTTACTCCAGCCCCATCCTTTGGCCGCCGCGGCTCGCGCGGTGCATCCGGTGTCAGTCGGCGAACGCGGGGGACACACGCGGCCAGGGCTGGGCAACCTCGAGCTGGCGTGCCACGGCGAGCAGCATCGCCTCGCTTCCGGGGCGCCCCACGAGTTGCACCGCAAGGGGCGTGCCGGCGGGGCCGAGCCCGGCGGGCACCGACATCGCCGGCCAGCCGGCCAGGTTCCACGGAGCGGCGAAGGGCGCGTAGAAGGCGCTGGAGACTGTGTTCGCCCACCACCCCTTGACGCCCCACTCGCGTGCCCGGGGAGGCTGGTGGGCCAGCGTCGGGGTCAGCAGGTCGTCGTGGTCCGCGAAGAACTTCCCCGCGACGGCCTGCCACCTCGTGCGTCCCTTCTCGCGCGGCAGGCCGACGGCCAGTGCAGCGCGACCCAGCGCAGCGTGGCGGCGTACCCGCGGTTGGAGCTGGGAGCGATCCGCGAGGTCCCGGGCGTCGAGCTCGGTGCCCGCGGTCCAGCGCACGGCCTCGGACAAGACCAGTCGCTGGCCGTACGGAGGATGTGCCTCGATCACGGTGTGGCCGGCGGCGCGGAGCCGTTCGGCGCTGGCGTTGGCAGCACCTCGCCACGAACGGTCTAGCGGCGTTGCTCCGGGAACCCGGGTGGAGAGGGCGATCCGCAGCCGTCCGGGGTCACCGAGGTTGGCGAGTGCAGGCTCGTCCGCCAGCACGGAGAGCATCAGGGCCGCGTCGTCCACGGTGGTCGCCAGTGGACCGTTCTCGGCCATGTCGAACCAGGAGCCGTTGCCCAGATGTGCGGGGACCACTCCAAGGCCGGGCTTGATCCCGACCAGACCGCAGCACGCGGAGGGGATCCGGATCGATCCCATCCCGTCGTTGCCGTGCGCGACCGGAACCGTGCCTGCGGCGACGGCTGCCGCCGACCCCCCTGAGGAGCCGCCGGGGGAGCGCTGGAGGTCCCACGGGTTGCGCGTGATGCCGTACGTCGAGTCGGTGGTCCCGAAGACGCACAGCTCGGGAACCCGGGTGATGCCGACAACCACCGCTCCTGCCTCCCGCAGCCGACGCACCACCTCGTGGTCCTGCGACTCGGCCTGCGGATCGCTGCCGGCCGAGCCCTTGCGCTGTGGTTCGCCGGAGACCGCCACGTTGTCCTTGACCGCGATCGGCACCCCGGCCAGAGTCAGCTGGTCGCGGTGCGCGCGGGCATCGACGGCGTCGGCCTCGGCGAGCGCCCTCACGGTGCGGATGACCTGGTAGGCACCCACTCGGGTCTCGGTGCGCGCGATGCGTGCCAGCGCCTGCTCCGCCGCTGTGCGGGCGGTCAGGTGCCCTGCTCGCACTGCGAGGGCGATCGCGGTGGCCGTGGGTGCCGTGGGAGTGCTGCTCGGGGTCTCCTGGGTCACGCCGCGACGCTACCGTCCACGCCCGAGGGGCGTCAGCCCAGCGCCACACAGACGACGCTGACCGCGCACAGCAACAAGCCCACCGACTGGGCACGATGCAGTCGCTCGTGCAGGACCAGCGTCGCGAGCAGCACCGTGGCCGCGGGGTAGAGCGAGGTCAGCACGGCGGCGACGCTGAGCAGGCCCTGCTGGCGGGCGAGCATGAAACCCACCACCGCGAGGGTGGCGAGCCCTCCGGCGGCCAGGCCCCACCAGTCCGTGCGCCGTCGCGGGACGGGATTGCCGCCGAGGGCGAGCGCAGCCGCTGCCACTGCCACGAGGGACACCACCTGGGTGCCCATGACCGGCCAGAAGCCGGCGCCCTCCGGCACCTGGCCCAGCGCCGCGAACAGCAGTCCGAACCCGAGCCCGGCTAGCAAGCCGTCGAGCAGACCCTCGGCGCTGGTCCCCTCTGCGCCGGTGGGCGCCGGCTCCCGCGAGACCAGCCAGATGCCAGGCAGCGCGACCAGCATGCCGACCCACACGACGGCGGTGGGGCGTTCACCTGTCGCCACGGCCAGGGCGGCGGGGAGGAGGGCGGCTCCCACGGCCGAGACCGGCGCGACGACACCCATGCGGCCGCGCGCGAACCCTCGGTAGAGGAACGCGGTGCCGGTTCCGCTGCCCACACCGCCGAGCAGGCCCCAGGCGAAGTCGGCCGCGGTTGGATCGCCGGGGACGAGCAAGGCCAGCACCACGGTTCCCAGAGCGGCGCCGAGGCAGGCGGTCAGGGCGACCGGCCAGACCGACGTACGACGTGACGCGACGCCTCCGACGAAGTCCGAGAGGCCATAGGCGATGGCCGCCCCGAGGGCCAGGAGAACGGCCATCAGCGGAGCTCGCCCATCAGGTGAGTACGACGCCCAGCGCCCACGTGGCCGCCGCGCCCAGGCACGCGACCATCTCGATCACGATGGAGAACCCCACGGCGCGGAGGGCGTGCACGGTGGCGGGCCACGCGGCGTCGCTCCCGACCCGGCGGAGCTCGGCGAGGTAGACGCCGAGCACGAAGCCGATCAGCAGCCCGATCACCGGGACCACGAAGAATCCGACGATGCCCAGCGCGCCACCCAGCAGCAGGGTCGAGCTGGGGATCCCGTGGTCCTTGAGCCGGCGACCTGGGACGACGTACTTCACGACGCTGCCCAGGCCGATGAAGGCGGTTGCGACGGCGAAGCAGATCCACGCGGTACTGGTGCCCAGGTCCCACGCCCACACCAGGATCGCGCCGAGGACGAGCAGTGAGCCGGGGAGCACCGGGACGATGACGCCGACCAGACCGATCGCGATGGCCAGGGCTACGAGGACCTCGACTCCGCTCATGGCGGAACTCTCTCACTGCGCCTGCCCGGACTCTCTCACGCGCCCGTCCCGGACTCTCTCAATCACCCCGTGCCCGGGGAGTGTCGAGGCCCAGGTCCACAAGGGACCGGGGCCTCGGATCAGCTCTGGGTGGTTGGGCCTCAGACGTCGCTGGAGGAGGACGCCGAGGAGCTGTCGGCGAGCTTGCCGGTCTCGTCCTGGACGTGCTCGGATATCTCGCGGAGCTTGTCGCTGTGCTCGCGGGCGTGGTGGGCGCAGAACTGCAGCTCGCCACCGCTCTTGAGCTGTACGCGGAGGTAGGCCTGGGCACCGCATCGGTCACACCTGTCGACCGCGGTGAGCGGTGCGGCACTGGGGGCTGTCGCAGTATTCACGTCGGGCCTCACTCTCGTTTGGGTTACTTCCTCAACGATCGAGGAGCGGATGGGTTCCACTTCTCGTTCGCTTCACCACTGTCAACAGTCAACCACGCTGGTTGCTTCCCGCTCCTAGGAGCGTCCCCAGCGAGACGGGGATGGTGCTGGCCATGTCCTGAGTCGAGTCTGCCGCGCTATGCGTCGGAATGTGGCGAAACGGACTAACTCATCAGAGATGTACCCATTTTAACAGTTCATCACACCACACCAAGCCCGGGCTGCGATGAAAACGCTTGAGTGGCGAGTCGCGGTCTGTGGCGGAGCACACGTCGGTAGATTCGGACACACCGGCTTCGACCGCCCCACCGTCCCGCTCAACAGTCCCGCCCAGCAGTCCCGCACAGAGGTCCAGCAAGAGGTCACCGTCATCGACAACACGTACAACGCCCAGCACCTGCTCGTCCTCGAAGGACTGGAGGCTGTTCGCAAGCGGCCGGGCATGTACGTCGGCTCGACCGACACCCGCGGTCTCATGCACTGCCTCTGGGAGATCATCGACAACGCCGTGGACGAGGCGCTCGCGGGTCACTGCAGCGAGGTCGAGATCAGGTTGCACCCCGACGGTTCGGCGGAGGTCCACGACGACGGCCGCGGCATCCCGGTCGACAAGGAGCCCAAGACGGGTCTCGCGGGCGTCGAGGTGGTCTTCACCAAGCTGCACGCCGGGGGCAAGTTCGGCGGTGGTTCCTACGCCGCCACGGGCGGCCTGCACGGCGTCGGGTCCTCGGTCGTCAACGCATTGTCGGCTCGTCTCGACGTGGAGGTGGACCGTTCGCCGGCCACCCGGTCGATGTCGTTCCAGCGCGGGGTGCCCGGCGTATTCACCGATGCGGGGCCGTCCGCGGGCTTCGACCCGCAGTCGGGTCTGCACAAGGGCAGCCGGGTCAGGAAGGGCGTGACCGGCACCCGCGTCCGCTTCTGGCCGGACCGCCAGATCTTCACCGGTGACGCCGCGTTCGCCTGGGACGAGCTGGTCACTCGCGCGCGGCAGACCTCGTTCATCGTGCCGGGTCTCGAGCTGACCCTTACCGACCGGCGCGGCGACGAGCCGGTCACGGAGTCCTTCCGCCACGACGGTGGCATCGCCGAGTTCTGTGAGTTCCTCAGCCACGACCAACCGGTGACCCAAGTCCTCCGCCTGCAGGGCTCGGACGTCTTCACCGAGACTGTCCCGCTCCTCGACGACAAGGGACACATGACCCCGCAGGACGTCGAGCGTGAGCTCAACGTCGATGTGGCGCTGCGATGGGGTACGGGTTACGAGAGCGAGCTGCGGTCCTTCGTGAACGTGATCGCCACCCCAAAGGGCGGCACCCACGTGGTCGGTTTCGAGGCGGCGCTGACCAGAACGTTCAACGAGGTGATGCGCGGGTCGCGGGTGCTCAAGGCCAATGACGGTGACGTCATCAAGGACGACGTCCTCGAGGGCATGACGGCGGTCGTGGCGGTCCGTCTGGCCGAGCCGCAGTTCGAGGGCCAGACCAAGGAGGTGCTCGGCACGCCCGCCGCGCGGTCCGTCGTACGCAAGGTGGTGGCGGCCGAGCTCAAGGGCTTCCTCACCTCGACCAGGCGGGCCGAGAAGGCCCAGGCCAGGCTGGTCATGGAGAAGGTCCTGGGAGCCGCCAAGACCCGCATCGCCGCTCGGCAGCACCGGGACACGCAGCGTCGCAAGAACGCGCTCGAGTCCTCGGCACTGCCGGCCAAGCTCGCCGACTGCCGATCCACCGACGTCGACCGGTCAGAGCTGTTCATCGTCGAGGGTGACTCGGCGCTGGGCACGGCCAAGCTGGCCAGGGACTCGGAGTTCCAGGCGCTGCTGCCCATCCGCGGCAAGATCCTGAACGTCCAGAAGGCGACCGTCGCCGACGTGCTGCGGAACGCCGAGTGCGCATCGATCATCCAGGTTGTCGGCGCAGGTTCCGGGCGCACCTTCGACATCGAACAGGCACGCTACGGCCGGATCATCTTCATGGCGGACGCCGACTCCGACGGTGCGCACATCCGGTGCCTGCTGGCCACGCTGTTCTTCAAGTACATGCCGGATCTGGTGACCTCGGGCCGCCTGTTCACCGCCGTACCCCCGCTGCACCGGATCGAGCTGACCAACCCCAAGAGGGGGATGGAGAAGTACGTCTACACCTACTCCGACCCCGAGCTCCAGCGGAAGCTCGCCGAGCTCACCAAGAAGGGTGTGCGCTGGAAGGACCCGGTGCAGCGCTACAAGGGACTCGGGGAGATGGACGCCGACCAGCTGGCCGAGACAACGATGGACCCTCGTCAGCGCACACTTCGCCGGATCACAGCCGACGACGCCGCGCAGGCGGCCGCGGTCTTCGAGCTGCTGATGGGCTCCGAGGTCGCACCTCGCAAGAACTTCATCGTCGCCGGTGCCTATGAGGTCGACGCCGACGCCATCGACGCCTGACGCGTCAGGTCGTTGAGGTCAGCCCTTTCGGTCCGGTCCTGCACGCCGCGGGGTGATCCGGATGATGACGCGCCGCTCGCGCTCCATCCCGGCGCGGTACTCGTCCCAGTCGTCGGCCTCGCCGCTGATGCCGCGGTAGTACTCCACAAGGGGCTCCATGGCCTCTGGCAACGAGACCACCTGCGCCTCGCCCTCGACGTACACCCAGTCGCCGAAGAAGCCGTTGCTCATGACGCAGAGCTGTGCCCACGGGTCGCGACGAAGGTTCTTCGCCTTGTACGCCGGCTCCCGGCTGCTCACGGTCAGCCGACCCTCCTCGTCGAGGCCCACGAGCACGGGACTCTGCTGGATGCCACCAGTGCTGCGGGTCGCGAGCACGGCGCGATGGTGAGAGCGGACGAAGTCACGTGCCTGGTCGAGGTCCATGGCGCCATTCTTGCTCGGCCACCCGGGTGGCTGCTCGTGCTCGCAGTACCGCCCTGGGCGTGTCTCCAAAGTCAATGGCCTGCTGCGCGCCGCCCTGCACGCACGCTGGCTTCGTTGTCGTCACTCGCAGTGGCGCTGCCACAGCTTCGATCCTCCGCCTCGCCATCGCACGCACAGGACGACGCTCGCGACGGCCAGACTTAGGAGACACGCCCCAGCCGAGAGGGGGAGCATGTGCCAATGGATTCCAATGACGTACGACGCTGGGTGGAGCGCTACGAGCAGGCCTGGCGCTCGCCGGGTACGGACGCGCTCGCCGAGCTGTTCATCGATGACGCAACGTACCTCGTGTCTCCCTGGGCCGAACCGGTGCGCGGTCTGGACGCGAGCAGGGCGCTGTGGGAGTCGGAGCGTGTTGGGCCGGACGAGAAGTTCACGATGACTTCCGAGGTTGTGGCCGTCGACGGTGATGTGGCCGTCGTACGCGTCGAGGTCGAGTACGCCGCCACGGAGAACCGGTGGCGCGACCTCTGGCTGCTTCGCCTGGACGACCAAGGCATGTGTGTGGCCTTCGAGGAGTGGCCTTTCGCGCCCGACCAGCCCGACGGGCACTGAGCCCGCACAGGGCTCAGGCGAGCTGGTCGAGGAGCCCTGTGTCGACGTCGTACAGGAAGCCCCCGACGGAGATCCTCTCCGGGATGAGCGGGTGCGCGCGCACCTTGCGCACGTCGTCGCGGAGAGTGCCTTCCTGGTCCGTCACCACGCCGAAGTTCTGCCAGGACGCGTCCTGGCCGGCCGAGGCGGCGACGCGGTCGCGAAGCTCGTCGAGGGTCGAGGTGGCCATCGCACACCGGGTGTGGGGTACGACGAGGATCCGCTCCACGTGCAGCAGGTGGACGCCGAGCACGAGCGCCTCGAGGGCCTGCGGGGTGACGCGGCCACCGGGGTTCCGGAAGATCTTGGCGTCCCCGGGCGTGAGGCCCAGCATCTGGAGCGGAGCGATCCGGGAGTCCATGCAGGTGACGATCGCGATCCCGGCGTGGGCGACGCCGTCGAAGCCGGCGAGGTCGAAGGTCTCGGCGAACTCCCTGTTGGCTGCCAGCAGGTCGTCGAATTCGTGGTTCACATGGAGAAAACTATCCGGTGCCCAGCAGTGCCCGGTCGGCGGTGACCCCCCGGGTGCGGGCACCGCGGAAGCAGACCACGGCCGCCGCGGCGGCGACCACGGCGCAGATGGCGGCGCCGACGAAGATCGCCTGCAGCTGCTCGATGCCCGCCTGCTCGATCAACCGGGTGTACGCCGCACACCGGGTACTGCCGTCCTTGCACACCTCGTTGGGCGAGGGGATGCCGACCTGCACGGCGTAGTAGCGGCGCAGCCCGATGGTGGTGAGCGCCGAGATACCGACCAGCATGCCGACCATGCGCGAGACGACGAGCAGCGCGCTCGTCACGCCGTGCACGCTGTCCTCGGTGCTCGCCAGCAGCGCTGCGTTGACCGGAGCCAACGCCAGACCGAAGCCCAGGCCGGTCATGGCGAGCACGGCCGAGGACGAGAGGTCGTGCAGCGACTCGAAGCCCCACCCCGCCATCAGCCAGAAGCCGACGGCGGCCAGCAGCATGCCGACGGCAGCCACGGCTCCCGCGGACACGCGCCGGGTGAGCACGCCACCCACCAGCGCGCCGACCGGCAGCGCCACCAGGAACTCCACCAGGACGAGCGCGGCCTTGATCTGCGATCCGTCGGCGATGGTGATCCGGGCGAAGATCGGGATGTCCACCAGAGCGGCGATCAGGGCTGCCCCGACAAAGAAACTGACCAGCACAGCACCCCAGGCCGGCCGTTGCGCGAAGGCGCCGTGCGGAACGAGCGGCGCGGTCGAACGACGGTTGTGCAGGACGAAGAGAACGGCAGCGACAGCGGCCAGGCACAGGTACCAGGGACCCGCCGGGGAGAAGACCTGTACTTCGGGGTCTGCCGTGGCGAAGGCCAGGATGATGCCACCGAGCGTGACCGAGAGCAGCCCGGCTCCCACCAGGTCGGCTTCTCGTACTGAGCGCCACCAGTCGCGCAGGTCGACCAGGGGTCGCGCGGCCAGCAGCAGCCGGGCGAGGAGAGCGAAGGCGAGCAGGACAGTGACCAGCCCGATCGGCGACCACCAGATGGAGCCCTCGTCCGAGAACGGTACGAACGGCCCACCCAGGGAGACCGACGTGACCAGGCCCCGCGGCTGGCGCATCACGAGCAGCATCGCAGCCAGGGTGAGCGCGAGGAGGAGGAATCCGAGCCAGTCCACCCGGCGCCAATGCTGGTTTCGAAATGCTGGTTTCGAGACGCTCGCTGACGCTCGCTCCTCAACCACCGGGGTCGGAGTTCGGGTCAGGGTGGCGATGGCGGCGGCCAGGACGAGTCCGACGGCCAGGTTGATCCAGAAGATGTTGCGCCAGGTGCCGAAGGAGAGCACGACGGCGCCGTACAGCGGACCGAGAACACTGCCGAGCTCCTGGACGGCACCGACCACGCCCAGCGGCACACCGCGGCGGTTGGCCGGGTAGAGATCGGCGACCAGGGCGAGCGTCACGGGCACCAGACCGCCGCCGCCCACGCCCTGGAGGAACCGGCCGGCGACCAGGCTCCCGAGGTCGTACGCCGCTGCGGTGACCAGCGACCCGAACGCGAACACGATCAGCGCCGCCACCAGGACAGGCGTCCGGCCGCGCAGGTCCGCGATGCGGCCGATGAGCGGCAGCATCGCGACATAGCCGAGCAGGAAGCCGCTGACGATCGGGGCCGCGCGCTGGAGCTCCTGCACGCTCAGCCCCACCGAGCCCATCATGTCGGGCAGCGAGAGCACGACGACGTAGGTGTCGGCCGCTGCGAAGGCGACCGCAACCGCGGCCAGACCGAGCAGCAGCCGGGCGGAGCGCGGGGGGCCGGTCTCGGGATCCTTCTCTGGGCCGCTATCTGATCCTGGATGCGCTCGGGACACGGCTGGGTGGCCGATCAGCCCGTGGGAGCGGTGATCTCGACGCCCTTGTCGTACTCGCTGAGCTTCACGTCGTAGGTGACTTCGTCGCCGCCCGAGAAGAACGGACCGGTGACCTTGACGGTCCTCGCGTAGTCCTTCTCGTCGACCCCGACACTGGTCTCGTAGGTCTCCTTGGCGTCGGCACTCGGGATGATCTGCTTGACGGCGACGCCGGGCAAGGTGCCCGTGTAGCTGGTCAGGATCGTCTCGCCGCTGCGCTTCTCGCCACTCTTCTTCAGACCCTCGAGCTTGGTCAGCAGCCCGGAGAGTCCGTTCTCGGGGTCGGCGAAGGCGGCCGGGTCGGGAGCGCCGTACTCCGAGGGCTTGATCACCCCGAACTTTGGGCTCGGCGGAATCTTGGCGTAAACCTCGCCACCGATGGACGTGACGGGGACAGTCAAAGTCAGACTGCTGAGCGCGACCTTGACGTCGCCCTCGAACGCCGGGTCGTGCGTCAGGTCGCCGGTCGCACCCAGGACGCCGTTCCCCGAGGAAGGCATCGAGCCGGTCGAGAGCTCGATGTGCACGCTGGTGGCGTCGTCGATGTGCTTCTTCGCGGTGGCCATGACCTCGGCCGGACTCTCCTCAGCCTTCTTCGACTCACCGCCGCCACATCCCGCCACCAGCATGGGCGTGACGAGCGCGAATGCGAGCAGGGAGAGGGCGCGAGGGCGCCGATCGTGAGCCATGGACTCAGCCTGTCATGTCGGCTGAAGACCCAGAGCCGGGTCCGGTCGCGAGGATCGCCGTGACCGGGCCCGAACACGCGACGATCGGCTGGCTTGCAGGCTGACCGGAGCCGTCGCGCCGGCCGATGGGCTCTGGCAGGACGACGGCCGCGCCGCTGTCCGCCGCAGCCAGGGCCGGAGCAGGTCCAGCCCAGGCGAAGACCAGCGCGTCCTCGCCGCGCAGGAAGCGGTGGCAGCGGACTCCGCCGGTGGCGCGGCCCTTCGGCGGGTACTCCTCGAAGAGCGTGACCTTCACGGACCCAGCCTCGATACCGGGCAGGGCAGCCGCGGACCCGGAGACCGTGACCACCACCGAGCTGTCGGGGTCCAGCGCCGTGAACGAGACGACCCGGGCGCCCGAGGTGAGCTTCACACCGGCCATGCCACCACCTGCGCGACCCTGCGGGCGCACCTGACCGGCACCGAAGTGCAGCAGCTGGCCATCACTGGTGACGAAGCAGAGCGTCGCGTCCGCGGAGCGCAACTCGACCGCGCCGACGACCTTGTCGCCGTCCTTGAGCGAGATCACGTCCCAGTCGTCCCTGTTGGAGAGGTACTCCGGGTTGAGCCGCTTGACGACGCCCTGCAACGTTCCGAGGGCCAGCCCGGGGGAGTCAGGCGCGAAGCTGGTCAGCGCCAGCACCCGCTCGCCCTCCAGGGCCAGGAACTCACCGACGGGCGCGCCACCTTGCAGGTTCGGGTGGTTGGCGGTGCTGGGAAGCGTCGGCAGGTCGAGTACGCCCAGCTTCACCACCCGGCCGGCAGAGGTGACCACGCCGACCTCGCCCCGGGCCGTCGAGGTGACTGCCGAGACGATGACGTCGTGCCGGGTTCGGCTCCCGCCGTCGCCCGGTACGCCAGAGCGATCCAGCGCCGTGAGCGTCGTCGTACGGGCAAGGAGGCCGGTGGAGGACAGGAAGACGTAGCAGGGTTCGTCGGCGACCTCGAGCGGCGTGGCTGACGACGTGGTCGTGGTCTGGCCCGAGGACTCGAGCAGCACCGTACGACGCGGCGTACCGAATGTCCTGGCGACCTCGGCCAGCTCGTCGGAGACGACACCGCGCAGACGGGCTTCGTCTCCCAGGATCTCCTCGAGCCCAGCGATGGTGCGCAACAGCTCCTCGTGCTCCTTGTCGAGCTCGATCCTGGAGAACCTCGTGAGCCGGCGCAGCGGCATGTCGAGGATGTAGCTGGCCTGGATCTCGGTCAGGTCGAAGACGCCCATCAACCGCTCCCGGGCCACCTCGGCGTTGTCGCTGGCGCGGATCAGCGCGATGACCTCGTCGATGTCGATGATTGCCAGGAGCAGTCCGTCGACGAGGTGGAGGCGATCGGCCGCCTTGCGTCGGCGGTGTGACGAGCGGCGGCGTACGACCTCGTAGCGGTGCTCGAGGAAGACTTCCAGCATCTCCTTGAGCCCCAGCGTGCGGGGCTGGCCGTCGACCAGGGCCACCGCATTGATGCTGAAGGACTCCTCCATCGGTGTGCTCTTGAACAGCTGCTCGAGCAACGCCTCGGGGTGGAAGCCGTTCTTGACCTCGATCACCAGCCGCAGCCCCTTGGCGCGATCGGTGAGGTCCTTGACGTCGGCGATGCCCTGGAGCTTCTTGGTCTGGACGAGCTTCTTGATCGCTGCGATCACGCGCTCGGTGCCAACGCCGTAGGGCAGCTCGGTGACCACGATGCCCTTGCGTCGCGCCGTCACTGACTCGATGCGGGTGGTGGCGCGCATCCTGAAGCTGCCGCGACCGCTCTCGTAGGCGTCGCGCACGCCGTGGAGGCCGATGATCTTCCCCCCGGTCGGCAGGTCAGGACCGGGGATGAACCGCATCAGCCCGTCGAGGTCAGCCGTGGGATGCCTGACCAGGTGTCGGAGTGCCTGGACCACCTCGACGAGGTTGTGCGGCGCGATGTTGGTCGCCATGCCCACGGCGATGCCGGCTGCGCCGTTGACCACGAGGTGGGGGATGGCCGCGGGGAGCACGGACGGCTCCACCTCGCGGCCGTCGTAGTTGGCACGGAAGTCGACGGTGTCCTCGTCGATGGTGGCGGTCATCGCGACCGCGGACGGGGCCATCCGCGCCTCGGTGTATCGCATGGCGGCGGGTGGGTCGTCTGGGGAACCGAAGTTGCCGTGGCCGTCGACGGTGGGCAGCCGCATCGACCAGGACTGGGCCATCCGGACCAGGGCGTCGTAGATCGCGCCGTCACCGTGCGGGTGGAAGCGGCCCATGACCTCACCGACGACGCGGGAGGACTTCACATGTCCGCGTTCGGGGCGCAGGCCCATGTCGTGCATCGCGTAGAGGATTCGCCGCTGCACGGGCTTCAACCCGTCGCGGGCGTCAGGCAGGGCCCGGGAGTAGATGACGGAGTAGGCGTACTCCAGGAAGCTCGCCCGCATCTCGTCGCCGACGTCGATGTCGACGATGTGTTCCTCGAAGTCCTCCGGGGGCGGTGCGGTACGACGGGCCATGCTGCGATTCTCCCAATCGCCTGTGGAGAAGGGACGAGGGGCACGCCGTCAGGGCGCATCTCGGTGCTTCGACACGGTGCCGACGGCGGCTGGAGGCGCGCCGTCACCGGCGGACGGTACATTTCAGTCGTGAATGCGCAGGGCATCGATGACCCCGCTCCCCCGTCACGGGACTATCCGGCGCACTGGGAGGCCGACGTCCTGCTGCGCGACGGACGCACGGCCCACCTGCGACCGATCCTGCCCGAGGACGCCGAGGGGCTCGTGGAGTTCTACACCCACGTCTCCAAGGAGTCGAAGTACTTCCGGTTCTTCGCTCCGATGCCCACGCTGTCCGAGCGCGACGTGGAGCGGTTCACGAACGTCGACCACCACGACCGCGTCGCCTTCGTGGTGACGGTCGCACAGCTGATCATCGCCGTGGGCCGCTACGACGTGACCGAGAAGGGCCCTGGCACCACTCGGGCCGAGGTCGCCTTCCTGGTGCAGGACGTCCACCATGGCCGCGGCATCGCACAGCTGCTGCTCGAACACCTCGCGCAGGCGGGTCGGGAGCGGGGCGTCGACCGGTTCGTGGCCGAGGTGCTGCCCGAGAACCGCCCGATGATCCAGGTCTTCAGCGAGCAGGGCTACAGGGTCAAGGGCGGCTGGGACGAGGGCGTGATGCACTTCGAGTTCGACATCGACCCCACCGACACCTCGATCGGAGTCCTCGCGGCTCGCGAGCACCGCTCCGAGGCGGCCTCCATCGCCACCTTCCTCAACGCGCGCAGCGTCGCCGTCATCGGCGCCTCGCGGCGCAGCGACACGATCGGGGCGCTGCTCGTGCGCAACCTGGTGCTCGCCGACTATGCGGGTCGGGTCTACGTGGTGAACCCCGCGGCCGACTCGGTGGCCGGTATGCCGGCGTACCGCACCGTGGGGGACATCGCGGACGACGTCGAGGTGGCGATCGTCGCGGTGCCGGCGGAGGCGGTCCAGGACGTCGTACTCGACTGTGCAGCCAAGGGCGTCCATGGCCTGATCGTGATCTCCAGCGGATTCGCCGAGACCGGCGAGGAGGGTCGCAAGCGGCAACGCAAGCTGGTCGGCCTGGCCCGTTCCTACGGTCTGAGGTTGATCGGGCCGAACTGCCTCGGCGTCATCAACACCTCTGGCGATGTGTCGCTGAACGCCTCGCTGGCCCCCGTGATGCCTCCGCGTGGCCGCGCCGGCTTCTTCTGCCAGTCCGGGGCGCTGGGCTCGGCGATCCTGGAGAAGGTACGCGGCAGGGGGCTCGGGCTCTCGACGTTCGTCAGTGCCGGCAACCGTGCCGACGTCTCGGGCAACGACCTCCTGCAGTACTGGGAGGAGGACGACGCCACCGAGGTGATCCTGCTCTACCTGGAGTCGATCGGTAACCCGCGCAAGTTCTCCCGGATCGCCCGTCGCGTCTCGCGCGTCAAGCCGATCGTCGCGGTCCGGTCCGGGCGCAGCACCCAGGGCGTGCCGATGGGCCATGCGGTGCGACAGATCGTCGTTCCTCCGGAGGCCGTCGACGCGATGTTCCGACAGGCCGGGATCATCCAGGTCGACACCCTCGACGAGATGTTCGACGTCGCTCAGCTGCTCGCGCACCAGCCCCTCCCTGGCGGCTCTCGGGTTGCGATCGTGGGCAACTCCGACGCGCTCGGCCTGCTCGCCGTCGACGCCGCCACGGCCAGCGGCCTCACCGTGACGAGCGCGACCGCGCTGGGTGCCGACGCGACCGCCGAGGACTTCGAGGACGCCCTGGACACAGCCATCGACGACGAGCACGTGGATGCTGTGGTCGCGGTCTACATCCCTCCGCTCGACTCCGGCGGCGAGGAGGTCGCGAACGTGCTCGCGGCGGTCGGTGAACAGTCGGACAAACCGCTCGTCTCGTCCTTCCTCGGGCGCGAGGGCGTCCCCGAGCTACTGCGGGTGCCGGACCTCTCCGGCCACACCGCGGGCCGTGGTTCGGTGCCCTCCTATCCCGCGGTCGAAGCCGCCGTGCGTGCGCTCGCATGCGTCGTGGAGTACGCCGCCTGGCTGCAGCGACACGACGACTCCGTGGCGGTGCTCGACAGGATCGAGCTCGATGCGGCCAAGCGACAGGTCATCGAGCTGCTGATCGAGCACCCCGAGGGTCATGAGCTGACCGCCACGGAGCTGTGGCAGCTCCTTGCCAGCTATGGGATCGAGCTGTGGAAGCGGGAGCACGTGTCCACCGTCGAGGAGGCGATCGCGGCCGGGGAGCGGCTCGGTTGGGACGTCGTACTTAAGGCGACCGCGGAGCGGTTCCGGCAGCGCCCCGATCAGGCGCACGTGTGGCGCAACATCGACGACGAGTCGGAGATGCGCGACGTGTGGGCGTCGATGCAGGGGATCATCACCACGGGGTCCGACGCCGAGTTCGTCGTCCAGAAGACGGCACCGCCGGGGGTACCCGTCGCGATCCGGGGACTGGAGGACCCGCTCTTCGGGCCCGCGGTCTCCTTCGGCATCTCCGGCGCGCTGACCGACCTGGTCGGCGACCGCGTCTTCCGGATCCCGCCGATCAGTGCCCTCGACGCCGCCGAGACGGTCCGTTCCATCAAGGCCGCGCCGCTGCTCTTCGGCTACCGGGGAAGCGAACAGGTCGACGTAGCGGCCGTGGAGGACCTCATCCGGCGGGTGGCGCAGCTCAAGATCGACCTGCCGCAGCTCAGCCAGCTCGACCTGATGCTGGTGCACGCCACGGTCACCGGGGTGAGCG
>Ga0209587_1000565_pt1 | contig 18190 bp, 20 predicted proteins | sample NGEPerD_2_FD_184512 | JGI IMG/M metagenome (GOLD analysis project Ga0209587, IMG submission 184512) | Arctic peat soil microbial communities from the Barrow Environmental Observatory site, Barrow, Alaska, USA - NGEE PermafrostL1-D... | ecosystem: Environmental > Terrestrial > Soil > Wetlands >... | reverse complement strand
TGATCGCCGCCCCAGGAGGCTTCGCCGAGCTTGGTCAGGCCGACGATGCGGTAGGCGACGACGCGTTCGACCGAGGCCAGCTTGAGCGTGTCGCCAATCCCGAGGCCGGCCTCTTCGGCGGCGCTCTGGTCGAGCGAGACCTCGCTCGCGTTGCGCGGCGGGCGGCCCTCGGGGTAGGTCTGGGTATCGATCTCCTCGGGCAGGACCGAGGTGATGAACTTGGGCGCGAACTGGTTGCCGATCTGCTCGTTCTTCGCGTCGAAGAAGGCGCCCGGGGTGAAGATCTGCCCGCTCGCCAGCCCGACCCCGTCGACAGCCCTGACCTTCGGCAGCACAGCCGCCTTGAAGCTCGGCACCTCGCCGGTTTCCTGGCGGACCTCCTCCCGCGCCGTGATCACGACGCTGGTCTTCGCCAGCGAGTCGTCGAAGATTTCGTCGAAGGCGGCGAAGGTGGTGTCGGTGAGGATGTAGGTGCCGGCGACGAAGGCGACGCCGATCACCACCGCCAGGATCGTCGTCAGGGCGCGGATGCGGCGCGCCCAGAGGCTCTTGAGGGCGAGGGGGGTCAAGCCGAGCCGGGCGGCGGCCCGTCGCTCTCGATCTGTCCGTCGCGGAGAACGATCAGGCGATCGGCGTGAGCGGCGGCGGCGGGATCGTGGGTGACCATGATCACCGTCTGCCCGAACTCGTCGACCGCCTGGCGCAGCAGCGCCAGCACCTCGGCGCTCGCCTTCGAGTCGAGGTTGCCGGTCGGCTCGTCGGCGAAGACCACGGCCGGCTTGGAGACCAGGGCGCGGGCGACGGCGACGCGCTGCTGCTGGCCGCCGGAGAGCTCGGAGGGGCGGTGGGTGCGGCGATCCTCGAGGCCGACGGTGCGGATCAGCCGCTCCAGCCACTCGGCGTCGGGCTTGCGGCCGGCGATCGAGAGCGGCAGGACGAGGTTCTCCTCGGCGGTGAGCACGGGCAGCAGGTTGAAGAACTGGAAGACGAAGCCGAGCTTGTCGCGGCGCAGCTTGGTCAGCGCCGCGTCGTCGAGGCTGGTGATCTCGACGCCGTCGAGGTCGACCTTGCCCGCGGTCGGCGCGTCGAGCCCGGCGAGAATGTGCATCAGGGTCGACTTGCCCGATCCCGACGGCCCCATGATCGCGGTGAAGCGGCCGCGCTCGAAGCCGGTCGAGACGTCGACCAGCGCGTCGACCGCCGCCTCGCCCTCGCCGTAGCGGCGCGAGACGCCGGTAGCGGTGACGACCTGGCCGTTCGCCGTGCTCACGGCGGGCACATTACGGGGTGCCGGCCGGGGGCGTCCGGGTAGCGGTTCCACTTGGACGGGTCGATCCCGGTAGGGGTTCCACTTAACTTTTTCCGAAGACAGTTTCGTCGCTGTCCGCCGGCCTCGCCGCGGAAAAAGTACAAGACGTTCCACCCCTACCGGGATCGACCTTCGCGATGCGGGCTTGGCGGGACCGTCTCCCAATAGCCTGGGCCGCTGGATGGCGCTGGCGGATGAATTCGATGGGTTCCTGGTCGACCTCGATGGGGTGGTCTGGGTTGGGCGCGAGATGGTGCCTGGCGCGGTGGGGGCGCTTCAAAAGCTGCTGGCGATGGGCAAGGAGGTCGTCTTCGTGACTAACAACCCCGGAAGGCCGGCGACGACCTACGCGGAGCGGCTGCGCGAGGCGGGAGTGGAGATCGGAGTGGAGCGGGTGGTGACGGCCGGTGAAGCGACGGCGCGGTTGGCGGCGGAGCATGCCGGGCCAGGGGGCCGGGCCTTCACGATCGGCGCCCCCGCCTTCCATGAGACGGTTGCCGCCGCGGGGCTCGAGCCGGTCCCGACCGCCGAGGCCTCCGGGGCGGGGCCGGGTGAGGTCGAGGCTGACGTCGTCGTCGTCTCCGGCCACCGCGAGTTCGATTACGCCGAGCTGCTGACCGCGACCCGGGCCCTGCAGGGCGGCGCGGCGCTGTTCGCGACCAGCCGCGATCCCACCCTGCCGATGCCGGGCGGGGCCTGGCCGGGGACCGGCGCCGTGTTGGCCGCGGTCGAGACGGCGAGCGGCGCGACGGCGGCGATCGGCGGCAAGCCGGAGCCGCACCTCTTCGAGCTGGCCCAACAACGCCTCCGCTGTTCCTTGCCCCCAGATAACAGGGAAAAGGAACAGCGGAGCGGGTTGGGGCGGATAGCGATGGTCGGCGACCGTGTCTCCTCCGACATCGAGGGGGGGCGGCGGGCCGGCCTGGAGACGATCCTCGTGCTGAGCGGCGCGACGACCCGCGCCGAGGCCGAGCGCGCCACGCCTCCCCCGGATCACGTCGTCGCGGACCTATCCGGCCTCCTGGCATGACTCCCCCGGTGGCCCGGCCGGGCGTCGCGTTTGCCGGGGTCTTCGCGGTCACCTTCTCCGGCCTGCTCGCGGTCGGCGCCGTGCTGCCGGTGCTGCCCCGCTACGTACACGGGCCGCTCGACGCCGGCAACATCGCCGTCGGCATCGTGATCGGCTCCTACGCGGTGACCGGACTGCTGCTGCGGCCGGTCGCCGGTCGCCTCGCCGACCGGCGCGGCCGCAAGCCGACGGTCCTGCTCGGCTCGGTCGTCGTCGCGGTCGCCGGCTTCCTCTACCTGCTGCCCCTCGGGGTGCCGGGGCTGATCGGCGCCCGCCTGCTGCTCGGCGCCGGCGAGGGGGCGGTCTTCACCGCCGGCTCGGCCTGGATCGTCGACATCGCGCCGCCCGAGCGGCGCGGCAGGGTGATCGGCCTCTACGGGCTCGCGGTCTGGTCCGGGCTCAGCGTCGGGCCGCTGATCGGCGAGCTGCTCCTGCAGGCATCCGGCTACACCATGGTCTGGCTCTTCGCCGGCGCCGCACCCCTGGTCGGGGCGCTGATCGCGCTGCGGCTGCCGGACCCCTTCCACCCCAAGCCACTCGCCGACGAACACCACCCGCTGATCGCCCGTGAGGCGCTGCGCCCGGGCGTCGCCCTCGCCCTCGCCTCGCTCGGCTACGCGACCGTCGCCGCCTTCGTCGTCCTCCACCTCGACGCGCGCGGCGTCGGCCACGGCGCGGTCGTCTTCGGCGTCTTCGCGACGATGGTCGTCCTCACCCGCCTGATCGGCGGCGACCTCCCCGACCGGATCGGGCCGGTCCGGGTCGCGATCGCCGCCGCCGCGGTCGAGGCGATCGGGCTGGCGACCATGGGCCTGGCCCACAGCCTCGGCGTCGCCATTGCCGGCGCCCTGGCGATGGGCGCCGCCTTCTCGCTGCTCTACCCCTCGCTATCGCTGATCGTCGTCAGCCGCGTGCCGGAGACGCGGCGCGGCGCGGCGCTCGGCACCTTCACCGCCTTCTTCGACGCCGGGATCGGCTTCGGCGCGCCGCTGGCCGGCCTGGCGGTGGTGCTGGCCGGCTACGAAGGCGCCTTCATCTTCGCCGCCACCGTCGCCCTGATCGCGATGGCGACGATCGCATTCGCGGTCTCCGGCCGCGGCCGTCCCTTGCCCATCTAAGCCTGAATCCACCGATCTCGCCGGCCTCTCCACTATTGCGTGTGAGGTTTGGACTGCAATGCAGTCCAAACCTCACACGCAAATCGAGATCAGCCGCGTTCGGCGATCATCAGCGCCTGGGCGGCGCGGCCGATCCGGCCGCGCTCGTCGGAGAGCACCGACTCGGCGCTGCCGATCCCATTGCGCTGCGGCAGGGTGACGGCGTCGACGCAGACCCACTCGCCCTCCGGCATCCGCTCCAGATGGACGCTGAGGTCGACGTTGATGAAGAGGTAGCGGGTCCAGTCGAGCACGGCGCTGATCCCGTTGCCGACGTCGGCGGCGACCAGCGTCCGCTGCAGCGGAGTCGGCTTCTCCCCGGCGACCAGCGCGCAGCCCATCCGCATCCAGACGGTCGCCGGCCCGGGCTCGAGGAAGCCACCGCCGACCGACCGCCACTCCATCGCCGTGTGGTAGCCGACCGACTGCCCGGTCTCGAAGAACCCCGGCTCGTCGCCCTCCTCCGGTCCGGGCGGCGCCGCCGGCGTGGTGACCACGTCATCGGGAATCTCGATCTCCGCTTGACGAATCCGCCACGCCCGCGCCTTGATCAGCTCCGTCCCGTCCTCACCCCGCAGCGAAGCCTCGACCATCTGCACACTCCGCCCCGGCCGCACCACCTCAGCCTCCACCGTGACCGGCCCGATAGGCACCGGCCACAAAATCTCAAACGTGACCCGAGCAACCTGAAACCCCTCACCCCCCTCAACCCGCTCAATCTCCCGTCCCAGCAACCCGGAGGGCGGCCCCGCATGCTGAGCCCCCGGATCCCAAGGCCCCCGGGTCAGCTCAGTAGCTATGAAGCTTTTCTCGCCGTCGGACTCGTAGAACGCAGTAGGCATTGGCTGGGCATCCTACGAACCGAACCCAGCAATGAGGTGCCGAGGCCTGGCGAGAGTGCCTCGCGAAGGAGCACCGTATGGGCGTCTGGGGTCGTCTCGTCAGAGCCTCCCGAAGCGGCGCACCGTATGGCCGGGCGGGGTCGCCTCGCCAGTGCCTCGCGAAGCGGCTCCGCAGAGTTGTTCTAACCGCGAAGCGGTCCAACATAGTGAGCGAAGCGTCAGCGAAGCGAACCTAGGCACTGGCGAGGCGACACCGCCCGGCCTCTACGCTGAACCAATGGACAAAGTGAAGAAGTCAGACGAGCAGTGGCGCGAGCAGCTGACCCCGGAGCAGTACGAGGTCACCCGCAAGGCCGGCACCGAGCGCCCCTTCACCGGCCCCTACGTAGACGAGAAAAGCGAGGGTACCTACCGCTGCGTCTGCTGCGGCACCGAGCTCTTCTCCTCGGATACCAAGTTCGACTCCGGCACCGGCTGGCCCAGCTTCACCGAGCCGGCCAACCTGGAGCACGTCGAGTTGCGGCCGGACAACAGCCTGCTGATGCGGCGCACCGAGGTCGCCTGCAAGCACTGCGACGCCCACCTCGGCCACGTCTTCGACGACGGCCCGCCCGAGCGCGGCGGCCGGCGCTACTGCATCAACGGCTGCGCGCTACAGCTCGATACGAAGTAAGCCGCCCCGGACGCGCAGCGGAGGAGGCGGCGCTTTGACTATTTGACCCCGCCGCCGGCGCCGAGGTAGCTGAAGCGCACGGCGAGGGCGACCGCCTCGGTCCGCGTGTCGACCTCGAGCTTGGCGATCGCGTTGCGCACGTGGGTGTGTATGGTCGCCGGGCTGAGTTCGAGGCGCTCGGCGATCTCTTTCACCCGCAGCCCCTCGGCGAGCAGCTCGAGTATCTGCCGCTCGCGCGGCGAGAGGTGGAGCAGCTTTTCCACCTCGGAGGGCTTGCCGCCGGCGAAGTCGCCGCCGAGAAAGGTGCCGCCGCCGGTCACCGCCTTGACCGCGCGGGCGATGTCCTCGGCCGGCGCGGACTTGAGCACGTAGCCGGAGGCGCCGGCCCGCAGGGCGAGCGCGAGCAGGTCGGGCTGCGCATGGGCGGTGAAGATGATCACCTTGGTCCGCGGCCGCACCCGGAGCACGTCCTTGGTCGCCTCGATGCCGTCGCGTTTGGGCAGCTCGACGTCGATGATCAGGACATCCGGCTCGAGCTCCTTGACCACGTCGACGACGTCGCGCCCGTTCGTGGCCTCGCCGACGATCTGCAGCGTGGGCGAGTTCGCCATCCGCGACTTGATCGCGTCGCGGACGATCTCGTGGTCGTCACAGAGCACGACCCGCTTGGCATCGCGAACCGCGCTGCTGATCACGACCGCTCACGCCCTCGCGGCGCGACGGTCCAGATATGCAGGCTTGCTCGTTCCGGGTTCACGACGAACCGATCCTCGCAGGACAGCCGTACGCATGCAGAATATTAGGTAGCGTGAATCCGCCGTCCCGCTCTTGCCTGTTCTCGATCAGCGCGATCATCGTCCGCCCGACAGCCACGGCCGTCCCGTTAAGGGTGTGGACTGCCTGGGCTGCTTTGTTATCGACAGGCCGGTACCTACAATTGAGGCGACGCGCCTGGTAGTCGGTCGTGTTCGAGCAGGAGGTCAGCTCGCGGTAGCGGCCCTGGCTCGGGATCCACGCCTCGCAGTCGTACTTCTTCGCCGCCGGGGCGCCGAGGTCGCCGGCGGCGACGTTGACCACCCGGTAGGGAATCTCCAGCTCGGTGAGGATGCGCTCCTCGATCGCCAGCAGCCGCTCGTGCTCGGCCGCCGACTCGGCCGGCTCGACGAACGAGAACATCTCGACCTTGTCGAACTGGTGGACGCGGAAGATGCCGCGCGTGTCGCGGCCGGCGGCCCCGGCCTCGCGACGGAAGCAGGGCGAGAAGCCGGCGTAGCGCAGCGGCAGCTGCTCGGCGGCGAGGATCTGATCGGCGTGCAGGCCGGCCAGGGCAACCTCCGAGGTGCCGACCAGGAAGAGCTCGTCCTTCGGCACTTCGTAGATCTGGTCGCGGTCGCCGGGCAGGAAACCGGTGCCGTAGAGGGCCTCCTCGCGGACCAAGACCGGCGGCACGACCGGTTCGTGGCCCTCGCCGCCGACCAGGTCGAGGGCGAAGCGGACCAGGGCCAGCTCGAGCAGGACCAGGTCGCCCTTCAGGTAGGCGAAGCGCGAGCCGGACAGCCGCGCCGCCGACTCCACATCGATCAGGCCCAGCTCGACGCCGATCTCGAGATGGTCGCGCGGCTCGAACTCGAAGCTCGGCCGCTCCCCCCGCTCGCGCAGGACGACGGCGTCCTCCTCGGTCATCCCGTCCGGGGCGTCGGGGTCGGGCAGGTTGGGCAGCGCGGCGGCGAGCTTCTCCAGCTCCGCCTCGACCTCCTCCAGCTCGGTCTTGCCCGCCTCGATCCGCTGCTTCAGCGCCCCGACGGCCTCGATCTGCCCGGCGGCGTCCTCGCCGCGCTGCTTGGCTTCGCCGACCTGCTTGGAGAGCGTCTTGCGCTCGGCCTGGGCGCCCTCGATCTCGGGCAGCAACTCGCGCCGGCGGGCATCGAGCGCCAGCAGCGCGTCGACGTCCTCAGCGGCGCCGCGGCGCGCCAGCGCCCGCTTGACCCGCTCGGGATCGGAGCGGATCAGCTTCAGGTCGAGCATCGCGGCTTCCCGCTAGGGAGAGGGGGTGCCGGGCCGCGGCGGTTCTCCGGCTTCGCTGCCGGAATACCTGGCGACGAAGCGGGCCAATGCCTCGGCCTCCTCGCCGACGACGATGTTCTGCGGCATGATCGCCCCGGAGAAGCCGCCGTTCTGGATCGCGAAGAGAGCATCGTCGTAGGTCTCGGTTCGCTGGTCGAGGTTGGGACCCTGCGTGCGGGCGCTGCGGTTCCCCGTTCCCTGCGTGCCGGCGGCGCTCAGCGTGTGGCAGCCGCTGCAGCGGGTGGAGAAGATCACGGCCCCGTTGTAGTCGGGGTCGTCCTTGGAAAGCGCGATGCCCTCCTCGCCGAACCCGCAGGCGGCGAAAAGGAGGGCGGCCGTCGCGGCCAGGGCTATTGCTAGTGCAGGTCGCACGCGGCGCGCATCATATTGTCCAGCTGAGATGGCCGACTCCCGATCCCCGCTATGAGCCTGCCCGACCCCGCCGCCTTCCGGGCCGCGATCGGGATGCTGCCCACCGGGGTCACCGTCGTCACCGCCTCCGGCGCGCAGGGGCCGGCGGGCGCGACGGCCAACGCGGTCAGCTCGCTCTCGATCGAGCCGATGCTGATGCTGGCCTGCCTCGACCGCGGCTCGCGCACGCTGCTCGCCGTGCAGGCGGCGAACCGCTTCGGGATCAGCGTCCTGCACGCCGGCCAGGAGCGGATCGCCCGCGCCTTCGCCAGCAAGGCTCCGGTCGCGGACAAGTGGGAGGGCATCGCCTGGAGCGAGCGCGACGGCATCCCGGCGATCGACGCCGCACTCGTCTTCGTCGCCTGCGAGCTGCGCGACGTGATCGCCGGCGGCGACCACGTGATCGTCACCGGCGAGGTCACCGCCCTGGAGACCAGCGAGGGCGACCCGCTCGTCTTCCACCGGGGCGAGTACCGCCCGCTGTCCTGATCCAGGATCAGAAGGCGCTGCTGGAGAAGGCGGCGCGCAGGCCGAGGAAGAGGATCACCCCGCAGCTGACCGCCATGATCCCCATCTCGCGGCGGACTATCGCCAGGGCGAGCTCCTGCTGCTCGTCCTCGGGGAGCGATTCGAAGTCGAGCTCGCCGAGCTCGCGCTGGGCGGCGCCGGCGCGGGCGCCCTCGGCGAGAAAGGAGACGACGAGGGGGAGGATCCCGTAGACGTAGTGGAGGTCCTGGGTCGGCTCGTGGCCGGTGAAGACGAGCAGGCCGCCGAGCAGCGCCTGGACGAAGACCGAGACCTGGGCGGCGCGGAGCAGGTACCAGAAGGGGATCGAGGGACGCTTGCGCAGCCAGGCGATGCCGCCGCAGGCGAAGGCGACGAGGTTGAGGGCGATCAGCGCGACGCCGACCGCGAGGTGTGCCGCGACCATCGCCCTATTTCCGCCTGAAGGGGTCGGGATTCGGCTTCCAGATGCGAAAAATCACTATGTAGCAACTTGTCACAAGGTGGGTGTATAACAGCGGTTGCAGGCGACGACGGCGAGGCGCGGGGAGCGCCACCGGAGCGGACGCCGCAGAACCCCCCATGCTGAAGAGCTACCTACCGATACTCGTCTTCGCCCTGCTCGGCCTCGGCGTCGGCACCGCCTTCGTCCTGCTCAACCACGTGATCGGGCCGAAGAAGCCGGCCCGGCCGACCGCGGCGAGCCGCCGCCAGGGCGAGCCCTACGAGTCCGGCATCCCGGTCGCGTCCTCGAGCGGGATGCGCTTCGGGATCGGCTTCTACCTGATCGCGATGCTGTTCATCCTCTTCGACATCGAGGTCGTCTTCCTCTACCCGATCGGGGTCATCCTCAAGGACGCCGACAGCCTCTTCGTGCTCGGCGAGCTGATCGTCTTCGTCTTCCTGCTGCTGGTCGCCTTCGTCTACGTCTGGCGAAAGGGTGCGCTCGATTGGAGGTAGAGCGACAGAGCCTGCGCGGCAAGCAGCTGCGCGCCCGCGACATGCTGCGCGGCGACCTCGAGGGCGAGGAGCTGGAGCGCTACATCGAGGAGAAAGTCGTGATGACCAACTTCGAGAAGATGCTCGGCTGGGCGCGCTCGAACTCGATGTTCCCGCTCACCTTCGGCCTCGCCTGCTGCGCGATCGAGGCGCCGATCTCGATCGTCACCGCCCGCTACGACCTCGCCCGCTTCGGCGCCGAGGCGCTGCGGGCCTCGCCGCGCCAGGCCGACATGACCATCCTCTCCGGCCGGGTCTCGATCAAGATGGCGCCGGTCGTGCGCCGCCTCTACGACCAGATGCTGGAGCCGAAGTGGGCGATCTCGATGGGCGCCTGCTCCTCCAGCGGCGGCATGTTCTCCAACTACGCAGTGGTTCAGGGCGCCGACAAGTTCATGCCGATCGACCTGCACATCCCCGGCTGCCCGCCGCGCCCCGAGGCGGTCCTCTACGGCTTCACCAAGCTGCAGCGCAAGATCCAGGGCAACCCCGACCAGGGCTGGCGGCAGCGCTACGACGCGAGCGGCAGCGAGGAGTGGGCGCGGGGCGGCCCGCGCAGCGAGCCGAGCCCGGAGGCGGCGGCCGCCTACGAGCAGGCGCGAGGGCTGATCCGTGCCTGACGCCCCCGGACTGGAGCTGATCCGGGGCGAGATCGAGGGGGACCACCCCGGCGCCGTGCTCGCGACGAGCTTCGACCGCGACCAGCCGGCCCTCGTCGTCGACCCGGCGCAGATCCTCGCCGTGCTCGGCTGGCTGCGCGACGCACCCGGCCAGGGCTATCGCTTCCTCTCCAGCCTGCACGCCGCCGACTACCTGCCCGCCGAGCCGCGCTTCGCGGTCCACTACGAGCTGCTCAACCGCGACCGGGTCGAGCGCCTGCGGGTCAAGGCGCTGCTGGCCGACCCGGCGGCGGGTCCCGACTCGCCGCCTGCGGACGGGCAACTTCCAGAGATCGACTCCTGCGTCGAGCTGTTCCCGACGGCGAACTTCCAGGAGCGCGAGGTCTACGACTTCTTCGGGATCGTCTTCAGGGGGCACCCGGACCTGACGCGGATCCTGATGCCGGACGACTACGTCGGCTGGCCGCAGCGGCGCGACTTCCCGGTCGGCGGCGAGCCGGTCACGTTCACCTACAACGAGCGCAACTATGGCTGAGGCGGCGCTGGACACCCAGACCGAGCTGATGACGATCAACATCGGCCCGCACCATCCGGCCACGCACGGGGTGCTGCGCCTGGTCGTCGACCTCGAGGGCGAGGTGGTCAGGGACCTCAAGCCGGTGATCGGCTACGTCCACACCGGGATCGAAAAGTCCTGCGAGGACAAGAGCTACTGGAAGGTCATCCCCTTCGTCGAGCGGATGGACTACGTCTCCTACTTCTTCCAGATGGAGGCCTTCTGCGGCGCGGTCGAGCGGCTCGTCGACCTCGAGATCCCGCCGCGGGCGCGCTACCTGCGGACGATCTTCCTCGAGCTCAACCGGATCCACTCGCACCTGGTCTGGCTGGGCACGACGGCGCTCGACCTCGGCGCGATCTCGATGCTCTGGTACTGCTTCCGCGAGCGCGACCGCATCCTCGACCTCTTCGAGATGGCCTGCGGGCAGCGCATGCACACCCGCTACTTCCAGGTCGGCGGCGTGATCGAGGACATCCCGCTCGGCTTCGAGGCGAAGCTGCGCGAGTTCATCGCCGAGATGCCGGTGCGGGTCGGCCAGTACGAAGATCTGCTCGACCGCAACGAGGTCTTCCTCTCGCGGACCAAGGGGGTCGGCATCGTCCCGCGCGAGCGGCTGTTGGAGCTGGGCGTGACCGGGCCGCTGCTGCGCGCCGCCGGCGAGCCCTGGGACCTGCGCAAGGCCTTCGACTACCTCGCCTACCCGGAGATGGACTTCAAGATCCCGGTCGGCACGGTCGGCGACGGCTACGACCGCTACCGGGTGCGGGTGGCGGAGATGGTCGAGTCGGTGCGGATCGTCGAGCAGGCGCTCGACGGGTTGCCGGACGGGCCGTTCATCGCCGACGACCGCAAGTACGTGCTGCCGCCGCGCTCGGAGCTCTCGACCTCGATGGAGTCGCTGATCCACCACTTCAAGCTGGTCACCGAGGGTTACCGGGTCGAGGCCGGCGAGGTCTACTACTCGATCGAGTCGCCGCGCGGCGAGCTTGGCTGCTTCGTCCTCGCCGACGGCTCCGCCAAGCCGGCCCGGGTTCACTTCCGCGACCCCTCGTTCGTCAACCTGCAAGCCTTCAAGGACATGTCGGTGGGCACCTACGTCGCCGACATGATCGCTTCGCTCGGCATGCTCGATCCGATCCTCGGGGGGGTGGATCGGTGAGCGACTTCCCTGTCGATCGAGCGGTCAGCGAGGGACGGGTCCCCGATCGAGCCTCCGAGGGAGTTCCGGAGCTGCATGAGGTCGATTGCCCTGCGGAGCTGCGGGAGGAGATCGAGACCTTGATGGGGCGCTATCCGGACCGGCACTCGGTGTCGATTCCGGCGCTCTGGGCTGTGCAGAAGCTGTATGGCTGGTGTACTCCGGAGGGGATTCGGCAGGCTGCTGCGGTAATGCGCGTGACTCCGGCCTATTTGGAGTCCGTGGCGAGCTTTTATGACCTGTTGCACACCGAGCCGGTCGGGTCGCACAAGGTGGCTGTGTGCACCAACATCTCCTGCTGGATGCGCGGCGGGGACGAGCTGCTCGATGCGTTCCGGGCTGCCGCTGAGGGCCGCGAGGACCTGTTCGTGACCGGGTTCGAGTGTCTTGGCGCCTGTGACATCGCGCCGATGGCCTCGATCGACGAGCGCTACTTCGGGCCGCTGGAGCCGGGCGAGGCGAGGACGGCGGTCGACCAGCTGCTAGCCGGCGAGGACGTGCTGGCAGAGAAGGCGCTGGCGAAGCGGCCGCTGGCCGGCGACGCGGCCGCCGCGAACGGGGGCGACGATGCCTGAGACCCGCGTCCTTCTCGAGCACGCCGAGGACCCGGCGCTGCGCACGCTCGCCGGCTACAAGCGCCACGGCGGCTACGCGACGCTGGAGAAGGCCTACCGCCAGATGGAGGCCGAGGAGATCCTCAAGGAGCTCGAGGACTCGGGCCTGCGCGGGCGCGGCGGCGCCGGCTTCTCGATGGGCAAAAAGGCCTCCTTCCTGCCGCGCGGCGAGATCGACAAGTACCTCTGCTGCAACGCCGACGAGTCCGAGCCCGGGGCCTTCAAGGACCGCGAGTTGATGCAGCGCAACCCGCACCAGCTGATCGAGGGGATCGCGATCGCCGCGATCGCCGCCGACGCCGGCCACGCCTTCATCTTCATCCGCGGCGAGTACGACCTGCAGGCCGACATCCTCGACGCCGCGGTCGCCGAAGCCTACGAGGCCGGCTACCTGGGCGAGAACATCCTCGGCAGCCACCGCGACGTGGAGCTGATCGTCCACCGCGGCGCCGGCGCCTACATCTGCGGCGAGGAGACGGCGCTGCTCGACGCGCTCGAGGGCAAGCGCGGCAACCCGCGCCTGAAGCCGCCCTTCCCGGCGGTGCAGGGCCTCTACGGCGGGCCGACCCTGATCAACAACGTCGAGACGCTCTCCAACGTGCCGCGGATCGTCGCCCACGGAGCCGAGTGGTTCAAGGGCTTCGGCACCGAGCAGTCGCCGGGGACCAAGGTCGTCTCCGTCTCCGGCGGCGTGCGCCGCCCGGGCAACTACGAGGTCGAGCTGGGCATCCCCACCCGCGAGCTGATCTACGGCCTCGCCGGCGGGCCGCTGGAGGGGCGCGAGGTCAAGGCCTTCTACCCCGGCGGCTCCTCCTCGCCGGTCCTCACCCCGGAGGAGGGGATGGACCTGCCCTACTCCTTCGAGGCGATCGCCGAGGCCGGCTCGATGCTCGGCTCGGGCTCGATCATCGTCGCCGACGACAGCGTCTCGATCCCCCACATGGCGCTGCGCACGGCGCGCTTCTACCACCACGAGTCGTGCGGCAAGTGCACCCCCTGCCGCGAGGGCACCAACTGGACGGTGAAGATGCTGGAAAGGGTCGTGCGCGGCGAGGCGACGCCGATGGACCTCGACATCATCAGCTCGGTCCAGGACAACATCATGGGGAACTGCCTCTGCGTGCTCGGCGACTCGATGGCGATGCCGGTCAGCGCGATGGTGAGGAAGTTCCGCGACGAGTTCGAGCAGGTCATCGCCGAGGCGGGGCCCGAGCTCGACTCCGCGCGGATCGCCGCCGTGCAGGGCCCGGCCGAGACCCTGGGGGCGGCGACGTGAGCCGCGCGGTGACGATCGTCGTCGACGGCCGCGAGGTCGGCGCGACCGAGGGCGAGATGCTGCACGACGCCGCCAAGCGCGGCGACGTCGAGATCCCGGTCTTCTGTTACGAGCCAAAGCTCGGCGAACCGGTCGGCGCCTGCCGCATGTGCCTGGTCGAGATCGAGGGGATCCCGAAGCTGCAGACCTCCTGCTCGACCCCGGTCCGCGACGGCATGGTCGTCCACACCCGCACCGACCAGGTCAAGCACGCGCAGAGCGCCGTGGTCGAGTTCCTGCTCGTCAACCACCCGCTCGACTGCCCCGTCTGCGACAAAGGCGGCGAATGCCCGCTGCAGGACATCACGATGGGCTGGGGCCCCGGCAAGAGCCGCATGACCGACCCCAAGCGGCACTTCCAGAAGCCGGTCGAGCTCTCGCCGCTGGTCGCGATCGACCGCGAGCGCTGCATCCTCTGCTACCGCTGCGTGCGCTTCAGCCAGGAGGTCAGCGAGGACTCGCAGCTGCAGCTGCTCGAGCGCGGCGACCGCACCTTCGTCGGCACCTTCGACGACCGGCCCTACGTCGACCCCTTCCACGGCAACATCACCGACCTCTGCCCGGTCGGCGCGCTGACCAGCTACACCTACCGCTTCCGCGCCCGGCCCTGGGACATCGAGCAGGCGGGCTCGGTCTGCACGCTCTGCCCGAGCCAGTGCAACGTCAGCTTCACGGTCCGCGACGAGCAGGTCAAGCGGACGGTCGCCCGCGACAACCCCGACGTCGACGACGGCTGGCTCTGCGACCGCGGCCGCTACGGCTTCGAGATGTTCGCCGCCGAGCAGCGGGTAACCGCGCCGCGGCTGCGCGGCGGGCCCACGACGTGGGACGACGCGATCGCGAAGGCGGCCGAAGCGCTGTCCAGCGCATCCGACATCGACCACACCAGAGGTGGGTCGATGTCCGATGCGTCGCGCGGGGTCGCGGCGATCGTTGGCGACGCCTCCAACGAGGAGGGCTACCTGGTCCAGCGGATCCTGCGCGAGGCGCTCGGCTCGCCCCACGTCGACTCGCGCCCGTCGCGCGGCCCGTCGCGCGACGGCCTGCTGCGCCTGGCCCAGCCCGAGCTCTCGGCGCGGGTGCGCGAGATCGACGACGCCGAGGCGATCCTGCTGGTCGGCTCCGACCCGCTGCACAGCTCGCCGATCCTCGACCTGCGGATCCGCAAGGCGATGCGCCGCAACGGCGCCAGGCTGGCGGTCGCCACCGACCGTCCGACGACGCTCGACGGCGGCGCCGCGGCCGTGAGCCGCTACTCCCCGGGCGACGCGACCCACTTCCTCGTCGAGCTGGCGAGGACGCTGCACTCCGAAACCCCCGGTTCCGCTGTTCCTTTTCCCCCTATAGCAGGGGAAAGGAACAGCGCAGCGGAGGTTGCCGAGGTTCTGCGCGCCGCCGAGCGCGTGGTGATCCTCTGGGGCGAGCGGATCGGCCGCGAGGGCGAAGCGGCGACCGCCGCCCTGCTCGACGTGGCCGCGGCGCTCGACCTGGCGGGCAAGGAGGGCTCCGGCCTGCTGGAAATCCCCGACCTCGCCAATGCCCGCGGCCTGCGCGAGGCCGGCTGCCTCCCCGACGCCGGCCCCGGTCTGAGCGAGGTGGCCACGGTCCCCGGCGCCGTCCCCGGGGAGGAGGGTGCCTCCGCGGCGAACGGAACCTTCCCGGCGGCGGGGATGAGCACGGAACAGATCCGCGCCGCCCTCGAGTCGGGTGAGCTGAAGACCCTGCTCCTCTTCGGCGTCGACCCGCTGCGCGACTTCCCCGACACGGCAGCCTGGGACCGCGCCCTGACCGCCGCGGACAACCTGATCGTCTTCTCGACCTTCGAGAACGCAACGACCGCCAAGGCCGACGTCGTCTTCCCGCTCGAGACCCACGCGGAGAAAGACGGCACGGTCACCCACCCGGACGGCCGCCTCCAGCGCGTCCGGCCCAGCGCCGGCCGCCCCGGCGACATCCGCCCCAACTGGGGAGTCCTCGCCGAGCTTTCGCTGGCGCTCGGCCACGACACCGGAATCACGTCCCAGCCCACGGCCCTAGAAGCTCTCACTAAGGCGGTCCCGTTCTACGCGGGCATCGACGACGCCGAGATCGCCGGCCGCGGCGTCCGCTGGCAGGACCGCGACGCGGCTTCGAGCCTCTCGCGGGACACGGGGGATGACTCCCCAGGCTCGCGTTCGCGAGGAGTTCCTGGGGAGTCATCCCCCGTGTCCCGCCAAAGCGTCGGAGGGACGAGCGATCCGGGGTCGATCGGAACTCCTCGCGAAGGCGAGCCGAGCGACCCCGGATCGCTCGTCCTCGGCACCTACCGAGATATATGGGCAGGCCCGATCACCGAGCTGAACCCGCCGCTGAAGTTCCTCCAGCCGCGGCAGCGGGTCGAGCTGTCGCTCTCGGATGCAGAGCAGCTTGGGCTGAAGAATGGCGATGAGGTCGACGTGTCGCAGAACGGGACGACGGTGCGTGCGCAGGTAGCAGTGCGCGAGCGGATCGAGCAAGGCGTCTGCTTCCTGATCGAGGCAACCGCCGAGGGCAACGCCAACGGCCTGCTCAACGGCTCGCCGGTCAGCGTGACGATCGAGACGACTGCCCGCTGATGCTGCCGATCGCCGACACGCAGTTCGTCGAAGCGACCTGGGTCATGGTCGTCAAGTCGCTGGTCATCTTCGCCGTGATCTTCGCGATCCTGCCGCTGATGACGGTGCTCGAGCGCAAGCTGATCGGCCGCTTCCAGCACCGCTACGGGCCCAACCGGGTCGGCCCCTTCGGGATCCTGCAGCCGCTCGCCGACGTCGGCAAGCTGCTCGGCAAGGAGGCCTTCCGGCCGGCCAACGCGGTCCCGACCCTGTTCGTGCTGGGGCCGCTGCTGCCGGTCCTCTCCGGCGTCCTGGCCCTGGCGATCATCCCCTGGGGCGACGTGCAGGGCGGCGTCGGCCTCTACGGGATCGACGTGCCGATCGGCGTCCTCTACTTCTTCGCCGTCGGCTCGATCGCCTTCTACGGGGTGCTGCTGGGCGGCTGGGCGTCGGGCTCCAAATACAGCCTGCTGGGGGCGATGCGTGGCGCCGGGCAGCTGATCTCCTACGAGGTGGCGATGGGCCTGGCGCTGCTGGGGCCGGTGATGATGGCCGGCTCGCTCTCGCTGGTCGACCTGGTCCGCGCCCAGGACGCCATCTGGTTCGCGATCCCGCAGGCCGTCGGCTTCCTGATCTTCATCGTCGCCGGCTTCGCCGAGACCAACCGCACCCCGTTCGACATGCCCGAGGCCGACGCTGAACTGGTCCAGGGCTACCAGACCGAGTACGGCGGGATGCGCTTCGGCAGCTTCCTGCTGGTCGAGTACATGGAGATCCTCGTCGTCTCCGGGATCGCCGCGGCGATCTTCCTCGGCGGCTGGATGGGCCCCGGCCCGAGCTTCCTCGACCCGATCTGGATGCTCGCCAAGATGCTCTGCCTGGTGCTGGTCTTCATCTGGGTGCGGGCGACGCTGCCGCGGCTGCGCTACGACCAGCTGATGAGCCTCGGCTGGAAGGTGCTGCTGCCGCTGGCGACGCTGAACATCCTCGTAACCGCCGTCCTGGTGGTCGTCCTATGAGCTCCGCTGTTCCTTTTCATCGATATGTAGGGATAAGGAACAGCGGAAGGGGTGATTTCTGTGGCTGAGTTTCCGTATCTGAAGGACCAGGACGTGGTCGAGGTCCAGCGCGGGCCGGACCCGGGCGGGGTCGGCGGCGCCTACCGCGCCTTCGGCGAGACCCTGCGCGGGCTGAAGACGACGATGGCGCGCCTCGTCGAGGGGCCGCTGACGATCCAGTACCCGGAGGAGAAGACGCCGGTCTACCCGCGCTTCCGCGGCCGCCACAAACTGCACAAGTTCGAGGACACGGACCTGGAGAAGTGCGTCGGCTGCTCGCTCTGCGCCGCCGCCTGTCCGGCCGACTGCATCCGCGTCGTCGCCGCCGAGAACATCCCCGGCGAGCGCGTCTCGGCCGGCGAGCGCTACGCGGCCGTCTACGAGATCAACCTCTCGCGCTGCATCTTCTGCGGCTACTGCGAGATCGCCTGCCCCTTCGACGCGATCACGATGGGCCACGACTACGAGATGGCCGACTACGACCGCGAGGATCTGATCTTCACCAAGGAGATGCTGCTCGCCGAGCCGCTCGACCGTACGCCGCTGCGGGCGGAGGGCGAGTAGTGGAAGAGGTGCTGTTCTTCGGCGCGGCGCTCGGCACCCTCGGCGGGGCGGTCGGGGTGATCGCCCTGCGCAACCCCTTCTACGGGGTGCTGGCGCTGATCGTCCACCTCTTCTCGCTCGCCGTGCTCTTCCTGCTGCTCAGCGCGGCCTTCCTGGCGGCCGCCCAGGTGGTCGTCTACGCCGGCGCGGTGATGGTCCTCTACGTCTTCGTCGTCGCCTACATAGGCGGCACCGGCGAGTCGGCCTGGGAGCCGATCCCGGGCCAGCGCTTCCTCGCCCTGCTGCTCGGCGCCGCGATCTTCATCGAGCTCGCGATCGCCGTGCTCGCCTCCTCCCTGCTGGCGCTGGGAACCGGCGGCCCCGATGTCGAGGCAGGCTTCGGCGACCCGGCGGCGATCGGCACCCTCCTGCTCGAGAAGTTCCTGATCCCCTTCGAGGCCAGCTCGATCCTCCTCCTCCTTGCCGCTGTGGGCGCTGTAGTACTCGCCGGTCGCCGAAGCGAGACCACCGTCGGGGGCGGAGACCTCCCGTGAGCATCGAGTGGTACATCGTCCTCTCCTCGCTGCTCTTCGCGATCGGCGCGACGGGGATCCTGCTGCGCCGCAGCCCGATCGTGATCCTGCTCTGCCTGGAGTTGATGCTGAACGCCGGCAACCTCGCC
>Ga0209587_1000564_pt1 | contig 18204 bp, 15 predicted proteins | sample NGEPerD_2_FD_184512 | JGI IMG/M metagenome (GOLD analysis project Ga0209587, IMG submission 184512) | Arctic peat soil microbial communities from the Barrow Environmental Observatory site, Barrow, Alaska, USA - NGEE PermafrostL1-D... | ecosystem: Environmental > Terrestrial > Soil > Wetlands >... | reverse complement strand
GGGCGCCATCACGGCCGATAATCCTAACGACCTTCAGACCTGCGATGTTGTGTCCGACCCCAACAACCCGACCGTGGTGAACGCGGGCGCGGTGGTCAACGCGGGCGCGGTGGTCAATGACGGCGCGTCCCTCGCCAACGCCGGCGACAACATATTCCGCGAGACCTTCCCCTATCTGGGCTATCCGCTGCCGGGCTCGCCCTTCGAGTCCAGCGAGCCGAATGGCGGAGGTACTGGACTATGATTACGCGCTCACTTGTTGCGCTGCTCTGCGCCGCGCCGTTGTTGATGGCCGGTTGCGGCGGGGATGACGATAATGGCGTGGATGCGGGGGCAACGCCTTTACGGACATCTTCACACGGGACGCCAACTCGGAGCCGGTTGACTACGGCGATCCCGCCGCGCTTCAGTCCGATATCGGCAAATTATTCGGTGGCCCCAACGAGGCACCGAGGCAGCCCGACGACGTTTTGTAGTCCGGCTGACCAATGCCGCCAGCAGGGTTTTCGACTATAGTCAATAAAAAAAGATAGCGCGGCGCATCGGAGGCAATTGCAGGGCCCCGTAGAGGCCCCTCTTTTTGTCCGACTTAGTTGCCGGGCTTGCTCACTCGTCCACAGCGTAATGTCCCCGCGGTCTCTAACGATATTTTATATTGATGCCTGTGAAGAGCGTCGATCCCTTCGCCCGAAGTTCCAGTTGACCGCGCGCATGCAACCGGGGCTGCCCGATGGCAGGCGATTTTGTTCCGCACGGCTGGAAAAATACGGTTATACTGACGCGGTTTTTTGTCCAAGCAACTACATCGGAGGAGAGGCAGGCATGAGGCGAGAGCTGCCAGGCATTGGCGGAAAGTTATCGATTAAAGCCACCTGGCCGTGCGCATTCGCGATCCTGTGCGGGCCACTGAGCGGTTCGGTGCTGGCGCAAGAGAACGTCGAGGTGGGCAGGCTGAATGCCGACACCTGTCTCGGCTGTCACGGGATACCCGGTTATACCAACGTGTATCCGTCCTATCACGTACCCTTACTGGGTGGTCAGCATGCCGATTACATCGTTTCCGCGTTGCAGTCCTACAAGGCCGGTCAGCGCGATCACGACACGATGCACGCCCAGGCCGTAACGCTTTCCGCCAAGGATATGGCCAATATCGGCGCCTATTTTGAGTCGCTGGGAAGTGCGGCGCCCGCGGGCAGCAAACAACCGCAACGGACTGCCTCGTCTGGCAGTCAGCAAACGTCTTCGAAGTCGGCGGCCGGCGAGCAGACCTATGCGCAAGTTTGCTCTAGCTGTCACGACTCCGGCGCCTCCGGCGCGCCCAAGCTGGGCGACAAAATGGCCTGGCAGCCGCGCATCGCACAGGGCCAACAGACACTATACGAGCACGCCATCAACGGGATCGGCGCGATGCCGGCCAAGGGCGGTGATCCCAGCCTCAGCGAGGCGGACGTGCAGGCAGCCGTCGATTACATGGTCAGCGAAGCCGGCGGTGCGCAGCAGACTGCGTCCTCGGGCGGCAAGACCGCACAAGAATCTCAGCCCGCCGCTATCGGAGCAGGTATCAAGCAGGCAGCCGCACGAGGCGCATCGCTCGACAACGAATCTGTTTATCAGAGCGCGTGCTCTTCGTGTCACAATTCAGGCGCGCTGGGCGCACCGAAGATAACCGACAAGGGTGCGTGGCAGACGCGTATCACCATGGGTGCGGAAGCCCTTTACACCAGCGCCATCGGTGGCGTCGGCGCCATGCCCGCCAAAGGCGGTAATCCGCAGCTGAGCGAGGCCGACGTGAAACTCGCCGTTGACTACATTATTTCTCAGGTCGCGGGCGGCGGCGGTCAAAAGCAATCAGGAAAAGCGGCTGTGACCAGCGTGCCACAGTCAGGCACTGCCAAAAAGGGGCAATAATTAATGAAAGCGATGCTTCTGACCTTGACCGCCACGCTGTTTTTCAACATCGCGCAGGCGGAGGGTGACCCTGCCGCGGGCGAGAAATTAGCGCAGCAATGCGCGTCCTGTCATGGACCGGACGGCAACAGCACCTCGCCGACCTATCCCAAGCTCGCGGGCCAGCACGAGGACTATCTGGCGCAGGCCCTGCACGACTACAAATCCGGCGCGCGCGAAAATTCCACCATGGCCGGCATGGCCGGGCCACTGTCGGAGCAGGATATCGAAGACCTGGCCGCGTATTTCTCGCAGCAGCAAGGTTTGTTTCAGCCGGAGATTGACTGAACACAGCCGGCGCCCATGAGCGCCGGCTTCTTACCCTAACGTGCGTTCAGTACGTGCCACTCCGCGGGCGTGTAAGCCTTGATGGTTAGCGCGTGCAGTTCTCCGCTGGCGATTTGCGCGTTCACCGTGGCGTAAACCTGCTGCTGTTCCTTGACCATGCTCAAGTCTTCAAACGCCTCGCTGATAACCACGGCTTCGAACTTGTAACCGTCGCCGGTCACAATCGCCTGCGCGCCTGGAATGCCGGCTTCGATCAGTGTCTTTATCTCTTCAGGTTGCATGACTCAAGGGTAAAGGACTTTGAGCGCGCTGTCATGCGCATGTCTGATTCGCCGCGCATCTGGTGGGCGATTTCGTGCTGCAAACCCGCCGCCTGCTCGATGTCACAAGCCGCGCACGCTTTAAGCCGCATCCTCCGCGTCGATTTTCCCGTCGCGCGCCAGCGCGCGGACTTCGCGCACGGCCACCGACAGCATCGCGAAGTTCGGCGTGCCGGCTGATTTCAGTTCGGCGATCACGCTACGATAATGGGCGAGCTTGTTCTGTTTGAGTTCCAGCCAGGTATCGATTCGCTGCTTGAACGAAAGGCTGTCCGGCGTGAGTCTGAATACATCGGTCGCAAGCCTGCGCAGTTCGACGCTCAGTTCGTCACGCAGCATGCCGCGCGCGCCGCGATGCCAGTAATCGAGGGCCGGCAGATCGCGCACGCACACGTAAAGCCAATCGAACGACAGCGCGAAGCCGAGTGCGAAATATACGTCCGTCACTAACTCCAGCGGCGTGTCCGTGTCGCGGGCCACGGTCACGACGTTGAGCGTGGCGAACACGATCTCCTGTCCCGCGACGTGTCGCGCCAGCTCAACCGGCACGCCCGCGTCGCACAGCTCCCGGATGTGCAACTCCAACTCCTCGTGTCCGTGATCCCGCAACAGACGCGGAATACGGACTCGCACTACCTCCACGCCGCCACGAAAATGTTCGGCCGTGGCGGTAATGTCCAGCGGCATGCGGCGATTGCGCAGCAGCCACACGGTGGCGCGATCGATCAGACGGCAGATTGCCGTCATCATCTCCAGTTGCATCGTGGCCGCGACTTTATCGTCCAGCGCCTCGATCGCCGCCCACAGCGCGCGCGCGCCAAAAATCTCGCAGGCGGCGACATATGCGCGCGCAATCTCGTCGGCACCGCTGCCGGTTCGTTCGTGCATCAGCATGTAAAACGTACTGCCCATGCGATTGACGATGTCGTTGGTCAGATGCGTGACGATGATCTCGCCGCGCAGCGGATGATCCACCAGGGCTTGCGCGGACCGCGCGCGCAAGATGGCCGGAAAATACGCTTGCAGTTCGCGCGTAAAGTACGGGTCGTCGGCGATGCTGGAATCGGTGAGTTCGTGCGCCAGCCGGATCTTGCTGTAGGCGAGCAGCACCGCGAGCTCGGGGCGCGTCAGTCCCGCGTGCGCGGTCTCGCGTTTGGCGATCTCTTCTTCTGACGGCAGCGCTTCGAGCGCGCGGTTCAACAGGCGCTCGCGCTCCAGCTGCGCGATCAGGCGCTTCTGGTCACCCAGCAGTTCCGCGGCTTGCGAGACGGCGAGGCTGATAGCCTGCGTCTGCAAATAATTGTCGCGCAACACCTGACTCGCGACGTCATCGGTCATGGCCGCCAGCAAGGCATTGCGTCGTTCGAGATCGATTTCGCTCCTGGCCAGCGCGCGGTTCAGCAAAATCTTGATGTTGACCTCGTGATCCGAACAATCCACGCCGGCGGAGTTGTCGATCGCGTCGGTGTTGACCAGCCCGCCGCCGCGCGCGAATTCGATGCGCGCAAGCTGGGTCAGGCCCAGGTTACCGCCCTCGCCGATTACCAGGCAGCGCAATTCGTTGGCGTCCACGCGCACGCCATCGTTGCCGCGGTCGCCCACATCAATGTGACGTTCCGCGCTGGCCTTCACGTAGGTGCCGATGCCGCCATTCCAGAACAGGTCCACCGGCGCGCGCAGAATGGCGCGGAGCAGCTCGTTGGGCGGCAGTCGCTCGGCCTGAATATCCAGCGCCGCGCGTGCCTGCGGGCTTAACGCAATGGACTTCGCCGCGCGCGGATAAACGCCACCGCCGGTTGAAATCGCGCTAACGGCGTAATCGACCCACGACGAGCGCGGCAGCGAGAACAGCCGCTGACGTTCGGTGAACGCAAGCTCGGTGTCCGGATCGGGATCGATGAAGATATGCCGATGGTCGAACGCGGCGAGCAGGCGTGTCTTCGGCCACCTCAGCATGCCGTTGCCGAACACGTCGCCGGACATGTCGCCCACGCCGACGGCGGAGAACGCGGTGTTGCGCACGTCCAGCCCCAGCTCGCGGAAATGACGTTGCACGGACTCCCACGCGCCGCGCGCGGTAATGCCCATCTTCTTGTGATCGTAGCCATACCGGCCGCCGGAGGCGAAGGCGTCACCCAGCCAGAAGCCGTATTGTGCGGAAATCTCGTTGGCGATGTCCGAGAAACTGGCCGTGCCCTTGTCGGCCGCCACCACCAGATACGGGTCGTCTCCGTCGTGACGCACCGAGTCCGATGGCGGTCGCACAGCGCCATCGACAAGATTGTCGGTGACATCCAGAAGGCCGCTGATGAAGGTGCGATAGCAACGGATGACCTCCTGCTGAACCGCGTCGCGGTCATCCGGCGTCGGCAGATTCTTGCACACGAAACCGCCCTTGGCGCCTACCGGTACGATGACCGCGTTCTTGACGGTCTGCGCCTTCATGAGGCCCAGCACCTCGGTACGAAAATCCTCGCGCCGGTCAGACCAGCGAATGCCGCCGCGGGCGACCCGGCCACCGCGTAGATGCACGCCTTCCACCCACGGCGCATAGACGAAAATCTCGAACATCGGTTTCGGCAACGGCAATTCCGGGACCTCAGTCGAGTCCAGTTTGACGGCAAGATAGGGCTTCCCCTCGCGATCCGCGGATTCACGCTGAAAATAATTGGTGCGCAGGGTGGCGAGCACGAGCGCCATGAAACACCGCAGAATGCGGTCCTCGTCCAGGCTGGTCACTGCCTCCAGCGCCTGCTCGATGCGCGTTTTGACGGCTTCCACCCGCTCCGATTGCGCGGACACAGCCGGGTCGAAGCGCAGCTTGAACAGTTCCACCAGCCAGCGCGCGACCGCGGGGTTGTTCGCCAGGCTCTGCTCCATGTATGCCTGGCTCAACGGCAGCCGCGTCTGCAGCAGATATTTGCACAGCGCGCGCAGCAGTACGATCTCGCGCCAGTTCAGTTCGGCCGCCAGCATCAGACGGTTGAAGCCGTCGTTTTCGATCCTGCCGCTGACGATGCGCGTGAACGCATCCTGAAAGATATCTCTCACTTCCAGCACTTCCACGTTCAGGCCGGGTGCCGTGGTCATGTCGAAATCGAGAATCCAGCAGGGTTGCGCATCGCGTGGATGGATCTCGTAAGGTCGGGCGGCGAGCACACGCAGACCCATGCGCTCCAGGATGGGCAGTACGTCGGACAACGCCAGCGGTGCGTGACGGCCGAACACCTTGAAACGCAACATGTTGCTCGCGGCGTATCTGAGACGATACAAATGCGCTGTCAAGTGCCGGCTTTCCGAAATGGTCTGCAGCCCCTCGATGTCCCGGAACGCCGCGAGCGCGGAAAAGTCTTCCCGGTAAGACGCCGGAAATGCATCCCGGTAGCGCTGCCACAGATGTTTGCCGCGCGCTTCGCCAAGGTGATCGTAAAAGACCGCGAGCAGCCGGTCCTCCCACGCCAGCATGGCGCCGGCCATGCGCGTTTCAAGCTCGGCCGCGGTGACTTCCACCGTGCTATTCAGCGGCGTGCGAATGATGAAATAGACGCGCGCCAGCAACGAGTCGGAGAACTGCACGTTGAATTCCGAACTCAGGCCCGCGAACGCCTCCATCAGAATTTCCTGAAACTTGAGGCGCAAACTAGTGTTGTAACGATCGCGTGGCGCGAACACCAGCGCGCTCACGAACCGCCCGTAAATATCGCGGCGCAGAAACAGCTTCAGCCGCCCGCGCTCCTGTATATGCAGTATGCCGATGGCGATGTCGAACAGTTCGCCGTCCGCGGCCTGAAACATCTCGTCGCGCGGCAGTTGGTCGAGAATGTTACGCAAAGCCTTGCCAGCGTGGCTGTTGGGTTCGAGGTCGGCGCGCCTCAGCACCTTCGCGACCTTGCGCTTGAGCAGCGGGATCTCGCTCGGACGGGTGCTGTAGGCCAGATAGGAGTAAAGGCCCTGAAAACGCCATTCGCCGATCACGCGGCCTTCGCTATCGAAACGCTTAATGCCGACGTGATCCAGATGCGCCGGGCGATGCACCGTGGAGCGCGCGGTCGATTTGGTGATAATCAGCAATTCCCTGGCCTGCGCCGCGCCATGCAAATGCGGCGGAATCGGGATCGGCTCGTCCTTACAGTCGCGAAAGATGCCCAGGCCCGAGCCCGCTGCGATGCGCAACACCATCTGGTCGTCCTGCGCGACCAGATCGAAGGTGCGAAAGCCGATGAACGTAAAGTGGTGATTGTCGATCCAGCGCAGCAAGGCCAGAGTCTCGGTGAGCTCCTCTTCCGGCACCGGCTGGGTCTGTGTCTCCAGCGCTGACATCACGTCGTAGAGGCGGGCGCGCATCTTGATCCAGTCGTCCACCACCGCGCGCACGTCACTCAAGACCCGTTCCAGATCAGCGCGAAGTCCGGTCAGCGCGGCGATGTCGGTCTCCTGGTCCACCTCGAAATGCATGATCGCTTCGGCCTGCGCGTCCCCATCGACCCTGGCGCCAGTCACATCGATCAATTCGCCATGAGACTCGCGCCGCATGCGCATAACCGGATGAATAATGAGATGGATGGTGAGGCCGTGCCGGTTCAGTTCCATACTGACCGAGTCCACCAGAAACGGCATATCGTCAGTGACGATCTCGACCACCGTATGCGGGCTGCTCCAGCCGTGCTCGGCGCTGATCGGGTTGTAGACGCGGATATTGGGAGTCCCCGGTTGCCGCCGCTGCGCCAGTTGCCAGTGGGCAAGCATGGCGCCGTAAAGGTCTTCGGGCATCTTGCCGGCCAGGTCCTCGGCCGCCACGCCGCCGAAATAGGCGCGCGCAAAACGCTCGGCGGCGGTCGCCTGCGCGCCGGTCAAGCGGCTGCGCGCGGCCAGCGCAACCCTGGCGATGGCGGCATCTTTCATTTGTGTCTCCCCGGTTTGCATGCAGATTCGTATGGAGGTTTAGCGGCTAGTATAGAGTCGTAGCCGCCCATGTTCAGCCACGGTGGGGAAACAGATGCCGTGGCGCGCGCGAGTTCGTACAATGGCGCCTTTTGGACAGGCGTCAAACGCATGCAAACAGCATCGATCATCGTGCACGGCGGCGCGGGCCCGTTGCGCGCTGAACATGTAGAGCCCGCGCGCGCGGGTTGCCGCGAAGCGGCGATGGCTGGCTGGGACGTGCTAAAAAATGACGGCGCGGCGCTGGATGCGGTGGTTGCCGCGGTCACCTGTCTGGAGAATAATCCCGTCTTCAACGCCGGCACGGGCGCGGCGTTCAATGCCGACGGCTTGGTGCAGTTGGACGCCTCGATCATGACGGGTGAGGACTTGCGGGCCGGCGCGGTGGCGGCGGTGGAGCGCGTCCGCAATCCCATCCAGCTCGCCCGTATGGTGCTGGAGGATGGCCGGCACGTGCTGTTGGTGGCCGCCGGCGCGGAGCGCTTCGCGCGCGCAAAGGGCGTACCGGTGTGCGATCCGTCCGAATTGATTACCGAGCGCCGGCTCAAGCGCTGGGAAGCGAAACACGGCACGGTCGGCTGCGTGGCGCGGGATGCGCAAGGACGCTTTGCCGCGGGCACCTCCACCGGCGGCATTTCCGGCATGCTGCCGGGTCGCGTCGGCGATTCGCCGCAGATCGGCAGCGGTACCTATGCGAACGACGTCGGCGGCGTGTCGTGTACCGGCATCGGCGAGGACATTATCCGCGTGGTGCTGGCAAAAGCGGCGGTCGATCGCTTAGGAGCAGGTGTTGACGCCACGCAGGCCGCTAAAGCCGCGATGGAATTATTCGTCCGCCAAACGTCCAGCGAAGCCGGTCTGATCGTCATCGACAACCACAGTCGCGCCGGTTTCGCCCGCAACACGTCACACATGCCGGTGGCATGGGTGAGCGGCAACGGTGACGTGCATGTTGACGTGTGAGGTTCGCCGTTCACACTCTCATCAAAGAACCTCGCATCGTTGCGCAGTGCGAAGGTTTATAAACGCACGCGCATGACCGCTAAGATTTTACCGCTGTATCCCGATCCAGGCCCCGAACAAGCCTTGAAGGGGCTTTACCTGCGGCAGCGCCTGTTCGAGCTGGGCAGCGCGGACAAGCCGTTCGTGTACGCAAACTTCGTGACCAGTGTGGACGGCCGGATCGCGCTGATCGATCCCGGCAATAATGTTTCGTATCTGCCCGAAAGTTTAAGCGGTGGTAACGATTTCCGTCTGTTCCAGGAACTGCACGCGCAGGCCGATTGTTTGATCACGCATACAGGTTATCTGCGCGCGCTCAGCTTGGGCCGGCTGGGCAATATTCTGCAGGTGGACAACAGCGGCGATTTGCCCGAATGGCGCCTGGATAACGGATTGTCCGCGCAGCCGGCGGTGGTGGTCGCCAGCGCCAGCCTGAACTTTGCCGTGCCGGACTCGATCGCGGCGCATGGTCAGACCTTGTACGTCGCAACCGGCCAGGCGGCCAACCCCGCGCGCGCGCGCGCGCTGCAAGCGCAGGGTTGCAAGGTGATTTTCGCAGGCGCGGATCAGGCGGTGGAGGGCGCGCCGCTGGTGGACGCGCTGGGCCGTCTCGGCTACCGCTGCCTGTACCTGATCGCCGGGCCGCGCATGCTGGAGACCATGCTGCGCGCACGACGCCTGGCGCGGTTATATCTCACGACCTCCCATCGACTGCTGGGCGGAGAGCGGTTCCACAGCATGATCGAAGGCGCGCCGCTGGGTACGGCGGGCGGCCTCAGATTGCGCGAGCTGTATTACGATCACGGCGGGTCTGAAGGATTCGGTCAGTGGTTCGCGCAGTTTGATCCCGCATACCGTTGAGCGCGTGATATTCGCGACCGGTACGCGCACGCAGGCCAGCAGGCATAGCAGGGGAGGGATAATGATCATCATGCGCCGCAATATCCGAGGTCTGGTTGCGACGCTGTGGCCTGCTGGCCCTCAGCTTGCCTGCGGCGGCGCAGACGACGCTTTACATCAGCGACGAATTTCAGGCGGCGGTGCGCGAAGCGCCCCGCGAAGACTCCCGCATCGTCACGCTGGTCGCCAGCGGCACGCCAGTCGAAGTGCTGCAAAAGGGCATCCGCGGGTTTACCCTCGTAAGGGCGCAGGGATCGGAAGGCTGGGTGCGCATGGAGGATCTGATGCACGTCCCCAGCGGCCGCGCTCGGCTTGCCGCCGCGGAAAAGCGCTTCGATGAACGGGAGGCCGCGCTGGAACAAAGCCGCCTGGACATGCAACAGTTACACGCCCGCATCGAGGATCTGCGGCAGCGTAATTCACAACTGGCGCGCACCGCGGGCGAGCTCGACGTGACGTTGAACGCACTGCGCAAACGCACCGCCAGACCGCGCGCCACGCAAGCCGACAACCAGCGACTGCAGAGCGCATTGCGCACCGAGCGCGAGACGGTGCGGGCGTTGATGGACGAAAACGACGCGCTGAAGGTGCAGGCGCTGCGCGACTGGTTCGTGACAGGCGTGGCCGTGACGCTCGGCAGCGTGTTACTGGGTGTCGTGATCGCGCGCATCCCGTGGCGCCGACGCCAGGGCTGGGGTGCGTCGTGAGACGCGCATGCGCACCGCATGCAAGCCTGTTGTCATCGCAACGCTTCGGATTCAACCTCGCGCCTGCTTGATTTATCTCTAGATCGCTGCTCCATTTATAAATTTCACAACTCTCCGTCATTCCCGCGCAGGCGGCAATCCAGCCAAACAGACGTCCTTGTCACTGGATTACTCGCCCCCGTCCTTGGGGCTCACCCTGCGGGCCAGCCAAGGCTGTTCAAAATCGGTCCAGACGATTTTGTCCGGCCAATCCCTGGCCGGAATGCCGGCTTAAAAATAGACAACTTATTTGTGGGACACGACATTAGCCGGTTTGTGTCCCGCGCAGCCGCGCGCGGATTTCGTCGCGCGCTTGCTTGAGCACGGAATCGCGATCGATGCCATCCAGCACTTCTTTCACCGCGCGCTTGGCGCCGCCTTTGCCCCAGGACTTGCCGTGCGCGAAATAGCGCGCCGCGCTGCGCCCGACGACGTACGTCCCGTAATATGCCACCGCGCCTTGCGCGCTGGCAGTCAGCAACGTAGTCAGCCCGGCGCTGGAGAGCTTTAGCGCCGAGGACAGCAGGTTCACCGCCCACACCGCGCCCATTAGCGCCGCGATCTGCGTCATGATGACCTGAATCAGGCTGCCGGCCTCGCGGCGTGTCACGGGCAGTCCGTACACGCGACTCAAGTGAATCACCAGCGCCATGTCCAGCGAGGCGGCGGCCACCAGGTCGGCGACGGGCACGGGGTTGAACGCCACCGCCAGCCCTTTTCCCAGGCAGTAATTATTGATCACCCGTTGCGCCAGCGCCTGCTTGACCTCGGTGATACGCGCCGCGACCTGGTCGCTCAAGCGTCCCGCGAACAGGCCGGCGTTGATCGCGGCCAGCGTTTTGCCTTCGCGCTCCAGAATCGCCCACAGATGTTCCTGCAGATGAATGATGTCCGCGGCCGGGCGGCGTCGCACCTCACGCTCGCCGCCCACGGCGTCGCGCTCGATGTAGATGCGCTCGCCGGGCGAGGCGGCGCTGGTGACTACATTATCGGGATCGATCAGTCCGCTAGTGCGTTCGGTAATGTGGCGCAGCAGCAGCTCGCGTTCGGGTGCGGTGTAGCGGTCCGCCTTGTTTAGCACCAGCAACAGCGGCCGGTTCTCCGCCGCGAGCACACGCAGGGCGCGCAGTTCCGTGTCGGTGATGTCGCCGTCCACTACGAACAACACCAGATCGCTGCGGCTTGCGACGTCGCTGGCCTGGCGCTCGCGCTCTTCGCCGCCGACCTCGTCGATGCCGGGCGTGTCGTACAGCACCACATTGCCTTGCGCATTTTGTCGCCACGTCGCCGTCTCCGCCCGTTGCGTCGCGCCGTGCAGCGCGCTGACGTAAAAGCGGTGCTCGCCCAGCAGTGCATTCAACAGCGAAGACTTGCCGACGCCTACGCGCCCGAAACCCGCGATGTGGATATCGCCGTGTTCGAGTTTGTCGAGCATGGTCTCCAGATCCTCGTACTCGGGCGCCAGTTGCGCGCGCACCGATGCCGGGACGTTGGGGTCGTCCAGCAGCATGTGAAGGCTCTCCCTGACCTTGTCCAGCGCGTCGCCGCGCGGCTCGTTGGCCGGTGCGTCAGGAGGTACTGCTTGTATCGCGTTTCTTTTCCGCGAGGGCAAGAACGACAAGCTCTCGCGCACGCGTTGCCAGATTTTCACGCAGTTTCTCCTCGAACGCCTGGGTGGTGGCGCGCGTATCCAGCGCGCCGCGTGTACTCAAACTCTCGACCAGCGCCCGGCCCAGGCTCTGAAATAACAGGCCATACGCCACCGCGTGTGTGAGGCCGCCGACTACCGTGCCCAGCCCTGGAAAGGCTTTGAGCGCGTTGCCGGCAATCGCCAGAATCAGCGGCAGCGAGTGGCCGACGCGACTCTTGATAGACTTAAGAAACTTGTCCAGATCGACTGTGCGCACCGGAATCTCGTACAACTCGCACAGGGCGCGCACGAAGCTGGTCGCCAGCGCGCCCTGAATGATGATGTCCGCGCCGGGCGCGAACGCCGCGAGCCCGCCCACCACCGCCCGGCGGGTATAGCGCTCGACCAGTGCATCGGCCGTGCGGCGTCGAAAATCACTCAAGTTGTGCTCAAGCTTGCCCGCCGCCAGCAGAATGATGGCGTTGTCGCGAAGCGGGCCCAGCAGTTCCTGGCGCTCGATCAACAGGTTTTGCAGTGCGACCACCAGCGATTCGACGTCCACAGCGCGCTCGCGCACCACGGTTTCCTCGCGACCATCGGACAACACGCGTACGATCTCCTCGTTGCCGCCGGCCTGCACGGCCACCAGCGGTGTCTCAGCGGAGATGCGTTCGCGGATGCGCGCCTGAATCTGTGCCAGGTCTTTTGGCTGATAGCGGTCGCCCTTGTTGAGGGCGACGACCATCGGCTTGCCGTAGCGTTGCAGCGCTTCCAGGTCCTGCCACTGATTGCGCGTGACATCGCCGTCGCACACATACACGACCAGATGCGCGCGTACGGCTTCTTCATGCGCGGTTTGCGAGGCGCGGTTGCCGGCCTCGTTGAAGCCGGGGACGTCAGCGAGAATTAACTGATCGCCGCCTGGTGTGCGCCAGGTGTAGCGGCGCACCGACCGGGTCGTGCCGCCGCGCACGTCTACCAGAGCCTGCTCTTCCGTGCGCGCTTCGGGGACCAGCGCGCGGATCAGCGAGGTCTTGCCACTGCTGATCTCGCCGTAAAGCGCGATATAAACCTGACCGTCCGAGCGACGGCGATCCAGTTCCTGCAATTCGGTGCGGGAGCCGGTGACATCGATGCCGATCGCCGCATGCCGATCGATGTCTGTGCGCAGCTTGTTCTCGTCCAGCGGCGCGGGCATCACCTTCTTGTAGCCGGATGGTGCGAGCAATCGCCATATGATAATCGCACTAACGATGAGAAAAATCGCAAGCACCGCGATGTACGTGAGGCCTACCCACGGCGGGGCCTCAGTCAGTTGATCGCGCACGGTAAACGCGAGGTCGGACGCCAGCAGGAACAGCACCAGCAGGATTGCCAGCGCCAGCAGCACCACCGCGGCAATCCCCATACGCACGATAAACTGGCTGTTCACGTCAGGATTCTAACATTCGCGCACGACATCGAGTTCGCTCTGGTTCTCGGGAAAACCTTTGTCTATAGTGCAAGGCCGCCGCGTGTCTTGTGCGCTGTCGCGTAATTTGGCGCCGGGATTCGCTGTGCTGGTGTGAATCGCATTCGCACCCGGGCCTTGCAAGCCGGCGAGCCCGCTTGTTAGTCCTTCTGTCAGGGCGTGTGCGGAAGTTCAGCCTGCTCGACCGAAACGTTATTCGCGCGCGGCAGCAGCATGATCTCGATGCGGCGATTGCGCGCCTGTTGAGCGGGTTCGTCGTTGGATGCTACCGGTCGATACTCGCTGTAGCCCACCACGCGCAAGCGGCGCGGGTCGATGCCGGCTTCGGTTTGCAGGAAGCGCGCGGCGCGCGCGGCGCGCGCGGCGGACAGCTCCCAGTTGCTGGGATAGATTTCGCTTAAAGCGCCGCCGATCGTCAGGCTATCGGTATGACCCTCAAGACTGATCTGGCGGCCGGGAAATTCGTTCAGCGCCTCGGCGATCAGGCGCAGCGCCTCTGCGCCATTGGGCTTGAGTTCGGCGGAACCGAGATTAAACAAAATGTCGCCGCCCACGCGGATTAGCGTGCGGTCGTTGCGCAGACGTTCGATCGTGATTTCCTGACTGCGAAGCTTGTTTTCGAGCGCGCTCTTGAGTTGCTCGAATCGCTCGATTTCCTGCTGCCGCGCCTGTCTCGCGCGAGCGACCGCCGCGGTCAGTCGCGCAATCCGGCCGGTCGCGTCAGTCAGGTCTGATTGCAGTTTACCTAGCGTCTGCTTCGCGGCCCGCAATTCCGATTGCTTGGCGTCGATTCGCTCTTTGGTCGCTTGCAGTCGCGCGCGCAATTCTGATTGGTTCTCGATGGCCGCATCAAGACGCGCACGCAAGTGCTGCTGGCGCTTACGTAAGCTCGCGCGTTGCTGTTGCGAGCCTTCGAGTTCGGCTACCGCCGCACTGATCCGCCTTTTGTTGGCCTTGAGTTCGGCGCGCAAATCGGACTGCGCGCCCTTGGCTGAATCCAGTTGCGCGACCAGCCGGTCCCGCTCGCGGAGCATGGCTTGCAGTTCTTCGGCTATCCGCGTCTGCTCGGTGCGCGCCGTGCCCAGGCGCGAATTCAGATCGTCGCGCTCCGCGAGTCTGGTGACGAGCTCAGTTTCCGTGCGACTGCCGGCGTTGTCTGGTTCCGATGCGGCTTTTTGCCGCGCGTCGCGCGCCTGGGCGATGGTATCGTAACGCCGCTGAAGCGCCGTGATCTGCCGGGTGAGTTGAGTTTCCATCACTGCGGATTTCTGTCGATGCTGCCGCGCTGCATCGACCTCGAAATAATAGGCCGTCCATCCGGTCATCGTGGTTGAAGCAACCAGGGCGCCGACGGTGACACGATAGATGACAGCTCCGGTAAGCATGGTTCTTTTCTCTGCGATAGTCGTTCGTTATTCAACCAATCTTTATTCAATACAAGTCGTGCGGGCCTGGCGATTCTAGCATCGAAGCCGCAAACGCGCCGGCACGCCGGGATACCGGGTGTCAAAGGGATTCTCGTGTCAATGAGATGATGGCGCCGCGCAGGTCAGGGAAGACTCAGGCATCGTAAGAAATGTTCGCCAGCTCATCGGGTGTGTAAAAGCGTCCACTGCGCATGAAGCCGGCGGTAATATGCGCCTTCAGCACCAGCGGCCGGCCCTCGTCGTCCCGCGCAAGCACCCAGGTATCCGGCAGACCATGCAAAGTGTGCGTAGAGGACACCACCCCGTCGGCGCCCAGCGGCAGATGAGTTTCGCCTGTGAATACGTCCTGATAGGCGGGCAGAAAACAGAAGTCAGTGATCAGTCTTTCCACGGCAAGCTCCTTATGCGTGAGGTTCATGGCCTGAGTCATCACCGTCAGAGCTTTGCGGCGCTTACCCGGGCTTAAGATTCCTTCATAGCCCCGGCGCGATGCGCGCGCAAAAGAAGGTTGCGGGACTGTGACGGGTACGACACGTCGATGATGGCCCTTGCCTGCGCTTGACCGGAATGGCCTCATTGATGGCCCGCACATCACTCTGCCGGGGATGCGGTGCGGTATAAAGTTCGGATGCTTACGGACATGTAAACGACTGTCTTTTGGTACGCAATCTCTCGCTCAAGCCTTGGCAGCGGAGGAGTTGAATCTGACGATGAGATCCCAATTTATCTCCCCGTCTTTGCAGAAATCCTGCAGGAAAGCCAAACAGAATTTGTTGATGACAACCGCATATTGACGCTGAAAATACTCGTTTTTCTCTTTTGCCTCGTAAGCCAATGGCTCCAGTATTTCGATGTAGAGATCAGAATCGCCAGAAATGAACGACCAGAAGTCCTGACCGCATAATTTCTGGTAAGCGCCTTTGTCCGGATTCGGTTCCTTGCCGTAGCAACAGCCGTTCACTGCTCTGACGTTAAGCCGTGAATGGCTGGTTCGGAGAACTTTCGCGGCTTTCGTAAAGTTGTGCCGCATCCTACTTATCTGACTGCTGTTACCCCAGTTCGGTCCGGATTTAATAGCGGTTATGAACCTTACATCGTCTCTGTCGAATTCGAGATCAATGCCTTCGGCCGCCGATTTCCAGCCTCCGAACGTACGCTGGTTGATGAAGATGGCAAGTCCTTCCAGGAAATCGCCGAACAAAGTTTCTTCTTGCGAGGACAGGTGCGCGTCGAGTATCGTCTTGACGAATTGTTGCGCCGTTAGAGTGTTCTTCGCCCTGAAAAGGTACGGATTTTTTCTTTTGAGAATCTTCTTTAGCTGAAGCTTTTCGAGGCTATCCAAACGCTTTTTGTGAAACATGCCGATGTTTGCCGCGACGTAGCTAATGGCTTCATCAATCAGCGCGGACGACATAAATCCCCCGTTCGTCAAGCAGGTTATGCTGTCGAGTCGAGGGTTGGTTCATGAACATCTGGTAATACTCTTGCTGTATTTCGATACCAATGGAGTTCCGATTCAGGCGTTTTGCTACTCGCAAGGTGGTTCCTGATCCCATAAACGGGTCCAGCACAAGATCGTTTTCTTCCGTAAAGAGTTCGATAAACCAATTCGGCAAGGCTTCCGGAAACACGGCGCTATGGTTTCGGTTGCCGCACTCGGTCGCCAGGTGCAAAACGTTCGTGGGGTACGCTTTTTCGCGACTCAGCCAGTTAGAGATGTTTTTGCCAAACCCACTTTGCACTTTTGATTCGTCGCGTCGTTTGTCGGTGTCGCTGAGCTTTTTAAGGCGTGTTTTCGCCCAGTCGCCAGTCGGCACCATCACAGCCTCCTGAAACATCTTGAAGTGTTTGGATTTGTTAAACTGAAGCAGGCGTTCCCACGAATCCCGAAACCGATTGGGCCACTTGCCTGGATAGCAATTCTTTTTGTGCCAGACGAATTCTTCGGTCCACAACCAGCCTTGCTTGCGCATCTCTAAAATGAGTTCAAGCACGTATGTGTGCCGCTCGCCTTTAACGACGCGCTCCTTGATATTCAGGATAAACGTGCCGGTTGGTTTCAGTACACGAAGCAGCTCCGCGGTGATCGGCAGAAACCAGGCAACGTACTCGTCCGCGTGCACGCCGCCGTACGTGTGTCTGCGCTGATCGGCGTAGGGTGGGGAGGTAACGATCAGATCGACGGAGTTGTCGCCGAGCTTTTTTAGCTCTTGGGCGCAATCGCCGAGGATGGCGTTTTGATAGGCAGTGGGGTTGTCAGATGACATGTGATACATGTCTTTGGCGGCTGGTTAAGACTGCTATATTAATCAGTGAATAAACTTGGATTAGCTCATCTTGAAGTTCTCGCATCAGCCAGCGAACCGAAGCCCAGTCGCGCAAGAAATCATCAAGCTCAGGAAACGCGCTCTGACGTTCTGCAGGGGACAACTGCGGGGCACTCTCATTATGCCACCAGTGCCGATACTTAATCTGCCACTTCTCTAAGAAAGGTCGCAGCACTTGCGATATGGCACCATTAATTATAATGCCTAGATGTTGATGATTGTCTCGATTTATTTTTCCGACCGGGAACTTTCGCATTATTGCTCGGGCTTCTATGAGAAATTTGTAAAGCGAATCCAAGCTCTCTATATAGATCTCACCAGTAAAGTTATTGCTATCTGTATCACTTTGCTTTCCGGTTACTGCGACCCTTGTGGAGATCTCCGTGTAGAGCTCCCAGGCACACTGTCGATCCTCATCACTAAGTTCACCTTGTAACTGGATGATGCCTAGATTTAATGTAAATGAACCCTTACTAAGAGTAGGCATATTCCTGTCCATTTCTTTTTCTGAGCGGCCGACTGGTGTCCATCAAGATTGAGGGTTGGGAGTTTGCGCGTTTAATCAGCTCTCTCAAAAAATCATGTCCCTGGTGTAGGTCTTCCCAGTTCAACCAAGAGGCGTATTCTGTGTTTAGGTTATCTTGTAATCTCTCAGGCTTATGAACTCTGCCATATTCGTCATAATGGTTATGAGGTAATTTGATTCCAATAAGACCATGCTCTTTGTCTAGCGTAGCTTTAATTTCCCAATCGACGTACTTGCGCCAGCGAGTTTGCGGCCCGCAGAGTACAAAGGTGCAGGATGTGCCTGATATGTAATTCTCTCTAATACATCTTATTACGTAATCGGTATCGTCACTCTCAATTATTCTATCAAGCGAATTATCGCGCACGGTTTCATACGTTTCCGCGAAAAAGCGAGAGAATTCATCGTAATACCACTGGTCTCCACGGTGATGATAACTGACGAATATCCTATACCGAATTGAGGTTAGTAAGCCCCGAAGTCCAAAGCCACTTTGCATTGCTCTAATCCCAGCTCAACGCCCCGCCGGTCTGATACTCGGTCACGCGCGTTTCGAAGAAGTTTTTCTCCTTGTTCAAATCCACCATCTCGCTCATCCACGGGAACGGATTTTCCGCGCCGGTCCAGAGTTCGGATAAACCGATTTGCGCGCAGCGGCGGTTGGCGATGAAGTGCAGGT
>Ga0209587_1000562_pt1 | contig 18210 bp, 12 predicted proteins | sample NGEPerD_2_FD_184512 | JGI IMG/M metagenome (GOLD analysis project Ga0209587, IMG submission 184512) | Arctic peat soil microbial communities from the Barrow Environmental Observatory site, Barrow, Alaska, USA - NGEE PermafrostL1-D... | ecosystem: Environmental > Terrestrial > Soil > Wetlands >... | reverse complement strand
CATGGGGCTCATGGGGCTCATGGGGCTCATGCGGGTCGGGCCCCCCGCCGCTGCCGGACTCAAGGATGTGTCGCACCCGGTAGGGCAGCCGGTCCCGGGCGGCCGAGTGCCGCAGCACGTCGCCGATGAAGCCGGTGCCGACCAGCTGCACCCCGACGAGCAGGGAGAGCACACCAGCCTGCAGCAGCGGCCGCTGCCCGATGCCCCGGTCCAGCACCAGCCGCAGGAAGGACAGATAGGCCAGCACGGCCACGCCGAAGGCGCACAGCAACGCGCCCACGCCGCCGAACAGGTACAGCGGGCGGTCGGCGAAGCGGGTCAGGAACAGCACCGTCAAAAGGTCCAGCATGGTCTTCGGGAAGCGCAGCAGCGACAGGTACTTGGAGGTCCCCGCCTGCCGGGGCCGATGGTCCACGGCCACCTCGGCGACGCGGAAGCCGAGGTCGTGGGCGAGCACCGGCACGAAGCGGTGGAACTCGCCGTACAGCGGCAGCTCGGCGGCCACCTCGCGGCGCAGCAGCTTGTAGCCGGTGTTGAAGTCGTGCAGGTCGAGCCCGGTCAGCGCGCGCGTGGCCGTGTTGTACCAGCGTGAGCTGACGCGCTTGACCAGGCGGTCCTCGCGCGTGCGCCGCCACCCGCCGACGAGGTCGTAGCCCTCGGCGGCCAACGCGAGGAGCTTCGGCAGCTCGCCGGGCACGTCCTGCCCGTCGGCGTCGAGCGTGACCAGCAGCTCGCCGCGCGCGGACGCGAAGCCGGCGGCGAGCGCGCCGGACTTGCCGAAGTTGCGGCGCAGCACGATCACCCTGACGAGATCGGGCCGGTCGGCGTGCAGCTTGGCCAGGAGCTCCGTCGAGCCATCCGAGGAGCCGTCGTCCACATAGATGATCTCGCCGGGCAGCCCGACCGCGTCCAGGGCGGCGAGCAGTTCCTCGTGGAACGCGGGCAGGCTGTCGACCTCGTCGAAGACGGGGACGACGGCGGACAGCGCGAGCGCGGAGTTCATCGCAGGCGCAGGCTACCGCGCGCCAGGCCACGCGACGGTGGCGCCGAGAGCGCGCACGCGGGCACGCCATCAGAGCCACCACTCGGGCACGCCACGGGAGCGGTCACAGGGGTCGACTATGCTCGACCGCCGGACGTGCTGCGCTCCGACCGGCCCCGCAGCACTCGATCTGCCAAACCGACCTGCCACCTTTCGGAAGGCCTCGCGCATGGCTCAACCCACGGCGACCGTCACCGTGGTCGTGATCAACCTCAATGGGCGGGACTACCTCGAGGCCTGCCTGCAGTCGGTGCTCGACCAGGACTACCCGCAGGACCAGGTCGAGCTGATCGTGATCGACAACGCCTCGACTGACGGATCGGTCGAGATGGTCCGCGAGCGCTTCCCGAACGTCCGCCTGGAGGTCAACGACAGCAACCTCGGCTTCTCACCGGTGGTGAACCAGGGTGCGAAGCTCGCCTCCGGCGCCTACGTGGCCCTGCTCAACAACGACGCCGTCGCCGACCCCGCATGGTTGCTGGAGGCGATCCGGGTGTTGGAGGTGCAGAGCGGGGCGGCGTGCGTGGCATCGAAGATGCTGCGCGAGGACCGCCGCACGATCGACTACGCCGGCGGGCAGATGGCCTTCTACGGCCACGGCTTCGCCAGGGGCAACCGCCAGCCCGACGACCCCGACGACCACGCTGTGCGCCCGACGCTGTTCGCCTCCGGTGGCGCGATGGTCGTGCGCCGGGACGTCTTCCTGCGCTCGGGCGGGTTCGATGACTCCTACTTCGCCTTCTTCGAGGACGTCGACTTCGGCTGGCGCATGTGGTTGCTCGGCCACGAGGTGCTCTACGTCCCCGCGTCGAAGGTCTACCACCGCCACCACGGCACCATCGAGCGCTTCGGCTACCCGCGGGAGCGCTACCTGTTGGAGCGCAACGCGCTCGCCACGATCTTCAAGAACTACGGTGACGAGTCGCTGGCGCGTGCGCTGCCCGGTTCGGTCGCCCTCGCCATGCTGCGCGGCCTCTACGGCGAGGATTCGCTGCCCGACTACCGCATCGGGGTGTCCACCGAGCCCATCGAGGATGTGCAGCTGTCGGCTCTCGCCGGCGCTCATCTGGCGGCCGTGCGCGACTGGGGTCTGAGCCTGGGTGAGCTGGGCGTGAAGCGCCACTGGGTGCAGACCAATCGGGTGGTGGACGACCGCAAGGTGTTGCCACTGTTCGAGCAGGCGCTCCTGCCCAACGTGCCGTACCCCGACTACATCCAGGTGTTCGCCTACGTGCTCGACGCCTTCGGGCTGCGCCACCACTTCCGGGGCCGGGCGCGGGTGCTGATCATCACCGCCGACGTGCTGTCGGCCCGCATGGCCGGGCCGGCCATCCGCTGTTGGGAGATGGCCAAGCTGCTGTCGGCGGATCACGAGGTCACGCTCGCCTCCACCAGGACCCCCGAGCTCGAGCACGCGGACTTCACCATCACCTCGGTGCAGCACGGCACCATCGAGGGGCTGCTGGCCGAGGCCGACGTGGTCATCCTGCAGGGCTTCATCATGTACCTGTTCCCGCAGGTCGCGGCGAGTGACGTTCCCGTGGTGGTCGACATCTACGACCCGTTCCACCTCGAGGGGCTGCAGCTGCGCAAGAACGAATCGGTGCACGAGCGCTTCTCCACGGCCCGTTCCGACGCCGACGTGCTCAACGACCAGCTCCGTCGAGGCGACTTCTTCGTCTGTGCCTCGGAGAAGCAGCGTGATTTCTGGCTGGGTCAGATGTCGGGGTTGTACCGCGTGAATCCCGCCACCTTCGACCAGGACGAGTCGCTGCGGGCGCTGCTCGACGTGGCCCCGTTCGGGCTTCCCGCCGAAGCGCCCGAGCGGCGCGGTCCCGCCTTCCGCGGCGTGGTCGACGGCATCGGCGAGGACGACTTCGTGCTGCTGTGGGGAGGCGGGATCTACAACTGGTTCGACCCGCTGTCGCTGATCCGGGCCGTCGGCGTCGTCGCCGAGGAGCATGACGACGTCAAGCTGTTCTTCCTGGGCAAGGGCCACCCCAACCCCGACGTTCCGACCATGCGCATGGCCGCGCAGGCGCACGAGCTGGCAGAGGAGCTCGACCTGCTGGACCGGCACGTGTTCTTCAACGACCACTGGGTCGACTACGAAAAGCGCGCGGATTACCTGCTGGAGGCCGACGTGGGCGTGTCGACCCACTTCGAGCACATCGAGACCGCATTCAGCTACCGCACGCGCATCCTGGACTACCTGTGGGCGGGTCTTCCCGTGATCGCCACAGAGGGCGACAGCTTGTCGCGCATGATCGATTCCCACGGCTTCGGCGTGACGGTGCCACCGGAGGACGTCGCCGCGCTGGTGTCGGCGATCAAGCGGCTTCGCAACGACGCGAACCTGTACGACACGGCCAAGAAGGCGGCCACCTCGCTGGCACCCGAGATGACCTGGGAGCGGGCGCTGGCACCGATCGTCGCGTTCTGCCGCAACCCGCGCCGGGCCGCGGATGTGGTACCCGTCGCGCGGCCCTATGTGGACACCTCGGTCCTCGCGGCCCGGGGCGGGGGTGTGGGTGCGGCCAGGCGCCTGGTCAGCTACTACCGGGGCACCGGTGCCACCGGCGTCAGCGCCCATGCCAAGCGCTTCCTCGAGCTGACCCGCACGATCGGCTGGCGGCGGACGCTCGCCCACGCCAAGCTGTTCGTCACCTCGAAGCTGGGCCGGATGTAGGGCTCGCAGCCGCGTGCCCCGGGCTCCGGCCGGTGCCCCGTGCCCCGTGCCCGGTGCCCCGTGCCCCGTGCGCCGGCTCCCGGGCCCGTTGACGAAGGCGTGCGGTGGCAGCCGCCGGCGTGGCGGCTGACCGGCCCACTCCTGTCCGGCTCCGGGCCTGGTGTCGCGCGGCGCCTCGTGGCGGCCGGGCTCCTCGGCGCTGACGCCTCGGGTGCGGCCCGTCCCGATTGCGGTGCCAAACCAGCCTTCAGATGGCCGGCGCGCGCGCCGAAGAACTCCTCGATCGCCCCACTGTCTCGAGGAGCAGCCAGCAATGACCCATGTCCCAGTCCGGATGGCCCGCTCGGCGGTCGTCGCGCTGTTCGCCACCGGCGTGCTTCTGCTCCTGGCCGGCTCCGCCTCGGCGGCCACCTACGCCGGCGCCGAGGAGCGCCTGGTCGCTGAGATCAACCGCAGCAGGGCCCAGAGCGGCCTGCCGACGCTCGCGGTCGACGTCCAGCTCACGCGCGTGGCCCGTGACTGGACCGAGGTCATGGTCCAACGCGACTCCATGGAGCACAACCCGCGTCTGGGTGAGGTGGTCAAGGGCGACTGGACTCGTCTGGGGGAGAACATCGGTTGGACGCAGAAGTCCCCCGCCACCCAGGACGAGCTGGTCGACCGGCTCAATGCCGCCTTCATGGCCTCGCCGAAGCACAAGGACAACGTCCTGGGAGACTGGAACAGCGTGGGCGTGGGCGTGGTCACCACCTCGGGCGGCAAGATGTGGGCCACCGTCAACTTCATGAAGTCCTCGGCCGTGCGTCCGGCCGGCGGCCAGATCGCCGAAGCGGCGGCGGTGTCGCGCAGCGTCTTCGCCGCTGCCGGTACCAGCGGGCGCAACGCCACCCATGCCGTGGTGGGCCGCGCCGAGGTGTTCGCCGACACCCTCGGCGGCGCCGCCCTCGCCGGTGACCGGGCTCCCGTGCTGTTCACCAGCGGCCCGACTTCTGAGGACCCGCAGCCGGTGCTGTCGCCGACCGCCCGCGCCGAGATCGACCGGGTGCTCGGGGGCAAGGGCACCGTCTACCTCCTGGGCGGCGCCTCGGCCGTCTCCGATCGGGTGGCGCACGAGCTCGCGGCCGATGGCTACGACGTGCGCCGGCTGTCGGGTCCCACGCGCATCGAGACCTCGGTGCGGGTTGCGCGCGAGGTGCTGGAGCGCCGCGGCTCCACCGGCGAGGTCCTGATCGCCCGCGCTGACGACTGGGCCGACGCTGTCACCGGCGGCGCGTACGCGGCTTCCACCGGCAGCCCCGTGCTGCTGAGCGGACACGACACCTTGCACCCGGCCGTGGCCGCGTTCCTCGACGACGTCTCGCCGCGCAAGCGCTGGGCGCTGGGCGGTACCGCCGCGTTGAGCGACCGGGTGGTCGCGGCCGCCGACGCCAAGCGCATCGCCGGACCGGAGCGCACCGCGACCGGCGTGGCCGTGGCCAAAGAGCTGTGGGGTCGCACCGAGGCTCACTCTGGCGACGCCTTCAGCGTGGCGCCCGGCTTCAGCGCGGACGGCTGGGCCTACGCGCTGGCCTACGCCCCGTGGGCGGCGGCCAACGCGGGCCCGCAGATACTGGTCGGCGACAGCGTCTCGCCCGCGGTCGAGGAGATGCTGTCCGGGCTCGGCTACTCGGGTTCCGTGCGCGCAGACGTCAACGCTGCCTCGCCGGTGCCCCAGCCGGTCGTCGACCGGTTGCGCCACCTGACCGGCAACTGACCGCCTCGCGCGGCCGCCCCGCGCGGCCGCGCCGGCCATTTCCGCGCCGGCGCCCCACGCCGGGGTGTGCGGATTGCGCGACGTCCCGGGTCTCCCTATCTGAACACCTGGCGCCGGCCGCCGAGGTGTGCGGATTGCGCGACGTCCCGGGTCGCCTTATCTGAACACCTCCCGCCGAGCGACCGCCGAGGTGTGGCGGATTGCGGTCCGACGGTGAAGGGTCCGGGGGGCCAGGCCGGGGTCACCGGCTCGGCGCGCGGCGGCTCGTAGAATCGCCGCATCATGAGTGCCCCCCCGGCTTCCCAGCGCAACGCCATCGGGGACCTCTGGAACTCGCGCGAGTTGCTGCGCAACCTCGTCTCCAAGGAGCTCAAGGTTCGCTACAAGCACTCGGCGCTGGGGTTCCTGTGGTCCCTGGTCACGCCGCTGCTGATGACCGCCGTCTTCACGGTGGTGTTCGCGACCTTCCTGCGGATCCCCCTGGGCGAGGGCAACTTCGCGACCTTCTTCCTGGCCGGCTACCTGGTCTGGCAGTTCTTCTCGAACTCGGTCAACGCCTCGGTGGGTGCGATCGTCGGCAACGGCGCGCTGATCCAGAAGGTGTACTTCCCGCGCGAGGTCATCCCGCTGTCGCTCGTGCTGTCCCAGGGCGTGCACCTGCTGCTCGCCTTGCTCGCGACCATGCCGCTGTTCGTCGTCCTGCGTGGCTTCCACCCCGAGCTGCTGGCGGTCGTCGTCGTCGGGCTGGTGCTGCTGACGATGTTCACCGCGGGTGTCTCCATGGTCTTCGCCGCGGCCAACGTCGGCTTCCGTGATCTGCAGGAGCTGACGCAGGTGCTGTTCCTGGCCTGGTTCTACGCGACCCCGGTCATCTATCCGCTGTACCTGGTGGAGGGCGGCTCGGCGCAGAGATTCCGACCCTTCGTGCTGGCCAACCCGATGACGTCGTTCGTCGAGTTCTTCCACCACAGCCTGTACGGCCTGGCGCGCGAGGTGGGGGTCAACCCGCCGCCGCAGCTGCCCGGTCTGCGGTTGTGGCTCGCCTGCACCGCGTGGGCGGTCGCAGCGCTGGTGTTCGGCACCTGGCTGTTTCGTCGCAAGGCCTCGACCTTCGCCAAGGAGGTGTGAGCGTGGACCCCTTCGCAGGTGAGACAGCCGCCGCCCCGCCGACGCCCCCAGCGATCGTCGTCGAGGGACTCCACGAGGTTTTCCGCCTGTACTCCGAGCGGCCACCGGGCATCAAGGAGCGGCTGCAGGGTCGACGCGCGCACTACACGGAGTTCCATGCCCTGAGCGGCATCGACATCACCATCGGCCCCGGCGAGCGCGTCGGGCTGATCGGCCACAACGGCTCGGGGAAGTCCACGCTGCTGAAGTGCATGGCGCGCATCCTGCCCGCCGACCAGGGGCGCGTCGTGCTCAACGGGCGCGTCGCCACGCTGCTCGAGCTCGGGGCGGGCTTCTCCCCGGATCTGTCCGGACGCGAGAACATCTACCTCAACGGCTCCATCCTGGGGCTGTCGCGCAAGCAGATCACCGCCGCCTTCGACTCGATCGTCGACTTCGCCGGCGTGCGGGACTTCATCGACATGCCGGTGCGCAACTACTCCTCCGGGATGTACGTGCGCCTGGGCTTCGCGATCGCCGTGCACGTCGATCCCGACATCCTGCTGGTCGACGAGGTGCTGTCGGTCGGCGATGCGGCGTTCCAGCAGAAGTCGATGTCGGCGATGAAGGCGCTGGCGGAGTCGGGCAAGACCGTGGTGCTGGTCAGCCACGACCTGGCTGCCATGCGCTCCCTGTGCCAGCGCGGCATCGTGCTGAACCACGGCCAGGTGGCCTTCGACGGCCCCATCGAGCAGGCGCTGACCCACTACGAGCGCATCGTTGCGGGAGGCCGTTCCGGGCCGGCCGCGGTCGAGCACGTCGCGCACGCATCCGAAGGCGACCAGCGGGCGCGCATCACGGCGGTGCGCCTGGAGCTGCCGGAACACGACGGCTTGCCCCGCGGGCGTCCCCCGGCGCTGCCGTCGGGCACCAAGGCGCGGCTCGCGGTGGAGGCCGTTTGCGTGGAGGACCTGATCGGTGAGGGTGGGCTGACGGTCGGTTTCACGCTGCGGCGGCCGGATCTGCCCTCGCCGGTGTACGAGACGCGCACCTCGTGGCGGGTGACGTATCTCGCCCCCCCGCCACCCGGAACGCCCTTGCGGGTGGTGTTCGACCTGCAGCTCAACCTGCTCACCGGCACCTACGTGGTCGACGTGGAGCTGGGCAACGCCGAGACCGACCTGGTGCACGATCTTCGCCGCGAGGCGCTGGAGCTGTCGGTGGAGGCCGAGCCCTACGACGTGGGCATCAGCCCGTTGGGTGTGTCGTTGACCGTGGACAACCCCGAGGGCATCTGGCCCCCCGACAGCCTCCCTCCGCCGCCGGAGCAGGGCGGACCGCGGGTCCATGCACTCCGCGACGACCCCGACCGCCCTTCCCGTGAGTCGGCCGATACCTCCGGGTGGGTCGGGCCCGCACCTCGCGACGGTCGGTGAGCGGCCCCAACGACCCAGCGGCCGAGCCGCCGGCGATCAAGGTCCTGGCGTGCATCGTCAGCTGGAACACCGCCGAGCATCTGGCCGGCGCGATCGAGACCCTCCTGGCGCAGCGCACGTCCGCCGACCTGGAGATCGTGGTGGTCGACAACGCCTCCGCGGACGGCAGCGCCGAGCTGGCCCGCGGCTACGGCAAAACCGGCCGGGTGCGCGTGGTGGCCAACCCGGACAACCGCGGCTTCGCCGGCGGCGCCAACCAGGGCATCGCGCTCGCCCGCGCCAGCGGGGCGCAGGTGTTCTGCGTGGCCAACCCCGACGTGCGCCTCGAACCGGACTACCTCCAGCAGGCCGTCACCGCCCTGCTGGCCGACGACCGCCGCGCTGCGGTCCAAGGCAAGCTGTGGCGCACCGCGGAGGGACCCGGCGGAGCGCCCGTGATCGACACGACGGGTCACCTGGCCTTCCGCACGCGGTTGTTCCGAAATCGCGGAGAGGGCGAGGTCGACCACGGCCAGCACGATGCGGCGGGCGAGGTCTTCGGCGTGTCCGGGGCCCTGGCGGTCTATCGGCTGGCCGCCCTGGATGACGTCGCCGTGCCGGCGGGTGCGGACGGCTCGGGTGCGGAGGTCTTCGACGAGACGCTCTTCGCCTACTGGGAGGACGTCGACCTGGACTGGCGTCTGCAGCTACGCGGATGGACGGCGTGGTACACACCCGCCGCCACGGCGCACCACGAGCGCGGCGGTGCCGGACCTCGCCGCAGCGAGGTCGTGGAACGGCTGAACTTCACCAACCGCCTGCTGGTGATCCTCAAGGACGACCACCTGCCGGCGTTGCTGCCGGCACTGCCGGGAATCGCGGTGACCACCGTGCTGAAGGCGTTGGAGCTCGCCGTGACCGCGCCGCCGGCGTTGCTCGCGAGCGCGGGTGCGTGGCGTAGCGTGCCGGCGACGTGGCGCCGGCGCCGGCACGTGCAGGCGAACGCCACCGTGGCGCCGGCCGCGGTGCTGGCTCGCTGGTTCGAGCCGTTCGACTACGTCGCGTGGGTGCGCACCTGGTGGCGGCGTGTCCGCCGCGAACGGCGGCGCGCCGCAGGGTCCGTGGACGAACTCCGCCGGCGCACGCGGGGTCCCGGCGACTGAGCCAGGCACGCCGGGCCGGTGCCTGCCTGCGCCGACATCTGCGCACGCGCCGGCGCGACCGCGGCGAGGCGGTATGCACAGATCGTGCAGGTGGGCTTGACGGCTGCGGGCACATCGCGAGAGAATCACAAGAAAGGAATTCCAAGCCTGTGTGACGGCGCCGCGTGCAGGGAACGCCAGCGGCGTAGGGCAGCGCAGCACCTGCGGCAAGCCCACCACCGAGGGGAGCGAACCATGTTCGACATCACGGCGCAGCCCTGGTCCACGGAGGCTCGGTGCCTGCAGGCCGAGCCCGAGACCTTCTTCCCGGAGAAGGGTGGATCGACCAGAGAGGCCAAGCGCATCTGCGCCGACTGCACCGTGCGCGAGGAGTGCCTGGAATACGCGTTGGACAACGATGAGCGGTTCGGCATCTGGGGCGGCCTGTCGGAGCGCGAACGCCGACGGCTCAAGCGCATCGCCTCCTGAGGGGCTCGCTTCGCGGTCCTCGCGGACTCCGTCGGGGACCCCGTCGGGGACCCCGTAGAGCCGGTCGACCACTGCCGGCGTCGGTGACGAGGGTCGCAAACAGTTACCATCGCTGATCGGCCCCCCCGGCTGCAGCGATGTCTTCGCGCGCCGTGCAACCCGGCATGACCGCTGCGGGCCGTCCTCGACAAGATGCCGATTCCCTCCACGCCGCCGCACGCCCCACCTGCCCTGGTGCCGGGCGTGGTCGCCGTGCTGGTCGTCACGGAAGCCGAGCCCTGGCTCGCCGACGTGCTGGAGTCCATGGCCGCCCAGGCCTACGGCGCGCTGGAGCTGGTGGTGGTCGACAACGCGAGCACCGACGGCAGCGCCGCGCTGCTGGACCGCCACATCCACCCGGGACGGCTGGTGCGACTGCAGCAGCGGGTCGGCTACGCGCGCGCGCTGGCCGCCGCGCTGGCCCACGAGGCCGTGGCCGAGGCGGAGTTCGTCCTGCTGCTGCACGATGACCTCGCGCTAGCCCCGGACGCGGTGCAGCTGCTCGTCGCTGCCATGGTCGATGACCCGCACCTGGGCGTGGTCGGGCCCAAGCTGCGGAACTGGGGCGCGGAGCTCAGCCTGCAAGAGGTCGGCATGAGGGTCGACCGCTTCGGCCGGGCGGAGAACCGCGTGCAACCGGGCGAGCTGGACCAGGGTCAGCGCGACCGCCAGCGCGAGGTGCTGTACGTCTCCACGGCCGGGATGCTGGTGCGGGCCGAGATGCTGCGCCGGGTCGGCGGCCTCGATCAGCGCTTCGTGGCGATGCGCGACGACTTCGACCTGTGCTGGCGGACGTGGCTCGCCGGCGCGCGCGTCCGGGTGCTGCCCGCGGCCGTCGCCTCCCACGTGGCCGCCGGCAGCCGCGGGCTGCGCCCGCTGCCGCGGCCCTCGGGGGACCCCGGCAAGCCGTGGCAGGCGCGCGAGTACGCCGAGCGCCACACCCTGGCGACGCTGCTGAAGTGCTACTCCGGTCGGCGTCTGCTGTGGGTCCTGCCGGTGGTGCTGCTGCTTGCGCTCGGCAAGGTGCTCGGCTTCATCGCGACCCGGCGCTTCGGCGATGCCCTGGCCGTGGTGCGGGCGCATGCATGGAACGCGGGCCAGCTGCCGGAGACGCTGCGCTTGCGCCGGGACGTCCAGCGCGAACGTGTCGGCACCGATGCCGAGCTGCAGCGCTTGTTCGCGTCCGGCACGCCGAGGCTACGGGCCTACGGCGAGGCGCTCGGCGATTGGCTCGCCGGCGGCAGCAACCAGGTGCTGCCCGAGGACGACGAGCCGGACGCCACCGCGGCCGCGGCCCGGCCCGGCTTGGTCGGCTTCGTCCGCCGACATCCGGCGGCCGTCGCCGGGGCGACGCTCCTGGCGGTGTATCTGGTGGGCCTCGCGCCGCTGCTGGGCCCCGGTCAGATGATCGGCGGCGAGGTCGCACCCTGGCCGGATTCACCGCGCGAGTTCCTGCGCATGTACGCCAGTCCGTGGAACGGGGAGCCCGCAGCGTCGGGCGCCTTCGCCTCGCCCATCCAGGCGCTGCTGGGAATCGCCTCCTTCCTCGCCTTCGGCAACCAGTGGCTTGCGCAGCGACTGCTGGTGCTCGGACTGATCCCGCTGGCATGGGTCTTCGCCCTGCTCGCCGGACGCCTGCTGACATCGCGGGTCCTGCCGCGGGTCCTCGGGGCGACGCTGTACGTGTTGTCCCCGGTCGTGCTGGGCTCGCTGGCGCAGGGGCGCTGGTCGGTGCTGGTGGTCGCAGCGCTGCTGCCCGTGCTGGTGCACGTGGCCGGCCGTGCCGTCCAACCGGGGCTGGGCGCTGCGCCGGCCTGGCGCGCGGCGGCCGCGCTCGCGCTTTCCCTCGCGGTCGCGCTCGCGGCGGCCCCGTCGCTGTGGCCGCTGCCCGTTGCGGTGCTGCTCACGGCTGCCACCGTGGCCGTCAGCAGTGCTGAGGCCAGGCCCGCGCTGCGCCGGCTGCTGGTGGCGGTGGTCGCGGCCGGAGGCTTGGTCGCGCCATGGCTGATCTCGGCGGCCACGCTCGGCGATGTCAGCTACCCCACGGCTGCCACGGCCGGCTCGACGGTCGAGCTGCCGCTGTGGCGGGCGCTGCTGACCGTGCCGCAGACGCTGCCCGGCCTCGACGGGTGGGGTGCTCTCGTGCCGGCGATCACGGTCGCAGCGGTGGTCGGCGCCGGCCTGCTGACCGGCCTGCGCGCCAGACCGATGGTTGCCGTGGGTCTGCTGAGCATGGTCGTCACGTCGGCCTCGGCCGCGTGGCTGGTGGCACGTTCGGGGCTCCCGGTGGTGCCCATGGCCTTCACCACCGGAGCGCCGTGGCCGCCGGCGCTGCTGCTGCCGGCTGCCCTGGCGGTGGCCGGCCTGGGGGTGGTGGGGGCGCGCTCGCTCAGGGGCCTTCGCAACGTGGCCTTCGGCTTGCGCCAGCTGCTGGTGCTGCTGAGCGCCGTCATCGTCGCCGTCGGCCTGCTGGCCGGTGTGGCCCGCATGGCCGCCGGCGCCTACCCGGCCCTGACGCGCGACGCCGATCTGGTCCCCGCATTCGTCGCGGCGGACGTTGACCGCGTCGGCCCCTACCGCGTGGTGCTGCTGACCGTGGCCGATGACGGCGCGGTGCTGTGGGACGTGGTGGGCGCCGGCGGTCCGTCGATGACCGGCTACGGGACGCTGCGCAGCCCGGAGCTGCTCGACTTCCTGGGCAACGCCATCGAGGCAGCCGTTGGGGCCGCGGACCCAGCCGCGGGGTCGAAGCTGGGCGTGGCCGGTGTGCGCTACGTGGTCGTGGCGGCGGCCGGCTCGCCGGCCGGCGGCCTCGCCGGCTCCGCCGCTGATGCGGAAAGCCCGACGGCGCTCCAGGACCTCACCGGCAGGCTGGACCAGCAGGCCGGGCTGGAGCCCGAGCCCTCCGGTGGAGCACACGTCTACCGCGTGACCGACTGGTTGCCGCGGGCGGCGCTGCTGACGCCGGCGCAGACGCGGGGGCTGATGGAGACCGGCGAGCCCGGCGCCGTCGAGCCCGACCAGACACTTTCCCGCCACCGCCGCGGGGTGTACCGCGGCCGGCTCGCGTCGCCCGAGGGTGGCACGCTGATCCTCACGGAGGCACAATCCGCACGCTGGGAGGCGAGCAGGGACGGGACCGCCCTGGCGCGGGCGGACCTGGGCGGCTCCGACGTCGGCGGGACGGGCGACGGCGCACTCGGCGACGGAGCCGACCTCCCGTTCAACGCCTTCGCCGTCCCCGACGGCGAGGGTGCGTCCGCCTTCGAGGTGGCCGCACGCGGAGGGTTGGCGCATCGCGCGGTGCTGGTCCTGCAAGCGCTGCTGGTGCTCGCGGCGTGCGCGCTGATCCTTTGGCCTTCCCGCTCCCGGCGCGGTCGCCGGGCGGAGGCGCAGCCGGCGGACGTGGTCGCGGCACCCGGGTCTGTCGGCCGTGAGGGATTCTCTCCCGGCGAGCCTGCTGCCGGCGAGCCTGCTGCCGGCGAACCCCCCGCCGGCGAGCCTCGTGCCGGCGAACCCTCCGCCGGCGCCACCCGTGCCGGCGACACCCGCGACGACGTCTTCGGTGTGCTGCCATGAGCACGCGTGTCGCGACGGCGCTGGTGGCCGCGATGCTGCTGCTGTCCGGTGGTGTCGCCGCCATCGACGCGCTGGCGACGCCCGTGCCTGCAGCCGCGCCGGAACCGGTGGCGCAGGGCCGGGCCACCGCGGGCGTCTGGTACTGCCCCATGACGGGCGGCGAGGATGACTTGACCGTGCTCTCGGTTGCGGCCGCGGGGCAGCGGCCGGCGCGGGTCACCGTGGTGCGCTACACCCCGGAGGGCCCCGTCGCGGCGGACCCGCTGCTGATCGACCCGGGTGAGCTGCACGAGGTGGCGTTGTCCGCAGAGCAGTCCGCGCAGCCCCTGGCGGTGCGCTGGTCCGGCGGGCCGGCGACGGCTTCGGTGCGGCTGCAGGGCCCGACGGGCATGGCGGCCGCCCCGTGCGCGGAGGGACCGCAACCGCAGTGGTTCATCACCGGCCTGGACACCGCGGCCGGCTCCTCAGCGCTGCTGCACCTGCACAACCCCTTCACCACGGACGCGGTCGTCGAGGTGGCCTTCGCCACCGCCGACGGTCGGATCGATCTCATGCTCACCGATTCCGTGCTGGTGCCGGCGCAGTCGGCGGTGCGCCTGGATCTGGGCCAGTTCGAGCCGGAGCGCATGGACCTGGGGGTGGCGCTCGACGTCCGCTCGGGGCGCCTGGTCGCGGCGGGCGAGGTGCGCATGGACCCGCTGGGCGAACAGGAGGGACCGACCGGCCGCGCGCTGCTCGCTGCGGCACCCGCGACCAGCCTCACCTGGGGCTTCGCCGACGCCCGCCAGGGTGAAGCGGTGGACTCCTGGGTGACGGTGATGAACCCCGGCGACCGGGACGCCGCGGTGGAGGTGCGCGTCAGCGAGCCGCTGCCCGACGGCGGCGCCCTGTTCGGCGAGGTCACGGTGCCGGCGGGTGGCGTGGTCCGCCTGCCGCTCGGCGACACGTCCACCGCGTCGGACTTCGGCGTGTCGCTCACGGTTGTGAACGAGGTGGGCGTGGTCGCCGCCCTGGTGAGCGACATCCGCGGGCAGGCCGGCAGGGACCTCACCGCCGCCACGGGCGCCCCGCAGCCGGCCAGACAGTGGGCGCTGGTCGGGGCGGGCACGGTGGACCGACCGGTCGTGGTCGCCGTCCACAACCCCGGCGCCGAGCCCGCCACCGTCAGTCTGACCGCGCCGGGAGCCCCCGAGCCGTGGCAGGAGGTGACCGTGGGAGCAAACGCCCGAGTCGCCTTCCCCCTGGGCGACATGGCTGAGACGGCCGAGACGGCTGACGTTGAAGCTGAGGGTCAGGGTGCCTCGGTGCCCGTGGGCGTCCAGGCCGACCGCCCCGTCGTGGCGCAGCTGCGCACCGCCACGAGCGGCGGGGACTCCGGGGCCTGGAGCACCGCCGGCGTGCCGTCCGCCGCGTGGACGGGACCTGCGCGGCGGCCAGCGGTGCTGCGCGACCCCACGCTGTCTCGCCGTTCGACCATCGACGCGGGCATCGACTCGGGCATCGGGCCCTAGAGATCCTCGTCGTCCTCGCCGTCGCGCCAGTCGACGATGCCGATGGCGCGCGCGATCTCTTCACCCACCGCCAGGCGGATCAGATGGAGCAGGTCCTCACGCGTGGCCGCCCGACCCTCGAGCGGACGGCGGTAGACCGTCAGCGACGCGCCGGCGTCAGCCCCCTGCACGGCGGCGTCTCGGTCAGGGCCGCCGGGCACGTACTCCGCGAACACGATCTGGTCCAACCGCTCAGCCCCCTCGGGGGCTGGCACAACCGGCACGTCACGACAGATCAACCTCGCGTTGAGGGCGAGAGTCGCGAGCTCGGCGGGCAGGCTGGCCAGCGTGTCCTGCACCAGCTCGCGGAACCGGGCGGCGTCGCGAGTCCTCCAGCCGTCGGCCGGCCGGCGGCGGGGATCGTTGTCGGCACGGTGCTCCCGTCCGTGTCCGCCGTCGCGGTGTCGTGCACCCATGGCGGAATGCTAGGCGGTCGCAGGTTGCGCGTGATCGGGGTCGGTGCCCGATACGGTGGCGGGCATGGCTGATGAGCTCAGATCCTGCCGGCGCACGGGTTGCCGAGGGCCCTCCGCCGCCTCGTTGTCCTACCGCTACGACTCCCGGCAGGTGTGGCTGCTCGACATGGTCGAGGAGTCGCACCCGTCGCTGTACGACCTGTGCCCCCACCACGCCGACCACATGACGGTCCCGCGCGGATGGGACCTGGTCGACCAGCGCACCGCACCGCCGGTCATCGTGGAGCCCGCCGCGGAGGACCGGGTGCCCGAGCGGATCCCCGAGCACTTGCGCGCGCCGGCGGACCGGCACCCCCACCCGCACCAGTTCGACCGCTCGCCGGCCCGGCGCGACGTCCGCAACCAGGCGCTCCGGCCACGCGTTGAGATGGCCGGCCGTTACGCCGCTCTGACCGCAGACCTCCCGCGGCTGGCCGCCAGTCTGGCCGACCACCCCGACCTCCAGCCGCCGGGCTCCGATCCGGACCCACACCACCGCTGCAACCACGGGGTGCCGCTGCGCCCTCGGCAGGCCGCACGGGAGATGGTCCAGGTGAGAGGCCAGCTCGCCATCCCGGTGGACGACCTCCCACCCCTCGGCGGACCCAGCGGCGCGGTGGTGGTGTCGATCCAACGGGCCGGTGGCAGACGCCGTGAGGCGCGGCACCACGAGACGTAGCTCGGGGTTCTCCCGCCCGCCTGGATGGAAAATGGAAACCCGCGCGAGGCGAAACCCCCGCGGCAGCCGAGGTGTGCGGGTGCCGCGACGGTGCACGGCGGCGAATCTGCACACCTCGACTGGCGGCCCGAGGTGTGCGGGTGCCGCGACGCCCCAGGGCACGGAATCTGCACACCGCGCTGCGGGGGCGTGGGGGCTGACCGGTGAGAGGAGGCCGGGCTGCAAGTCGGGTGACAGCACTTCTGAACCCGACGGCGCACTAGTCCAAAGGCGTCAGCCGGGCCTGCGCACGGTGAAACGCCCGATTTGATCCCCGCTAGCCATGTGCCGGAAGCGCCCGCATGTCGATGTCCTCATCGCAAGGTGTCCGAAGCGCACGCACGCGGACCGCAGCCCTTCCCGGCAAACGGAGGATGCACCATGGCAGCCTGCCCCACCTGCAAGTCAGCCGACCTGGTCGCGGTCGACCTTGAGATCGCCCGGGAGCGGGTGCAGTTCTCCCACTGCCGCAGCTGTGAGCACCGTTGGTGGATCGGCCTGGAGGGCCCGCTGCCGCTGACCTCGGTCCTCACCCGCGTCGCCAGCCGCTGACCACCGCACCCCCGGCAGCACCCCCGGCCGCAACTTGGCCGCACCCCCGGCAGCACCCCCGGCCGCACTTGGCCGCACCCCCAGCGGCACCCCGGGAGGACCGGCGCTTCTAGAATGCGCACAGGCCCGCCATCGCCGAGCGGTGGTGGGCTCTTCGCAGTCCGACGCCGTCCGCGCTGATCCGCTGGGAGCCCACATGCACGACCTGTCCGCCGTCGTCAAGGCCTACGACATCAGGGGGCTCGTCGGCGAGCAGATCGACGATGAGGTCGCCACGGCCCTCGGGCGCGCCGCAGCCGTGGAGCTGCACGGCTCCGCCGTGGCGGTCGGTTTCGACATGCGGCCGTCCTCGCCCTCGCTGGCCGAGGCCTTCATGGCCGGGGTGCGCCTGCAGGGGGTCGACACCATCGACCTGGGCCTGTGCTCCACCGACCTCGTCTACTACGCATCCGGGCGACTCGGCGTGCCCGGGGCGATGTGGACCGCGAGCCACAACCCCGCGCAGTACAACGGCCTGAAGCTGTGCCGCGCCGGTGCGGAGCCCGTGTCGCTGGACACCGGCCTGGCTGCCATCCGCGACCGGGCGCAGTCCGGGAACTTCCCGCCGTCAGCCGAGGAGGGCCGCCACAGCCGGCGCGACCTCATCGGCGAGTACGCCGACCACGTGCGCGGGTTCGTCGACGTGGGGTCGCTGCGGACGATGAAGGTCGCCGTGGACGCCGGCAACGGCATGGGCGGCCTGGTCGTCCCTGAGGTCTTCGGCGCCCTCCCGGTCGAGCTCGTGCCGCTGTACTTCGAGCTCGATGGCACCTTCCCCAACCACCCCGCCAACCCGATCGAGCCGGAGAACCTGCTGGACCTGCAGGCGGCGGTCGTGGCGGAGGGCTGCGACATCGGCCTCGCGTTCGACGGGGACGCCGATCGCGTGTTCTGCGTCGACGAGCGCGGCCATCCGGTCAACCCCTCGCTGGTCACGGCGGTGATCGCGCGCACGCTGCTGGAGCGCCATCCAGGCGAGACCGTGCTCTACAACCTCATCTGCTCCAAGGTCGTGCCGGAGACCATCGAGTCGGCCGGCGGCCACGCCGTCCGCACACGGGTCGGTCACTCCTTCATCAAGGCCGTCATGAAGGAAACCGGCGCGGTCTTCGCCGGTGAGCACTCCGGCCACTACTACTTCCGCGACAACTACCGTGCGGACTCCGGCCTGATCGCGGCCGTGCTGCTGCTGGAGGCCCTGTCGGACCACGGCGGCACGGCCTCGGAGCTGGTCGCTCCCTACGACCGCTACACCCAGTCCGGGGAGGTCAACACCGAGGTCGTCGACCAGTCCGCGGCGATGGCCGAGGCGGCGGAGGCGTTCGCCGGGCGCGGCGAGGCCGACTGGGCGGACGGTCTGACCGTGGTGGGGGACGACTGGTGGTTCAACCTGCGCCCGTCCAACACCGAGCCCCTGCTGCGGCTCAACGTCGAAGCCGACGACCGAGCCGGCATGGAGCGCATCAGGGACGAGGTCCTGGGCATCGTCCGTCCGAGCTAGGCGCCGACGGGGTCGCGGTGGCCCCGGTGCACATGCCGCGGCCCTCGTCGGGCACCATGCGCCCACGTCCTCGAACCGATCCCGGCACCTGAGACCGCCCGGCACCTGAGACCGCCCGGCACCCGAGGCCCCCCGCACAC
>Ga0209587_1000561_pt1 | contig 18211 bp, 24 predicted proteins | sample NGEPerD_2_FD_184512 | JGI IMG/M metagenome (GOLD analysis project Ga0209587, IMG submission 184512) | Arctic peat soil microbial communities from the Barrow Environmental Observatory site, Barrow, Alaska, USA - NGEE PermafrostL1-D... | ecosystem: Environmental > Terrestrial > Soil > Wetlands >... | reverse complement strand
GCGTTGGAGAGCGGTCAGCTCGCGGGCTATGCCGGCGACGTCTGGTTCCCGCAGCCGGCGCCGCGCGAGCATCCGTGGCGCACCATGCCCCATCACGGCATGACGCCGCATATCTCGGGCACCTCGCTGTCGGCGCAAACGCGCTACGCCGCGGGCACGCGCGAGATCCTCGAGGACTTCTTCGCCGGCAAACCGATCCGCGATGAATATCTCATCGTCGAAAGCGGCAAGCTGGCCGGTGCCGGTGCCCATTCCTACACGGCGGGCAACGCCACCGAGGGCTCCGAGGAAGCGGCGAAGTACAAAAAGGCCGGCTAACGCGAACCAAACCCGCTCCCAGCGGGCTCAAGCCCCGCGCTCCTAAGGTTGCCGTCCTCTCCGGCCGCCTGGGAGCGCGGGCATCTCACCGGTCCACAGCACTGCACTGTCATGGTCCACACTGGCATGGCACCCCACTGTCATGTCTCCGTCGCATTGCGCGGGGAACGCGCGCAAATCTGGAACGGCGCGCAAGATGCAACCGTTCTCAAGGCCGTTAGGTCTTGCGGTGATGGCGAAGCCCGGCCAGACTACCGGCAATAAAAGCGCAAAGCGTTTCTAGGGGGGATTGGCGAATGGCAACCGCGGCACAGGCGGACTCTGGGGGCATTTTTCATTGGCTCGACCGCTCGCACACCGTAGCTAAGCCCGGCTTCAGCCGCTGGCTCGTGCCGCCGGCGGCGCTCTGCGTGCATCTTTGCATCGGCCAGGTCTACGCCTTCAGCGTGTTCAACCTGCCGATGACCAGGCTCATCGGCATTACTGAATCCGCTCCTGACGACTGGAAGCTCACCGAGCTCGGCTGGATCTTCTCCATCGCCATCGTCTTTCTTGGCCTCTCCGCCGCCTTCACCGGCACTTGGCTCGACCGCGTCGGTCCGCGAAAAGCCATGTTTACCGCCGCGCTCTGCTTCGGCGGCGGCTTTCTCATCTCCGCGCTCGGCGTGCATCTGCACCAGCTCTGGCTCGTATATCTCGGCTATGGCGTGCTCGGCGGCTGCGGCCTCGGCCTTGGCTATATCTCGCCGGTGAAGACGCTCATCACCTGGTTCCCCGACCGGCCCGGCATGGCCACCGGCATGGCCATTATGGGCTTCGGCGGCGGCGCCATGATCGCTTCGCCCCTGTCGGTCTGGCTGATGCAGCAATTCGCCACCCCGACCCATGTCGGCGTGATGGAGACCTTCGTCGTGCTCGGGCTCGTCTATATCTTCTTCATGATGATGGGCGCGGTCATCGTGCGCGTACCGCCGAAGGGCTGGGCGCCGGAAGGCTATGTGGCCCCGGCGCAGCCCAAGAAGCTGGTCACCACGGAGCACGTCCATGTGGACCAGGCGCTCAAGACCCCGCAATTCTATCTGCTGTGGGGCGTGCTCTGCTTGAACGTGACGGCCGGTATCGGCGTGCTCGGCCAGGCCTCGGCCATGAGCCAGGAGATGTTTCCCGGCCAGATCAGCGCCGCCGCGGCTGCCGGCTTTGTCGGCCTGTTGAGCCTGTTCAACATGGTCGGCCGGTTCTTCTGGGCCTCGACCTCCGACCATATCGGCCGGCGCAACACCTACATGATCTTCTTCGCCCTGGGCATGGTGCTCTATGCGATCGTGCCCTGGACCGGCAATATCGGCTCCGTGGCCCTATTCGTCGCCTGCTACGCGGTGATCATATCGATGTATGGCGGCGGCTTCGCCACCATCCCCGCCTATCTCAAGGACATCTTCGGGACACGCTATGTGGGCGCCATCCATGGACGCCTGTTGACCGCCTGGTCGGCGGCGGGCGTGTTCGGCCCCGTCTTGGTCAACTACATCCGCGAGTACCAGATCAATCACGGCGTGGCCAAGGCCGACGCCTATTCGGTGACCATGTACATCATGGCCGGGCTCTTGCTGGTCGGTTTCGCCTTGAACTGGCTGATGCACCCGGTGGGCGAGCACCACCATATGAACCCTGAAGACGTGGACGCCTAAGGGAGGCACCGATGACGCAAGCCAAACACCATGAGGACGTCTCGGCCGCCAACAAGGCGAAGCTCATCTTGGCGTGGACCTTCGTGGGAATCCCGCTGCTCTGGGGTGTCTACAACACCCTGGTCAAGGCGGTTCTGCTGTTCCACTAGCGGCCGGACTCGCTGAAACGAGCCTCTTTTGGGGCTTCAGCAGGCCGTCCGCTGCGCCCGGACCATTGCTATATAATTGATTCACAACGGTTTTCTCTGTCAGAATCTATTAATGTGCGTTTCAGACTGCGTTCATGGACGCTTCATGCAGCTCTCATCCCCCTACCCCATTATCTAGTCTTGAAGTTCACCGAAGGAGACGACCATGAAAGAGTGGCTGAAGCCCGAGATCACCGAGTCCGAAGCTGGTATGGAAGTTACTTCCTATCTCCCGGCCGAGCTCGACCGCGCTTAATTAGCGCTGATCTAGCAAGTTTTCGGAAAATGGCGGTCCCAGCGATAGCGGGGCCGCCATTTTTCTTTGTGCCGCCTGCTGTTCCAGGCCGCCCGCGCCGCCACAAGGCGCTCATCGCCCCTCCACAACGCTCTGTTCTGTCCATGAGACCGTAATCTGGCTGTCAGGCTGTGTTCATCACCGCTTCATGCGGTTCTCATGCCGGCACCCCATTCTCTAGGCTGTAGTCAACCAGAGGAGACGATCATGAAAGAGTGGCTGAAACCCGAAATCACCGAGTCCGAAGCCGGTATGGAAGTGACGTCCTATCTCCCGGCCGAGCTCGACCGCGCTTAATTAGTCGCGATCGACCTCTCCTAGTTTCGCTGAAATGGCGGTCCTTGCGAATGCGGGGCCGCCATTTCTGTTTTTCGGGTGGCTGACCCTCCGTCGCCGCCCCCTGCAAACACCCTTCTCGTCCACAGCTCCAAGCGCCCCTGTCTCGGCAAGGTGGGTGACAGCAAGCTCCCCCGAAATTATGGTCCGCCCCGCCAGGCTGGCACGCGAGACCTGCGGCCGGCCTCCCTATCAATCGGCAGAGGTGCGACCCATGGCTTGGACCTATCTTGTGCTCGCTGGACTCTTTGAGATCGGCTTTGCCTCGACGCTGAAGCTGACCGAGAACTTCACCAAGCTCTGGCCCACGCTGATCTTCGCCGTCTGCATCCTTCTGAGCTTCGTCTTGCTCAACCGAGCCCTGAAGGACATCCCCATCGGCACGGCCTACGCGGTGTGGACGGGAATTGGCGCCGTAGGCACTGCCCTTATCGGCATACTCCTCTATAAGGAGCCGGCCACGGCGCTGAGACTGTTCTTCCTGGCGACTCTCATCGCTTCCATCATCGGCCTGAAATTTGCGACAGCAGCACCAACCCAATGAACGATACCAAAGCAGACAAGATCGACCGTACCGTCACCGGCAATTATTTCGAGGACTTCAAGCTCGGCCAGGAGATCGTGCACGCCACGCCGCGCACCGTGACCGTGGGTGATGTGAGCCTGTACACCGCGCTCTATGGCGGACGCTTCGCCGTGCAGTCCTCGGATGCCTTCGCGCAATCCATCGGCTATCCGCGCGCACCCATTGACGACCTGCTGGTGTTCCACTTCGTCATCGGCAAGACGGTGCCCGACATCTCGCGCAACGCCATCGCCAATCTCGGCTATGCCGAGTTCCGCTTCATGACGCCCGTCTATCCCGGCGACACCATCGCCTCGATCTCCGAGGTCATCGGCGTCAAGGAGAACTCCAACGGCAAGAACGGCACGGTCTACGTGCGCTCCACCGGCCGTAACCAGAAAGGCGAGGTGGTGCTGTCCTATGCCCGCTGGGTGATGGTCACCAAGCGCGACCCGGACGCGCCGGCGCCCACACCCGTGGTGCCGGAGCTTGCCAAGAGCGTCGACCCGGAATCGCTCGGCAAGGCGCTGCCGCCCTTGAAGCTCACCGTCTACGACTATGCGCTCGCCGGCTCGCCGCGCCACTGGGAAGACTACGCCGTCGGCGACAAGATCGACCATGTGGACGGCCAGACCATAGAGGAGGCCGAGCACCAACTCGCCACCCGTCTGTTCCAGAACACCGCACGCGTGCATTTCAACCAGCACCGGGAAAGTCAGGAGCGCTTCGGCCGCAGGCTCGTCTATGGCGGCCACATCATCTCGATCGCCCGCTCTCTGAGTTTTAACGGGCTCGCCAACGCATTTCATGTGCTCGGCCTGAATGGAGCGCGCCACGTGGCCCCAAGCTTTGCCGGCGACACCATCTATGCCTGGAGCGAGGTGCTCGATAAGGCCGAGCTCCCCGGCCAATCCGACATGGGCGCGCTGCGCTTGCGCACCTTCGCGGTCAAAGATCGCGCCTGCGCCGATTTCCCCGGCGTGAAGGCGGACGGCAAGCATGAGGACGGCGTCGTCCTCGACATGGACTATTGGGTGGCGCTCCCGCGCTGACGCCCAAACAAACCCCTCCCCCTGCAAGGGGGAGGTCGGCGCGCGCTATCCGCGCGCCGGGTGGGGGTCAAAGCAAGACCCCCACCCCGACCCTCCCCCTTGCAGGGGGAGGGAGTTATGGGCAACTTGCGCTATGGTGCAGACCGAAGAGTACAGTAGGAGGCGTATCATGATCCGCAAGATCATCTGGATCGCAGCGGCGTTGACGACAGGTGTGGCATTTGCCTCGCCTGCCTTCGCGGTCGACGAAGCCACCGCGATGCTGAAGGACCCTGACGGTAACGACGTGGGCAAGGTCACCCTCCTCGCCATCCCCAGCGGCGTCTTGCTGGCGGCGGATCTGACCGCCATGCCCCCCGGCGACCACGCCTTCCATATCCACGCGGTCGGCAAATGCGAAGCGCCCGACTTCAAGTCGGCCGGCGGCCACTTCAACCCGGAAGAGGACGAGCACGGCCTGATGAACGAGGCGGGCCCGCACGCCGGCGACATGCCCAACATCCACGTGCCCGAGACCGGCAAGCTCAGGATCGAGGTGCTGAACCAGATGGTGGGCCTCGACAGCCTCTTCGACGACGACGGCTCGGCCATCGTCATCCATCAGGGTCCGGACGACTACACCTCCGATCCGGCAGGCGACGCCGGGCCGCGCATCGCCTGCGGAGTCGTCACCAAATAGCGCCCCCAAGATCCCGGCCCCGAGCGAAATAAACCTTCTGTCAAAGGTTTAGGTCGATGCTCGGGCCACGGATTCGTACCAGCGGGGGAGTTGCCGATGGCTTGGGAAGGCCCATTCGAAGGCATGATGGGCGGCATCGCCTATATCGTCGGCTCGCATGTGTGGGAGTCCGTCGATGGCGGCCACACCTGGATCATGTCCAAATTCGCCGACGATGTTGAGGCCTGCTACGAGGTCGCCGCGCCCGCTTAGGCCGCCTCTGTCCCATCTCCAGAGCCGGAAACCTGCGCCTCGACGCCCCATAAGGCCGGACCAAAGGAAGCAGGCCCCCTGATTGCCCCTGCCCGGCGACTGGGCTATGACAAAGCTCGTCTGGGCAACATTCGCAAAATTACCAATGACAAATAGACTAGAGGCAGAGCGGCCGCTCTCCCCGCATCTCCAAATTTACCGGCCGATGCTGACCATGATGATGTCGATCGCGCATCGCATCACCGGCGCATCCTTGGCCGTCGGCTTCGCGCTTTTGACCTGGTGGCTCGTCGCCGTGAGCATCGGGCCGGAGGCCTATGCGGTCGTCGATCAGTTCTTCTCGAGCTTGATCGGCAGACTGCTGCTGTTCCTGTTCACCTGGGCGCTGATCCACCACATGCTGGGCGGCATCCGCCATCTGATCTGGGATACCGGCCGTGGCCTCGACAAGGTCAGCATCGAGGTGTTCGCCTGGCTCACCCTCATCAGCTCCATCGTGCTCACGGTCCTGATCTGGGTCGTCGGCTACGCGTTGCAGGGAGGTCACTAGCCGTGGCGACCCCTCTCAAGCGCGTCCGCGGTCTTGGCGCCGCCCATCGCGGCACGGAAACCTTCTGGCGTCAGCGGGTGACGGCCATCGCCAACATTCCGCTGGTGATCTTCCTCATTCTCTCGATCGTCGGCCATATCGGCGCGAGCTACGGCGAGGTGAGAGCCTATCTCGCCCAGCCCGTCGTCGCCGTGCTCCTGCTGGCGCTCATCATCTCGGCTGCGATCCATATGCGCATCGGGCTGAAAGAGATCATCGAGGACTACGTGCATGGCGGCTGCAAGATTGTCGCCATCTTGGCCGTCACCTTCTTCGCCGGCGCCGTCGGTCTCGCCAGCACCCTTGCTTTGTTGAAAATCAGTCTCGGAAGCTGACGGTTCATGCCACAAGACGCCACACCACAAGATCCCCCGCCGCACAACACCGTCATGGTCAACGGCCGCGCCTATCCGGTCACCGACCACGCCTATGACGTCATCGTCGTCGGCGCCGGCGGCTCGGGGCTACGCGCCGTGGTCGGCGCCAGCGAGGCCGGGCTTCGCACCGCCTGCATCACCAAGGTGTTCCCCACGCGCTCTCATACGGTGGCGGCGCAAGGCGGCATCGCCGCGGCGCTCGGCAACATGGGCCCCGACGATTGGCGCTGGCACATGTACGACACCGTCAAGGGGTCCGACTGGCTCGGCGACCAGGACGCCATCGAATATCTCTGCCGCCACGCGCCGGAGGCGGTCTACGAGCTCGAGCATTGGGGCGTGCCGTTTTCGCGCAACGACGACGGCACGATCCTCCAGCGCGCCTTCGGCGGCATGACCATGGATTACGGCAAGGGGCCAGCGAAGCGCACCTGCGCGGCGGCCGACCGCACCGGTCACGCCATGCTGCACACCATGTACGGCCAGGCTCTGAAACAAGCGGCGGAGTTCTTCATCGAGTATTTCGCCATCGACCTGATCATGGACGACGAGGGAAGATGCCGCGGCGTGGTCGCCCTCAACATGGCCGACGGCACGATCCACCGCTTCCGCAGCCACCAGACGATCCTCGCCACCGGCGGCTATGGCCGCGCCTATTTCTCCTGCACGTCCGCCCATATCTGCACCGGCGACGGCAACGGCATGGTGCTGCGCGCCGGCCTGCCGCTCCAGGACATGGAGTTCGTCCAGTTCCACCCGACGGGAGTCTACGGCGCAGGCGTGCTCATCACCGAGGGCGCGCGCGGCGAAGGCGGATATTTGCGCAACTCCGAGGGCGAGAAGTTCATGGAGCGCTATGCGCCGTCGGCCAAGGACCTCGCCTCGCGCGACGTGGTGTCCCGCGCCATCACCATCGAGATTAGGGAAGGCCGCGGTCACGGTCCCGACAAGGACTACATGCATCTCCATGTCGACCATCTCGACGAGGACATGCTGGCGGAACGGCTGCCGGGCATCACCGATCTCGCCCGCATCTTCGGCGGCGTCGACGTCCGCAAGGCCCCGATTCCGGTCATTCCGACTTGCCACTACAATATGGGGGGCATCCCCACCAACATGCATGGCGAGGTGATCGCGCCGAAGGGCGACGACATGGACGCCGTCGTGCCGGGCCTCATGGCGCTCGGCGAAGCGGCTTGCGTCTCGGTGCATGGCGCCAACCGGCTCGGCTCCAACTCGCTGATCGACCTCGTGGTGTTCGGCCGCGCCGCGGCCATGCGCTGCGCCGAGATCGTGGGCAAGGACAGCACCATCCCCGAACTGCCCAGAGGCGCCGGCGAAGATGCCATCGCCCGGCTCGACCGCCTCCGCTACGCCGATGGTGGCACGCCGACCGCGGAGCTCCGCTTACGCATGCAGAAGACCATGCAGCGCGACTGCGCCGTGTTCCGCACCCAAGAGGTGCTGCTAGAAGGCGTGAAGGGCATCAAGCAAGTATGGGACGACGTCGCCGATCTAAAGGTGACCGACCGCTCGCTCATCTGGAACACCGACCTCATCGAGACGCTGGAGTTCGACAATCTGATCGCGCAGTCCGCAGTCACCGTGCAAGGCGCGCTGGCCCGGGAGGAAAGCCGCGGGGCGCACGCCCGCGAGGACTTCCCCAAACGCGACGACACCGACTGGATGAAGCACACTCTGTCCTATGCCGACTACGGCACGCACATGGTGAAGCTCGACTTCCGGCCCGTGCACAAATTCACGCTGTCGAACGAGATCGCCTATATCGAGCCCAAGGAGCGGGTGTACTAGGCCGCCGATCCGCTTCGATTAGCGGAAGCAAAGGAGTATTGCGATGACACGCCTTGCAGTGCTGCTCACCCTATCGGCCGCTCTTGCCCCAGGCCTCGCCGCCGCCGCGCCTGAGCATCTCACCACCATCGAAACCGAGTGCGGCACGCAACTCAAAATGCCGCCCGCGGCCTGCGCCTGCCTTAGGGATAAGGCCGCCGCGCTCAATGACGGTCAGCAGGCCTTCATCGCCTCCGTGGTGTCCAAGGACAAGGCGACGCAGAAGGACCTGACCCAAGGCATGACGGTTCAGGAGCTCACCCAGGCCGGCATGTTCATGACCAACGCCCCGGCGCAGTGCGCCCGCGCGCAATGAGCGCATGATCGGAGGGGCTTCTGGCCTCGTCAGGCCGCCACATTACGGGTCAGCAACTTGTCCAGCACCGCCTTCACGCCTTCGAAATCGAACGGCTTGGCGAGCAGCAGCGCCGTCTCGAAGCCCGGTTCATCGCCGAGGCTGCCGTCGCCCGTGGCGAAGGCGAAGGGAACCCCCCGCGCCCGCAGCGCATTAGCGAGCGGGTAGGAATCCACCTCACCGAGCCTGAGATCGAGGATCGCGCCGTCCAGTCCATCGCTATCCGCCAGATCGAGCCCGTCTTGGAGCGAACGGGCCGGACCGACGACCTCGCAACCAAGCTCGGTCAGCCAATCCTCCACCAGCATTGAGATCAACGGCTCGTCGTCGACAACAAGGATGCGCGGCACAGAGAAAGCCCCTAGGATTGAGACAGTTGCGGTGATCTTATCAGCACCGGCCGAACTCCACCATGAACCGTTTTTTCCAGCCCCGCTAGAGGACTGAGCAGTCGTGCCGCAGCGTCTCGTCAAAGCTAGCCGCCTCATCAGGTACGCCCCCCTGATCGTCGTCGTCGGCATGGGCTTCGTGCTTGCCGCCGCCGCCGCGGTGGCCGTGCTCGTCGTCCGCTCGAACGAGGCCGACCGGCTCGTCGAGAGGTCCCTGGATATCCGGATCGCCGGCGAGGGGCTGCTGGCGGACGTTCAAGAGGCCGAAACGAGCCAGCGCGGTTACCTTCTGACCGAGGACGCGGCCTATCTTCAGCCTTACGACCGCGCGCTGGGCACGGTCCCTGAGGCGCTCGACCGGCTCCATGCCCTCACCGCGGACGATCCCGAGCAACGCACCCATATCTTCGCCCTCGAGCCGCTTGTGAGCGCCAAGCTTAGAGAGATCAAGCGGACCATCGACTTGGCGCAGGAAGGCGGGCGCGACCAGGCGATCGAGGTTGTGAGGACCGACCAGGGCCGCGGCCTGATGGAGGCCATTCGGACCGAGCTGAAGGCCTTCTTCGAGACCGGCCACGCGAGGCTGCGCCTCCAGCGGGAGAATGTCGCCTCGTTGCGGCGATGGCTGGCGGCCCTGATCATCTTGGCCTTGGTCATGGCGATCATTCTGACGGGCACGCTCGCGATCGCGACACGGCACGCCGTGTCCGGCCTCATCGACCGCACCAGCCAGCTCGAGGAGGAATCGAAGCGCCGCCAGGAAGCCGAGGACTCGCTCAGGCAGGTGCAGAAGATGGAGGCTGTCGGCCAGCTCACCGGCGGCATCGCCCACGACTTCAACAACCTGCTGACCATCATCATCGGCAATCTCGACACGCTCAAGAGGCAGCTCGCGAAAGCGAAGGAAGGCGCGAGCCCGCCGGTTGCGAAGCTGAGCAAGCCTCTCGACCAGGCCATGCGCGGGGCGCGCAGCGCCGCCCAGCTGACCCAGCGCCTGCTCGCCTTCTCGCGCCGTCAGGCTCTCGAGCCGGTGCGCGTCGACATGAACCGCCTGGTCACGGACATGCTCGACATGCTGCGCCGGAGCCTCGGCGAGCCGGTCAGCGTGGAAGCGGTGCTCGGCGCGGGTCTGTGGCCCACCTTCGCCGACGATCATCAGCTGGAGAATGCGCTGCTCAATCTCGCGCTGAACGCCCGCGCCGCCATGCCCGAGGGCGGCTGCCTCACCATCGAGACATCGAACACCTATCTCGACGCGGACTATGCGCGCCGCTTCGGCGACGTCGAGCCGGGACAGTATGTCGTGCTCTGCGTGACCGACACCGGCACCGGCATTCCGGCCAACGTCATCGACCACGTGTTCGAGCCGTTCTTCAGCACCAAGCCCGAAGGAGAAGGCTCCGGCCTCGGCCTGTCCATGGTGCACGGCTTCGTCAAGCAGTCCGGCGGCCACGTGCGCATCTACAGCGAGGAAGGTCACGGCACGACCATAAAGCTGTACCTGCCGCGCATGACCAGCGCCGAGGAAATTGCCGCCGCGCCGGCCGGTAAAGCCGAGGATACGCGGCCGGTGCCGCGCGGCGAGCCGCACGAGACGATCCTCCTGGTGGAGGACAATGACGGGGTCAGGGATTATGCGACCGACGTGCTCCGCTCGCTGGGCTATACGGTGATCGAAGCCGCCGACGCCCCCGCCGCCATCCGCATCCTCACCGGCAAGCCTGAAATCGACCTCCTGTTCACCGACGTGGTCCTGCCGGGCGGCCTCAACGGACGCACACTCGCCGAAGAGGTCCGGCGGAAATATCCGGACGTGCCGGTGCTGTTCACCACCGGCTATACGCGCAACGCCATCGTCCACCAGGGGCGCCTCGACGCCGATGTCCACCTGCTTAACAAGCCCTACACGGCGCAGGATCTCGCCCGCAAAGTCCGCGACATGCTCGACGCGGCGTGAAACGAGACTTGCCCGGGCCGCCGCCGCTGGCTACCTATGAGGTAAGGGGCTGCAACAAGCCCCACGCCGAAGGAATAGGTTGAGATGGTCCAGTTCACACTTCCCAAGAATTCCAAGGTCACCAAGGGCAGAGCGTGGAATCCGCCGGCCAAGGACGCCGAAGCCGGCCGCTGGCGCGAATACCGCGTCTATCGCTTCGATCCCGACACAGCCGACAACCCGCGCGTCGATACCTATTGGGTCGACATGCACGAGTGCGGGCCGATGGTTCTCGACGCCCTCATCTGGATCAAGAACACCATCGATCCGACGCTCACCTTCCGCCGCTCCTGCCGCGAAGGCGTGTGCGGCTCCTGCTCCATGAACATCGCCGGCACCAACACGCTGGCTTGCACCATGCACGCCGACGACGCCAAGGGCGCGATTGCCGTCTATCCGCTGCCGCATATGCCGGTGGTCAAGGACCTCGTCCCGGACATGACGCAGTTCTATGCCCAGCACCGCTCCATCGAGCCGTGGTTGAAGACCGACAGCCCGACCCCGCAAAAGGAATGGCGCCAGTCCCACGAGGACCGCGAGAAGCTCGACGGACTTTACGAGTGCATCCTCTGCGCCTGCTGCTCCACCGCCTGCCCGTCTTATTGGTGGAACGGCGACCGCTATCTCGGCCCCGCCGTCTTGTTGCAGGCCGAACGCTGGGTGGAGGACAGCCGCGACGAGCGCACCGGCGAGCGCCTCGACGATCTCGAGGATCCGTTCCGGCTCTATCGCTGCCACACCATTCTCAACTGCACCAAGGCCTGCCCCAAGGGGCTGAACCCGGCCAAGGCGATCGCCTCCCTGAAGCGCAAGATGGTGGAGCGCGCCTAAGCGCTCGAGCAGCGAAGCGGTAGCGCATCAAAAAGAACTTCGCTCAAGCAGCGAAGCGGTAGCGCATCAAAAAGAATTTCGCTCGAGCAGCGAAGCGGTAGCACAAAAAAACAGGAGCGGCCCTAAGCCATGATCGACCATATCGGCTTCGCCGTAAGCGACATCGCCCGCGCCACGGCGTTCTATCTCGAGGCGCTGAAGCCCCTCGGCATCGCCATGATCATGGAAGTTCCGGCCGAGCTCACCGGCAATGGCGCCGCGGTCGGCTTCGGCGCGAGCGGCAAGCCGTTCTTCTGGATCGGCGAGCACAAGGCTCTCGGCGACAGCCATGTCCATGTGGCCTTCACCGCCCAAAGCCGCGCCGAAGTCGACGCGTTCTATCAGGCGGCGCTGGCCGCCGGCGGCAAGGACAACGGCGCGCCGGGCTTGCGCCCGCATTATCACGCCAACTATTACGGCGCCTTCGTGCTCGATCCCGACGGCAACAATATCGAGGCCGTCTGCCACGCGTCGGCGTAAGCGCCACCCGCAAACCCCAGAGCGATGGCTCGCCCCACCCGGCCGCGAAGAGGCGGCCGACCTTCCCTCCGGGGAGGTATAGGGTCCGTGGCGCATCGACGAATGCCCATCCCTCCCCGTTTGGCGGGGAGGGTCGGCGGCGCGCTGAACACGCGGCGCCGGGTGGGGTGTGCTCTGCTCGGCCCGAAACCTAGCGGCGGCAGCGCGGCAGCGAGAACACGCAAGTCGGCACGCCCTCCTCGCGCATCTTCTCCGCCGCCGCTTCGTTCTTCTGGCTCTGCCAGTCATAGGGGCTGCGCACGTTCATATGGGCGTAGCTGACGCGCACGAGGACGTTCTTTTCGAAGGTGAGGCTCGCCGAGCACTCCGCCGCGGGGGGCTTCGATTTCTTCTTGCCGCCGGAGTCCGCGTCGGCGGCCTGCGGCACCGGCCCCGCGCCGTTATAATGATAGACCAGCGTCTCGCTGCTCTCGCCGGCGGGAATGCGCGAGCGCGGCTGGCCGGCGCAGGACAGCACCTCGGCCTTGCTCATGCCGATATAGGGCTTGCCGTAATCGACGCGCGTGAGCGCCTTGAAGGCGTCTTCGGGGCCCGAACTGCTGGCGCACCCGGACAGCAGGCCCGCGAGGCCGACGGCCAAGCCTAGCGCCAAGGCCATGCCGGCCGCCAAGTTGAGACCCGTCCGCCCTGCGTCGCGCAAATCCATGCCTTTTCATAAGCCCGGCAAGGGCCTAGCGCCAGATTGCGCGTCAAACGTGGCAAGCCCGGATGCGGATCGGGCCTCATCCCTCGCGATGGCGCGTGCCGCGCCCCTCAGGATGAGGATCAACGCCGCATAAGACGCAGGCCCAAATCCTCATGGTGAGGGCGGGCGAAGCCCGCGTCTCGAACCATGCAGGCCCGGGCGGCGAAGGAATGTGAGTGATCTTACGGTTGCTATGAGGCCGCGAGCACTCTGAATCCAAAAAGGCCGGCCCGTCACATTTTCACAAAGCGACACAACTTTCCTCGGCCAGACATGTTCGGCCACGTTCGGAGATCGGCGAGACAAACCCGTGGGTTAGCTTGCGCCCTCTGCCGAGGACCAAGCTAAAGGAGGTCGACATGAACATCACGCTACGCACCGGCGCGCTCGCGCTGGCGCTGCTTGCCGGCAGCGCGCTCGTCGCCGCCCCGGCCATGGCCGATCGCGGCCACGACAACTGGAACAAGAAGTCGTGGAGCAAGAGCTACAAGCATGGCGGCAAGCACCGCGACTATGCCCACAGAGGCTACGGCCAGGGCTGGAAGAAAAAGGGCCACGGCTGGAACAGGGGCCATAGCCGTTACGGCTGGTCCGGCTATCGCGCGCCCCGCTATGGCTACGGCCGGCCCTATTACGGCCGCGGCGGTCCCGGTCTCAGCATTCAGATCTACTGAGCGCCGCGATCCGCGCCCTTCGCCGCGCAAGTGGCGAGGGGTTCCGCTGCCGACTAATCCAGCCGCTTGCCGACATTGGGGGTCAGCTTCCAGCCCCGCGCGGCAAGCTGCGACGTCGCAATCTTGCTCGCCTTACCCGTCAGCCACATGTCGCCGCGCCCGTCCGACGCCAAGGACTCGATCGGCGCGCTCCAATACAGATAATCCACGGGCAGGATCGACACCGTGCCGCGGGCGGTCTGCACCATCGGCGCCCGGCCCGCCTGAATGAAGCCGGTGACCGGCGCGACCTTCTTGTTGTAGTTGGCGATCAGTTCGGACTGGCGCCGGTAATAGAACGCCATCTCGATGGAGCTCGCGCCCGAAGCGGTCTGCACATAGATCTCCCGCCCGCCCACAGTGCCGAGCGTCTGGAGCGCCACGACGATGACCGCCTTGTCGGTCGGCGTCAGGTTGGGGTTGGCGTAGAAGGCGTCTTGCGCCGCCTCCGACACGCCCATGGCGGTGAGGAATTCGCGGCCCTGCTTCTCGAGCTGTGCCGCCGTCTTGTCGCGCAACGCCTCGCGCAGCTTCTGGCTGGTCGAGGTGGCGCTGATGGCGATGCTGGCGCCGCCGGTGACGAAGCTCAGCCCCACATTCACCCCGGTATTGCCGATGGCGCTTGCCGTGGCGAGCCGCGTCAGTTGCTCATCCAACGGCTTGAAGCTCGTGTACGGATCGACGCCGAGATCGAAGGCGAGCTTGCGCCGCGCCGCGGCACCCCCGGTCACCGAGGCGATGAGACCCTCTTTTCGCGGATCGGTCGCCTGCATGCCCGCCCTGATGCCGCCGAAGAAATTGCCCACACCCTTGACCGTGTCGCCGATCGTCTTGGCGGGGGCGGTGATCAGCCCCTTGGCGGTGCCGAGCGGCTTCAGCGCCGTGGCGCCAGCCGCGTCCACCAGCGTCCCGGCGCCGCCGATCTCCGCCAGCTTGGTCGCGGCCTGCATCTCCCGCGCGCGCACGCGCAACAGGGTCGTCCCCACGATGCGGAACGCCCCCCATTGGGTGTCGACATTGAACACATATTGGTAGTTCTCGACCCCAACACTGTTCTGGACCTTGTAATACGGGCTGTTGAGGAGGCTCGACGGCAGCACCTCGCGCGCCGTGAAGGTCGGGGCGCGCTCATATTGCGCAGCGATGGCCGCGCCGGCGCCGAACGCCGCGGCCAGCAACAGTCCGAGCACGACGCCAGGCGCATGCCTATGCCGCGCGGCTCTACTCACGGGGTCCCCGTCTCGCTGCATGATCTGATGGACCCCCGTGACGCTGACAACACTCCAGGCGCGGCCTACCCCTGAGCCACGAGCATAGCCGGAAATGCGGGGCGGGAGAAGCGGCGCATGGCACGGCAAGCGGGGCGCCGGCGGCCTGCGGTATGGTGTCTGCCGAGGAACCCCACCGCGCCCTTATCCGTTGGTCCTTCATGGAAAAGCCCACGAAAGGAGGCTTCTGATGAAGACCCTTATTCGCAACGGCGCGCTTGCGCTGTCCCTGATCGCCGGCGCCGCCCTGGTCGCCGCGCCGGCCACGACCGCAACGGCGAAATCCATCCAGCAGGATGGCTATTTCGGCGGGACGTGGCGTCCGATCGGGCCCAAGAACAACCGCTATGTGAACCGCTATGACCGCCATCGCGGCTATGGACGCGATTACTACGCTCCGCGTCGCGGCTATGCCTATAACGGCCGGCGCGGCGGATATTACAATTCGCCCTATTATTACGACCGGGGGCCGGGCTTCAGCATCACCATCCGCTAAGCCAAACCGCGCTTAACCATCGTGACAGAGAGCCCCCTTCCGTATCCCGGGAGGGGGTTTTCGCGACGTGGAACCCGTCCTCTGCCCTCCGCGTTATTGCTTTGAGACGTGGGGCTTTGATGCAGGAGGCTGATCATGGATCTCAAACTGCAGCAGGCGATTTGCTTGAGCCTGGCCGGGGGCTTCGCCATCCTGGCGCCGCGGAGCTTTCCGCGTAACCACGCGCCCGACACCGCCCAAGACCTAACGGCCGATGACCCAACGCCAGACAGCCCGGCCGACGACGGTCAGCCGTCTAATACGCGAGCGCGTAGTAGATCACGTAGAACCAGCTGAAAAAGCCATGGATGATGGCCCACAGGATCGAGTGGTTGTTGTCGTAGGAAATGGCGATGGCGAGCGCCGTGCCGAAGCCGATCCCGTATTGTGCGCCTGAATAGGTATAGGTCATGCTGTCCTCCTTGGTGGGGATTGCACTCTAGCGCCAATTCGTTATCCCCGGATGCGCGCCGCTTGGTTAGAGTGGCGCCGATGATGAGAGGCGCACGCATGCGGACCGCAATCTTTGCCACGGCCCTCCTCACAAGCTTACTCATGTGGGCTCCGCCGGCCGACTCCCGCGAGCCGGGTGTGGCGGCGGGCGTGGCCAGAGAAGAGCTGTTCACCGAGCCCCTGGCCGGCGAGCCGGGCAAGGAGGTGGTGACGGACGTCTACAGCATCCCCGCGGGCACCGTGCTGCCCTGGCATATCCACCCGGACGCCCATGAGGTGAGCTACATTCTGTCGGGCGAGCTCACGCTTGAGATCGAGGGCGAAGGGACCAAGCACCTCAAGGCCGGGGAAAGCTTCTATCTTCACCCCAACGCGGTCCACCGCGGCCTCAACGAAGGCACCGAGCCGGTGAAGCTGTTCGTCGTGCGCGTGAAACCGGTGGGCGAGCCCCTAGCCGTCGAGGTCGAGGCGCCGAAGTCCGAGTAGCCAAGTCCAACGCGCGTTGTCAGCCGGCGCGGCCCCGCCCCAGAAACGCGCGAAGGCCGACGGCCCATGCGCCGGCGACCACGAGCCAGTAGAACACCTTGGCGGAAGCCCCAAGCTCCATGCCGAGCGCGGAGCCGGCAAAGGTGCCGAGCCCCGCGACCAGCGTGTAGAACGCCGCGAACGCCAGCACGTAGCCGACGGCGAAGCGTGGCCGGAAGAAGCCGATTCCGGTGCCCACCAGCCCCCAGACGAAATTGACGCCGGCTTGGAGCGGATTGAGGCGAAACCCCGGGGGAAAGCTTTGTGGGTCGGTATCGAAGCCGTAATACGCAAAGGAGAGGAGCATGATCCCGCCGAGCGCGAGGAAATAGGCGCTGCACCGCGCCGCCCACACCACGAGCGGCAGCGGCGACGTCGCGTCCAGTTCCTCGTCAGTCGGCGCGGCCCCAATAGGGTCCTTCGCCGGCCGCTCCTCCGCCATGCGAAACCTCGCTTCCAGTGCTTGCAAACACCACCCTAGCCGATCGCGCCGGTGCTGGTCCATGGCGGACCCGCGAGGGTCTCGGCCCCATGCCGGTTTCATGCAAAATCGGCACCTTGCGCTTGCGCGCGATTGCATTTAACCAACCCCCGAGTTCATGCGGGGCCGCAAAGTGCAGATTGGCGGCTGACTGAGAAGGGGATTTTCATGGCGCGTAGTCGGATTGCATTGATCGGCGCTGGCCAGATCGGCGGCACCATCGCCCACCTTGCCGGGATCAAAGAGCTCGGCGACATCATTCTGTTCGACGTGGTCGATGGCGTGCCCCAAGGCAAGGCGCTAGACCTCTCCCACTCCGCCCCCGTCCACGGCTTCGTCCCGAGATTCAAGGGCACCAACGAATACGCCGAGATCAAGGACGCCGATGTGGTGATCGTCACCGCCGGCGTGCCGCGCAAGCCCGGCATGAGCCGCGACGATCTGCTCGAGATCAACCTCAAGGTCATGGAGCAGGTGGGCGCAGGGCTTCGCAAATACGCGCCGGAAGCCTTCGTCATCTGCGTCACCAACCCCCTCGACGCCATGGTCTGGGCCCTGCAGAAGACATCCGGCCTGCCCCGCAACAAGGTCGTCGGCATGGCCGGCGTGCTCGACAGCGCCCGCTTCCGCTTCTTCCTGTCCGAGGAGTTCGACGTCAGCCCGCAAGACATCCACACGATGGTGCTCGGCGGCCACGGCGACACCATGGTGCCGCTCATCCGCTATTCGTCGGTGGCCGGCATTCCGCTCGCCGACCTCGTCAAGATGCGCTGGATCACCCAGAAGCGGCTCGACGAGATCGTGCAGCGCACCCGCGACGGCGGCGCCGAGATCGTCGGCCTGCTCAAGACGGGCTCCGCCTATTACGCCCCGGCCACGGCCGCCCTCGACATGGCGGAATCCTATCTCAACAACGAGAAGCGCGTGCTTCCCGCCGCCGCCTATCTCAACGGCGAGTACGGCGTGAAGGGCATCTATGCCGGCGTCCCGGTCATCATCAGCGCCAAGGGCGTCGAGCGCGTCATCGAGCTCGACCTGTCGTCGGCCGAGAAGGATGCGTTCATGCATTCGGTGGAATCGGTGAAGGCCCTCGTCGAGCTTTGCCAGAGGATCGCCCCCAACCTCGTCGCGACCTAAGCCGACGGGACCGCGTCTAAGAGAGTTCCATGAACATTCACGAATACCAGGCCAAAGTCCTGCTCCATGAGTAC
>Ga0209587_1000559_pt1 | contig 18220 bp, 19 predicted proteins | sample NGEPerD_2_FD_184512 | JGI IMG/M metagenome (GOLD analysis project Ga0209587, IMG submission 184512) | Arctic peat soil microbial communities from the Barrow Environmental Observatory site, Barrow, Alaska, USA - NGEE PermafrostL1-D... | ecosystem: Environmental > Terrestrial > Soil > Wetlands >... | reverse complement strand
TCTTCGGTCGCGGCGGCTCACTCAAGTCCAGCTGGTACGGCGACTGCCTGCCCAGCCGTGACTTCCCGATGTTGGTGGACCTCTACCTGCAGGGGCGACTCGACCTGGACGCGTTCGTCTCGGAGGAGATCGGGCTCGACGACGTCGAGGCCGCGTTCGACAAGATGCACCGCGGCGGCGTACTGCGTTCCGTCGTCATCCTGTGACCCGCCGCCTGGTCTGGCGCGCCGCCTTCGCGGGGGTCGTGGCGCTCAGCCTGGTGATGCTGTTCACCCCTGCCTCAGGGGTGCCGAGCGGCTTCGTGGTCAACGACAAGGTGGTCCACTTCCTGCTGTTCAACGCTCTCGCGGTGACCGGCCGCCTCGCAGGGGTATCCACGGTGCCACTGGCCATCAGCCTGGCGGCGTACGCCGGGATCTCGGAGGTGCTGCAGACGGCCTTGCCCATCGACCGAGACGGAACCGTGCGTGACGCGGTGGCCGACGTGCTCGGTGTCGTCACCGGACTGGTCGTAGTGGCCGTCGCGACCAGCCGGCGCCGCGCCCAGTAACTTCGGCCTAGAGTGACGTGGGTCACGCCACCGCCGACCCCAGGAGCTCCGATGTTGCGCCGACTGTCGCGTCCCTGGGGGCTGGCAGTCTCCGCCCTCTGCCTGGGTGCGACAGCGCTCGCGATCCCACCGGCACACGCCGCTACCCCGTCGTACGTCGCCCTCGGTGACTCCTACTCCAGCGGGGTCGGGACGCGCACCTACATCAATGACGGCACCACCTGCCAGCGCTCGGTCTACGCCTATCCCAGCCTGATCGCGGCTGCCAGGTCCTACAGCCTGAACTTCCGTGCCTGCTCGGGCGCGACGGTCGCCGACGTCACGAGGGCCCAGCTGAGCGCGCTGTCGGCGAACACGTCCTACGTAACCATCTCGGTCGGCGGCAATGACGCCGGCTTCAGCCGCGTGCTCACCGACTGTGGGCAGCCCTCCTGGTTGAGCAACTGCAACGGCGCGATCAACAGGGCGCAGAACTACATCCACAACACCCTGCCGGCCTCCGTCCTGAAGCTCTACTCGTCGATCCGCAGCAAGGCACCGAACGCCAAGGTCGTCGTGGCCGGCTACCCGCGCATCTTCAACGGAGAGGACTGCAGTCCCTTGACGTGGTTCTCCCCGAGCGAGGAGACGCGGCTCAACCAGACCGCCAACCTGCTCAACGCCAGGCTCAGAGCGGCTGCCGTCACCGCTGGCTTCACGTGGGCAAACCCGACGAGCGCCTTCGTCGGGCACGCCGTGTGCGACTCGCCCGCATGGCTGAACGGGCTGTCCAACCCCATCAGCGAGTCCTTCCACCCCAACCGCAAGGGCCACTCGTCCGGCTACACCCCGCTGGTCAGCCCGAAGCTCACCGGCACCACGGTCACCTCGAGCGCCGCCACGCTCGAGGCGGCCCGGCGGTCGTCCTCGGCGCTGGGCGCCAGTCAGCGGACGTACGCCGCCCAGGACGCCGCGATCGAGCCCGAGACCCTCACCGCCCCGAACCTGCACAGCGCGCGGGCGCTTCAGGCGGCGAAGCGTGCCGGCGTAGACGTCAACGACCCCCGTAGCGTGGACGCTGCGGACCGGACGTACTCCAGAGCCCAGTCGCAGGCCTGGGCCGCGCGGCACGGCCGTTGAGGCCATCAGGATTAGGGTCCGAGGTATGAGCCCGGTACGCATCGACCACGCCGTCTCCAGTGGCACCTTCTCCCTGGACGGTGAAACCCATGAGGTCGACAACAACATCTGGGTGATCGGTGACGACGACGAGTGCGTCGTCATCGATGCGCCCCACGACGTCGGCGACATCCTCGCGGTGGTGGGCTGGCGTCAGGTCAAGGCGATCATCTGCACCCACGCCCACGACGACCACGTACGCGTGGCGCCGGAGCTGCGCGAGCGGGTCACCGCGCCGATCCTGATGCACCCGGCCGACAAGCCGGTCTGGGAGCTGACCCACACCGAGCATCTCTGGGACGTCGACCTCGAGGACGGCCAGACGATCAAGGTCGGCGGTGCTGCGCTCAAGGTGCTGCACACGCCGGGACACGCGCCGGGTGCGATCTGCCTCTACGTGCACGACCTGGGCGCCGTGTTCACCGGCGACACCCTCTTCAAGGGCGGCCCAGGTGCCACCGGCCGGTCCTTCAGCGACGAGGACCTCATCAAGGAGTCCATCCGGTCCAGGCTGTTCGCGCTGCCGGAGGAGACTGTCGTACACACCGGGCACGGCGAGGACACCACGATCGGTGCGGAGAAGGAGTCCCTGGGCGCCTGAGGTTCCGCAGCGTCACCCGACGCAGCGGTTGGTCCGGCGCTGGCGGATGATCTCAAACGTTCCGACGCGTCGAGTCGTCTGCAGCACCCCGCCGGCGGTGCTTCCCACGACGGGGTCCACGTCCCGGCGGCGCCGACCTCGAACATCCGACGCCGGCCGTGGTCATCGCGCAGTCGTCCGTCCATGGCGGGCACCAGGCCGCCGACGATCCACTGCAGCGCGGCGGCAGACAAGCAGGGCGATCAAGCGTTGTTGTCGGAGTCCGGTGCGGGATGGGCGTCGTCCCCGAGTCAGGGTCGCTCGTCGGGGAACTCGCTCATCCGGTCGGCTCGACCAGCAGCGCCGTCCCCTTGCCGGCCACCCGGGTCAGCACCAGCGTGGACTCCTCCTCGCCGCGCAGCGACAACCGCTTGCGCAGCTCGTCGGGTACGACGGACACCCCGCGCTTCTTGATGGTGAGCCGGCCGATCCCGCGTTCGCGCAGGGCTGCCTTGAGCGGCTTCTCACGGAACGGCACCTCCTCGAGCACCCGGTAGCCGCGCGCAAACGGAGTGCGGAAGGCCTTCTCGGAGGCCACGTAGGCGATGTGCTCGTCGAGCAGATGGCCCTGAACCCCCGCAGCGACCGCGGTGACCAGGCCGGCGCGGATCACCGCGCCGTCCGGCTCGTAGAAGAAGGCGGCGACCGGGCCGGTGTCGGCGCCCGGGTCGTCCTCGTCGGTGAGGGTGGCCAGGCCGCCGTCGCTGATCAGCGTGGCCCGGCGTCGCGTCGTGGCGAGCCTGGCGCCCCAGAGCACCGCCTCCTTGACCTCGCGGTGGTCGCTGACCCACTCGGCCTCGACGCCGTCGGGCACGAGGTGGTGCGGGATACCGGGCGCGAGCTTCACACACGAGTCCCGGGCGAGCAGGCTCTGGACGAAGGGCCACGGTGGCGTCCATTCGTTGACGTCGAAGCTCCGTCCCCTCGCGGACCGGCGCGACGGGTCGGCGTAGGCCACGTCGAACGGGGTGGTGTCGATCGTCGTCGCGTCGGCCACGGCGACCGCGCCGCCGAGGCCGAGCACCTCGAGGTTCACCTCCGCGACTGCTACCCGGACCGGGTCGAGGTCGACGCCCGCGCAGGTCATGCCGGCGCGGGCGAAGGCGACCAGGTCCCCACCGATCCCGCAACCGAGGTCGATCACCGTCGACGCGGCGGCCGCGCGGACGCGGGCGGCGCGGTGGGTGGCCACTGGCAGCCGGGTGGCCTGCTCGAGGCCCTCGGGCGTGAAGTACATGCGCTCCGCGAGGTCGCCGAACTTCTCCTTCGCCCGGAGACGCAGCTGGACCTGGGTCATCGCCGCTGCGACGTGCTCGGCCGACGCCGTACGGCGGAGCACAGCCTGCGACCGCAGGTTGTCCTCATCGTCGTTGGCGACCTCGTGAGCCTGCTCGAGCAGCCGCTGTCCGTCACCGGTCAGGAGCCAACCGAAGGAGTCGAGGTCCACGGCGTGGAGTCTGTCACCCGGCACCCGTGGAAACTGACCGTCGGCCCGCTCTGGCACTCGTCAGGTCCGAGTGCTAGTTTTCCCATTGGCACTCTCCCGGTGAGTGTGCCAGCGCTTGTGACGACGTACGACCCCCGCGACGGCGTACATCAACACAGGCAGCAAACTTCAAACCAACGTGTGGAAAGTGGAGGTCGACAGCGTGTCGGTCAACATCAAGCCCCTTGAGGACCGGATCCTCGTGAAGGCCCTCGAGGCCGAGCAGACCACGGCATCCGGACTTGTCATTCCGGACACCGCGAAGGAGAAGCCCCAGGAGGGCGAGGTCATCGCGATCGGCCCCGGCCGGTTCAACGAGGACGGCGACGGCCGCATCCCGCTCGACGTCAGCGTCGGCGACAAGGTCATCTACAGCAAGTACGGCGGCACTGAGGTCAAGTACGCCGGCGAGGAGTACCTCATCCTCTCCGCGCGCGACGTGCTCGCTGTCGTTTCCTGATCCAACTCACGGATAGTCCGAGACGAATGGACCCGTTCTCGAACGAGGACTGGTCCGTACGTCTCGGACTATCTCTTTTTTCTGACGAAAGGAGCATCCCCGGATGCCCAAGATTCTGGAGTTCGACGAGGACGCCCGACGCTCACTCGAGCGCGGTGTCGACAAGCTCGCCAACGCCGTCAAGGTGACCCTCGGCCCGCGTGGCCGCTACGTCGTACTGGACAAGAAGTGGGGCGCGCCCACGATCACCAACGACGGTGTCACCGTCGCGCGCGAGATCGAGCTGGACGACCCCTTCGAGAACCTCGGTGCCCAGCTCACCAAGGAGGTCGCGACCAAGACCAACGACGTCGCCGGTGACGGTACGACGACCGCGACCGTGCTGGCCCAGTCGATGGTGCACGAGGGTCTGCGCTTCGTCGCGGCCGGCATCAACCCGATGGGTCTCAAGCGCGGCATGGACAAGGCCACCGAGGCGATCAACGAGGCGCTCAGCAAGGCAGCGCGCGACGTCGACGACCGCAAGGACATGGCTGCCGTCGCCACCGTCTCCAGCCGCGACGAGGTCATCGGCGAGCTTCTCGCCGAGGCCTTCGACAAGGTCGGCAAGGACGGCGTGATCACGGTCGAGGAGTCCAACACCATGGGCACCGAGCTCGAGTTCACCGAGGGCATGCAGTTCGACAAGGGCTACCTCTCGCCGTACTTCGTGACCGACCCCGAGTCGATGGAGGCGGTCCTCGAGGACCCCTACATCCTGCTGCACCAGGGGAAGATCTCCGCGATCGCGGAGATGCTCCCCCTGCTGGAGAAGGTCATCGCGGCCGGCAAGCCGCTGTTCATCCTCGCCGAGGACGTCGAGGGCGAGGCGCTCTCGACCCTGGTGGTCAACAAGATCCGCGGCACGTTCAACGCCGTCGCGGTGAAGGCCCCGGCCTTCGGTGACCGTCGCAAGTCGATGATGCAGGACATCGCCACCCTCACCGGTGGTCAGGTCATCGCCCCCGAGGTCGGCCTCAAGCTCGACCAGGTCGGTCTCGACGTGCTCGGCAGCGCCCGCCGCGTCGTGGTCACGAAGGACAACACCACGATCATCGAGGGTGGCGGCAAGCCCGACGAGGTGAACGGCCGCGTCAACCAGATCAAGGCCGAGATCGAGGCCAGCGACTCCGACTGGGATCGCGAGAAGCTCCAGGAGCGCCTCGCGAAGCTGGCCGGCGGCGTCTGCGTCGTCAAGGTCGGTGCTGCCACCGAGGTGGAGCTGAAGGAGAAGAAGCACCGCATCGAGGACGCCGTCTCCGCGACGCGCGCCGCGATCGAGGAGGGCATCGTCCCCGGCGGTGGCTCGGCACTGGTCCATGCGGTCACCGCGCTCGAGGGTGACCTCGGCCTCAGTGACGACGAGGCCATGGGCGTGCGGATCGTGCGCAAGGCCTGCGACGAACCGCTGCGCTGGATCGCCGAGAACGGCGGTGTCGAGGGCTACGTCGTGGTCTCCAAGGTCCGCGAGCTCGGCCCCGGCAACGGCTACAACGCCACCACCGGCGAGTACGGCGACCTGGTGGCCCAGGGCGTGCTCGACCCGGTGAAGGTAACGAAGTCGGCGCTGACCAACGCCTCGTCGATCGCCGGCATGCTGCTCACGACCGAGACCCTGATCGTGGAGAAGCCGGCTGAGGAAGAGTCCGCCAGCGCTGGCCACGGGCACGGGCACGGCCACTGAGGTACTGAGGTCTGAACGGTTCCGCAGTTTTTCTGGTTAACCAGAAAAGCAGCCACTTCCCCCATGTTGCAACGTGGGGAAGTGGCTGCTTTCGTGGTTGACCGGTTGACCGGTTGACCGGTTGACCGGGGAAACCTGCAGGGTCAGGATGGGCCGCCCTGATCCTCCCGCATGGCCTCGCCGGCCTCCTCGATGAGCTCGCGCATCGCCCGTTCCGCGGTACCGGCCTCCCCGACCCGGACGGCTCGAGCCACCGTGTCGTGCAACGAGATCGCATCCGGGTTCGGTCGCGCCGGCATCAGGTGGTGGTGGGTACGGCCGGTCAGGACCTCCGCGACGACGCTGCCCAGCGCGCGGAACATCTCGTTGCCGCTGGCTTCCAGCAGGGTGCGGTGGAAGGTGATGTCGGCCGCGAGATAGGCCTCCAGATCGCCGGAGTGACCGTGCACGACCATGTCGCTCACGGCTGCGGCGAGGATGCCGCACTGCTCGGCGGAGGCGTGCCCGGCAGCCAGGGCCGCAGCGACTGGCTCGAACCCGCGCCGCAGCTCACTGAGTGACTGCAGCTGGCCCGCGCGGTCCTCCCCGCCGAGGCGCCAGCGGATCAGCCGTGGGTCGAAGACGTTCCAGCCGCCCCGGTCCAGCACGGTGACGCCGACACGCCGACGCGAGCTGACCAGGCCCATCGACTCGAGGACGCGGACGACCTCGCGGGCCACAGGCACCGAGACGGCGTACTCCCGGGCGATCCCCTCGAGCGTCAGTACGGCGCCCGCGGCGAGCTCGCCCCCGACGATGCGGCCGCCCACATCATCGAGGATGTCGCCGTGCAGCTGGCCGGAGGCCCTGGTCGTCGACTTGGACACGCATTGATCCTCCCACCATTCGCATGAAAGATCAGGTATTTCGCATCAATTTCTTGCATTGATCTTATCTTTGGTCCAGACTGTGACGGTCAACACAAGCCAGCAAACAGAGATCGAGTCGAGGAGAGCCATGCAGCAGCAGCCGATGATCGTGGTCATGGGGGTCTCCGGATCCGGGAAGTCCACCGCAGGAGCTGCTCTGGCTCAGCGGCTCAAGGTGCCGTTCGCCGACGCCGACGACTTCCATCCCCCGGCCAACATCGCCAAGATGACCGCCGGCCACGCCCTCGACGACGACGACCGGGGGCCTTGGCTGACGGCGATCGGCGAGTGGCTCGCAGCACACCAGGCGGACGGGGGAGTCATGAGCTGCTCGGCGCTCAAGCGCCACTACCGTGACCAGCTCCGCAGCCACGTGCCCGACGTCGAGTTCGTGCACCTCGACGGCACCCACGAGGTGATTGCCCGCCGGCAGGCCAGCCGTCCCGGACATTTCATGCCGGCATCCCTGCTGGCCTCGCAGTTCGCCACGCTCGAGCCGCTCGAGGACGACGAGCACGGTGTCGTCATCGACGTCGACCAGAGCATCGACGCCATCGTCAGCCAGTACGCCGACCCGCAGAAGCAAGACCGATGACAGGAGCTTCCATGTCCCTCGTACCCCTCGCCACCGCACCGATCGTGAAGCCGGTGGCCGGCGGCTGGCAGCTGGTGATCGCCGCCCTGTTGGCAATCGCGCTGATCGTCGTGCTGATCACCTTCGGCAAGGTGCACCCGTTCCTGGCGCTGATCTTCGGCGCCCTGACCGTGGGCATCGTCGCCGGCGAGAACATCAACGACGTCCTGACCAGCTTCACCACCGGGTTCGGTACGACAGCCGCGGGCGTGGGCGCGCTGATCGCCCTCGGCGCAATGTTCGCCAAGCTGCTCGCCGACTCCGGCGGAGCCGACCAGATCGTCGACACCATCGTGGGGCGCTCCTCCGTGCGCGGCCTGCCGTGGGCGATGGCCGGTGTCGGTGCGCTGATCGGCCTGCCGATGTTCTTCGAGATCGGCCTCGTCCTGCTGATGCCGGTCATCTACCTCGTGGCACGACGGGCGCAGGTCTCCGTCATCACGATCGGGATCCCGACCCTCGCCGGTCTCTCGGCGATGCATGGGCTGGTGCCGCCGCACCCCGGTCCACTGCTCGCCATCCAGACCCTGAACGCTGACCTGGGCGTCACCCTGATGCTCGGTGTGCTCGTGGCCATCCCCACGGTCGTCGTCTCCGGTCCCCTGTTCGGCCGACTGGCCGGCCGCTGGGTCGATGTACCCGCTCCGGAGATCTTCGAGGGTCGCGAGGAGAAGGCGGTGGCAGACCGTCCCTCGTTCGCCACCACGCTCGTCACGGTGCTGCTGCCGGTCGTGCTGATGATGGCCAAGGCGATCGCCGACATCATCATCGACGACCCGGACAACACCGTGCAGCAGGTCTTCGACGTCATCGGCAACCCGTTCGTCGCGCTGCTGGTCGCCGTGGTGGTGGCCATGTTCACCTTCGGCAAGGGCTCCGGCATGGACAAGGAGAAGATCGGCAGCTCCATCGCGGCCTCGCTGCCGCCGATCGCCGGCATCCTGCTCATCGTCTCGGCCGGCGGTGGGTTCAAGCAGGTGCTGGTCGACACCGGCATCGGCACCCTGCTCGCCGAGTGGGCCGAGGGCGCGAACGTCTCGGTGCTGCTCCTTGCCTGGGTGGTCGCCGTGCTGATCCGTCTCGCCACCGGCTCTGCGACCGTCGCGACGATCACCGCTTCGGCGCTGATGCTCGGGCTGGTCGACGGGCTGAGCCAGGGTGAGACCTCCCTGGTGGTGCTGGCCATCGGTTCGGGCTCGGTGTTCTTCTCCCACGTCAACGACGCCGGCTTCTGGCTGGTCAAGGAGTACTTCGGGCTCTCCATCGGCCAGACCATCAAGTCCTGGTCCCTGATGGAGACTGTGCTCTCGGTCACCGGGCTGATCTTCGTGCTGCTGCTCGGCATCGTCATCTAGTCTGGCCGGGCGACGGACCCGGTCAGAGCAGGGGCACGAAGCGGTAGCTCCCGTGCCTGCTGGTCTCCAGGTCGTCTCCCTGCCGGATGCCCAGCGTCATCGTGCCTCTGACCGGTATCACGATCCTGCCCTCCTCGGCGAGCTGGTCGACGAGTTCCTGCGGCAGTGCCCTCGCCTCGGCGGAGACCAGGATCCGGTCGTACGGCGCCGAGGCGGGCACACCGAGCACCCCCTTGGTGGCCTGCCGGATCGAGGCCCAGTGGCACGCCGTACGCGCCAGGTTCTCTGTGCCCCAGGCCACCAGCTCCGGGACCAGCTCCACCCCGATCACCGACCCGCCCGGACCCGTCAGCTCAGCCAGCAGTGCAGTGGTCCAGCCCGACCCCGAGCCCACATCGAGGACGCGGTCCCCGGGGCGCACCTGGAGCAGGCGCAGCATCGCCACGACGGTGCGGGGTTGGGAGTTGGTCTGACCGTGACCGATCCTGATGGGACCGTCGTAGCCGGCGCGGAAGCGCTCGCGCCGGGGCAGGAACCCCGCGCGTGGCACCGCCTCGAAGGCGGTCCTCACCGCATCCATGTCCCCACTCAACCATCCGCTTCCCGCTGCCTTCGTGCTCTGCTTCGTGTGGGTTTGTTGACCTCCCCGCAACACGGGCGCATCCAACGCGCAACACGCTGAGGCCACAGTGTCCCCATGTTCTTCCGGGTGCGTACTTCGCTGACCGAACGGCCCGGGGCGCTGGCGCTCCTGGCCACGCGCTGCGGTGAAGCCGGCCTGAACATCCTGGGCCTCCAGATCTTTCCTGACCTGGGTAGCGTCACCGACGAGCTGGTGATCAGCACCCCGGAGAGCTGGACCGCGCGAGCGGTCGCCGAGCTCGTGAGTGGTGCAGGCGGGGACGAGGTGAGCGTCGAACCCTGCACCACTCATGACCTGATCGACCAGCCGACGCGATGGCTGACCGCGGCGTACGACGTCGTCGCCGACCCCGCGCTCCTGCCTGGCCTGCTCGACAAGCTCCTCGGACCGCACCCCGAGAAGTGGAGCGCGACCGAGCACTCCCGGGCCGCCGCGCTGAGCTCGCTGGCCCAGTCACTGACTGAGTCGCTGACCGAGTCGCCCCACCAGGGGGCGACCCAGGACGGTTCTGCACCTGTGGAGTTCGACGAGACACCCAATGGCGTGGTCGCGCGCATCGGCGGTCACCTGGTCGGGGTTGCCGCCTTCGCACCCACCGACGGCCGCGAGCTGACCATCGAGGTCGCTCCGGCCTGGCGCCGGCTCGGCATCGGGACCCAGCTGCTCACCCGCTCGGCCTCCCAAGCAGCCGCAGCGGGCGCCGAGGAGATCGTGCTGCTGGCACCCGCCGAGGACGTGGGCAGCGTCTCGATGATGAGTAGCGCCGGTCTCCGCGCCCGGATCAAGGTCAGCGGAGGCCTGCTCCAGGCGAGGATCGTCGTCACCGGCGTACGTCGATCGAGCACGGGCACACCCATCCCGTGGGCGGATCACACCGGGACCGGTCGCTAAGATCCGGCCCGTCAGACCCGGCCGTTAGACTCAGGGTCACAGCCGCACGCACCGGAAGGCCCCCGGATCTGATGACCCCAGGTGAACCCTTCGAAGTCCCCAGCAAGTTCGCTCCGCTGGGCCTGACCTATGACGACGTCCTCCTCCTACCCGGCGAGACCGACGTCATCCCCAGCGAGGTCGACACCAGCACCCGGCTGACCCGCGGCATCACCCTGCGCACCCCGTTGGTCTCGAGCGCGATGGACACCGTGACCGAGTCGCGGATGGCGATCGCGATGGCGCGGCAGGGCGGCATCGGCATCCTGCACCGCAACCTCTCCATCGAGGACCAGGCCTACCAGGTCGACCTGGTCAAGCGGACCCAGACCGGCATGATCACGAACCCGGTCACCATCGGACCCAGCGCGACGCTGGAGGAGCTCGACGAGATCTGCGGCCAGTACCGCATCTCCGGGCTCCCGGTCGTCGACACCGACCTGCGGCTGCTGGGCATCATCACAAACCGCGACCTGCGCTTCGTGCCGGTCGCGGAGTGGGCCACCACCAAGGTCGACGAGGTGATGACCCCGACGCCGCTGATCACGGCTCCGGTCGGGATCAGCCGCGAGGACGCAACGGTGCTGCTACGACGGCACAAGCGCGAGCGGCTGCCGCTCCTCGATGAACAGGGCCGGCTCGCCGGGTTGATCACCGTCAAGGACTTCGTGAAGTCCGAGCAGTTCCCCCACGCGTCCAACGACGCCGACGGCCGGCTGCTCGTGGGTGCTGCGGTCGGCTACTTCGGCGAGGCCTGGCACCGCGCGACCACGCTGATCGAGGCAGGGGTCGACGTGCTCGTCGTCGACACCGCACACGGGCACGCGCGGCTGCTGCTCGAGATGATCCGCAGGTTGAAGAGCGACACCTCGACCCGGCACGTCGAGATCGTCGGCGGCAACGTGGCCACCCGCGAGGGCGCCCAGGCGCTCATCGACGCGGGAGTCGACGCGGTCAAGGTCGGCGTGGGTCCGGGCTCGATCTGTACGACGCGCGTCGTCGCCGGGGTCGGCGTACCCCAGATCACCGCCATCTACGAGTCCTCGCTCGCCTGCGGCCGGGCCGGCGTCCCGCTCATCGCCGACGGGGGGCTCCAGTACTCCGGCGACATCGCGAAGGCTCTCGTCGCCGGTGCGGAGTCCGTGATGTTCGGCTCGCTGCTCGCCGGGTGCGACGAGAGCCCGGGAGAGCTGGTCTTCGTCAACGGCAAGCAGTACAAGTCCTACCGCGGCATGGGATCCCTGGCCGCCATGTCGAGCCGTGGCAAGAAGTCCTACTCCAAGGACCGCTACTTCCAGGCCGACGTCCAGACCGATGACAAGATCGTGCCTGAGGGGATCGAGGGCCAGGTCGCCTACCGCGGCTCCCTCGCAGCAGTCGCCCACCAGCTGATCGGTGGGCTGCACCAGTCGATGTTCTACGTCGGTGCGCGGAACATCCCCGAACTGCGCGAGAAGGGCCGCTTCGTACGGATCACCACGGCGGGCCTCAAGGAGAGCCACCCGCACGACGTGCAGATCACCAGCGACGCACCCAACTACTCCTGGCGCTGAGCCGGTGGTTGAAGAGCGAGCATCGGTAGCCCGGTGGTTGAGGAGCGAGTTTCAGCGAGCGTCTCGAAACCACACATTCGGCCGCTCGAGGGGTCCGACTGGCCGCAGGTGCACGCCATCGTCCGAGAGGTTGCCTCGGCAGGGGAGACCTACGCGATGGACGTGCCGGCCTCCGAGGCCGAGACGCGAGAGTTCTGGTCCGGGGAGCACGTAGTGGTCGCCGTGGACGGGCACCCAGAAGGTGATCGGATACTCGGGAGCGCCAAGATGGGCCCGAACCGTCCGGCGCAGGGCTCCCACGTCGGCACCGCATCGTTCATGGTCGGCTCTTCAGCACGTGGCCGTGGGATCGGCCGGGCGATGGGGAAGTACGCCGTGGAGTGGCTACGCTCCGCCGGCTTCGAGGCGATCCAGTTCAACGCCGTCGTCTCCACCAACACTGCTGCGATCGCGCTGTGGCACTCCTTCGGCTTCGAGACGATCGGCATCGTGCCCGACGCGTTCCGGCTCCCCGACTCGTCGTACGCCGACCTCCAGGTGATGTACCTGCGCTTCCACTAGCAGCGCTCCATCGGTCAAACGAGTCGCCTGTGAGCGAGTACCCCGTCCACCAACGCTTGCCTGCTACGCGCCGCCCACCACGCACGCTGGCTGCGTTGCCATCAGTCGACGGGCCACGGCCCGCCTTCCTTCCGGCGCCAAGCCACCACCCCACAGAATCGCTCGCTGCGCTCCCGATTCCGCGGGGACCCCGGATGTGCCATCGCACGCGTTGGACGACGCTCGCTGACGGCAAACCTTGGCGGACGCGGCACTTAGCTTAGAGCCGGCAAGAACAACACGGCGCGACATACTGGGGACCATCATCGTTTGAGCGTTCGACAACGGAGCGCTTGGTGCCTGCCACTCGGCGCGCTGGCGGGGTTCGATGCACTAACGAACGAGGAAGGAGATCACATGGCGGCTCCGCCTCTCGTGTCTCTGTCGATTAGCGGCTTGCTGTCGATTCGGAGCCTCAAGCTCGACTTGACCAGCGAGGTGACGATCCTGGTTGGCCCAAACGGGTCCGGCAAGAGCAACATCGTGAGTGCATTTGAGTTGCTCGGCCGCGTCGTTGATGGGCAGTTGAATGAGTACGTTCTCCGGCGCGGTGGCATGGATCGGCTGCTGACGAGGTCGGCAAATCCGAGCGCGGGTGCGGAAAATATCGAACTGGAGGCGTGGGGTCTCAAACGCGGATCACGGTCGAACGGTTATAAGGCGGCCGTCTTGCCTGCCACCGAAGACACGGCGGTTGTCCAAGAGACGTCGTACTTTCACGACCACAAGTCCGAGTTGCCCGACGAGCAATATCTCGGCACCTCTCGCGAGAGTGTGCTGCGTGAGACGGCCACCAAGACCGCTCGCTCTCGCCACGTACTCGAGGTCCTCAGCGGTTGCCGTGTCTTTCACTTCGATGACACGAGCTCCGATGCGCCTTCGAAGCGCCGTACGGATGTTGGAGACTCAATCACCCTGCAGCCTGACGCGCGAAACTTGGCTGCGGTACTCCACGACATGCGGACCGAGCATCCGGATTCGTATCGACGACTTGTTCGCGCAGTTCGAACTGTCGCCCCGTACTTCGACGATTTCGTCCTGAAACCCCAAGCTGGGAGCTTGGTGCTTCGGTGGCGCGAACGTGGCTTGGATGGTGTCTTCTCCGCTGACGCCCTGAGCGATGGCACGCTCAGATTCATCTGCCTTACGACACTCCTGCTGCAACCGAATCCGCCTGCCACCATCGTGCTTGACGAACCCGAACTCGGGCTCCACCCGTTCGCGATCCACCAGTTGGCGCATCTTGTTCGGGCCGCAGCACGGGGTCGCAGGATTCTTGCCGCCACTCAGAGCGTGACACTACTGGAGCAGTTTGCGGTCGATGAGGTCGCCGTCGTGGAGAGAACATCGCGTGGGACCAATGTGTCGCGTCCGGAGGCGGGCGCACTTGAGGAGTGGCTCTCCGACTATTCGCTCGGTGAACTGTGGCAAAAGAACGTACTCGGGGGGCGTCCCGACATCGATCCGGCATCTGTCCGCCGGCGACTCGTGAGTTCGAGATCGACCCGCTGATCGTCGATGAGTCGACGGCCGACCCAGCGGCTGCGCAAGCGGTGGATGATGGGCAGCATGGAGATCCTCGGCAGCCGCGTCCTGCTGCGTCCGACACAGCTCCACCGGAGTCACCAGTTCTACCGAGACACGCTGGGCCTAGCGATCTACCGCGAGTTCGGCGGCGATGACACCCGCGGCATCGTGTTCTTCTTGGGCAACGGCCTGCTTGAGGTCAGCGGCCGGACGAGGCACCCACCAGGCGACGCGATCGCGCTTTGGCTGCAGGTCCGGGACATTCGAGCCGAGCACCGACGATTGTTGGATACTGGGGTGAGGGTCTTGAGGGAGCCTCGGCGCGAAGTCTGGGGCCTGGAGGAGATGTGGATCGCAGACCCGGACGGTGTGCGCATCGTCTTGGTTGAGATCCCCGAGGAGCACCCACTCCGGCGGGACCGGCGCCCCCTGGCCGCTGCCGACGAATGAGCCGGCCGCCGGCTGACTTGGTGTCGAGCAGGTGGGCGGCGTGACGCTTGCCGCGCCACCGGGACGGTACGCGGTGAAATGATTTGTGAGGTTTGCCCGCGACCAGATGCGCTGGGGCCCTGCCTCTGGGTGACGGGCGTAGAGCCGTCCGGGAGATAGATAATGATGAACATGAGCACCGAGGCCACGCAGGGTGACAGTCAGCAGCCTGGTCGTGCAGACACATCGGAGAACGACGCTCGCGAGCTCGTGGAGCGGCTGCGATCTGCACCTGCCGAGGAGATCATCACGGATTTGTTCTCAACGCTGCTCAGCACAGCACAGGTCAAGCTGGGTCGGCGGGACGCGCGGTTATTCATCGACCTCTGCGCCCAGGCGTTGGAGTATGCCGGTCGTTACTTGCCCGAGGAGCTGGGCAAGCAGGTCGAGACGGCGCTGGGACAGCTCCGGCTCGCTCAAGTGAGCGCTGAGAACCAGGGTGCCAAGGGCGAGCCCGAGCCCAACGATTTGAGTCAGATCCCCAAGCCACCGACTGTTGGGAACCGAGTAGAAGCTGACTCCGGCCATCAATCAGCATCGCCGTCTTCGAAGCTCTGGGTTCCCGGGCGATGACGCCCGTCACCGCGAACGCGGGCTGGCGAGGTGCGAGGCGGTAACCCAGCGGCTGTACGACGGATCGACGTCCAGCATGTCTCGGCCGCAGAAGTGGTTCTTGCAAGAGGGGCGCATCTGCGTTGGAACGGTTCCTGCCCTGTAGCGCCAAACGTGCCTGGAGCACAAAGCCCGGGGACCAGGGCCGCGCGTGCCCGCCGTCGGAATGACGGGGGTCTGACGTCAGCCAATCGGCTTTGTCGCAGTGGAGCCTGCGCGGATGGCTGATCGCGGATCGGGTCAAACCACCTGGATTGCATCCCGGCGAGAGGTCAGTCTTGGGGGGCTCCAGTGACGCGTCGCGACGACCGGCCGGCCCCGCGTGGACGCATGATCAGTGCCGCCACGAAGTAGGTGCACGGCTGCCGTGTGGGGTTCTCGTAGCAGTGCGTCGCGTGAGCCGCGAAGTACACGAGTCACCGGCTTTCAGGTCGACAGTCGTGGTGTCGATCGTCAGCCGCAGCGCGCCCTCTACGACGGCGAGGACTTCGTGCGAGCCGGAGGCAGAGGCGAAGAAGACACCAGCGTCGCAGCCGGGTGGCAAGGTAGTCCGGATCCACTCGAAGTTCACGCCCGGAACAACAGGCGAGAGGATGCTGCGCTGCCAGCCTCCAGGCTCGTTCACAACCTCCTGCTCGGCGCGGCGTCGCACCACGATGCGGTCCAGTTCCGTCGCGACCAACTGGGCTACCGGCAATCCCAAGCGCCTCCCGCAAGGGATCGCCTATCGGAAACGTCGGCCGGCCCTAGCCCGGGCCCCCCTCGAATGCGACCACTTCCATGGCGACCAGCACGAAGAAGACGACGACGGCGGTCCCGATCGCGATACCGAGCTTGGCGCGTCCGGAAACTCGTCCGTCACTCCACGCGGTGACTCCGGCGATCAAAGCACCCAGTCCGAGGACACCGACGGCTCCCCACATCAGCGTGTATCCCGAGCTGGTGAACACCTTGATCTTGGCGATGACGAGGATGGCCCCGACCACACCCGCCAGACCGAGGCCCAGTGACCATGCGGCCCGCCGCTCTGCCGCCGAGCCTGCTGTGGGGGAGATGTTCTCTGCCATGACCTGCTCCTTGGTCCCCCGCGCCCAGGCTAGCGGAACCGGTCGGCACCCTTCGCAGGTTCATCTCGGGTCAAGTCAGGTACGCCGAGGGGCCATTTCCGCTGATCACGCAGTGTGCACGATCAGATTGACTTCCCGCCTGCTCAGGCCCGTCCTGTGCGTGGTTCCAGTCGCCTCCCCAGACGACTGAGGGGTACGGCAACGCCAAGAGTGGTTCGCCCGCCTACTCAGCATGTCGCCCTCCATCCCAGGGCGGTCGACTCCGCATGAGCGCCAGTGCAGGATCCTGCTGCGGCGACGCCTCGGCGGCGCCCGAGGCCTGTCGGCGACCGGAGCCACGTGCTCCGCAAGGGACCGCCAACAGGTGACGATGGGGCCGCTCGTGTCGGCACGCGTTGGTTCGCGCCGATAGTCGCAACCAGCCGTTCCGACAGCCCGGCATGTGACCCTTCTACTGTGACTACGCTCCGAGCCCGAATCCGATACCGCACCAACGGCTTCTGGATACACCCTGACCTGCTTGGCTGGCAGCGAACACTTCAACGAGACGGTGCGGTCGTTCAAGTGCGCTTCCCGATCGCACAAGACGAGTTCACGGCACGTGACTACGAGCAAGAAGCCGGCCTCGAACCGGTGCCGTCGTTCGTACGCGTCGCCACGTTCACGGAGCCCGGCTGGGACAACGCGACCGTGGCAGTCCTCCTGTTGTGCCTCGACGTCACCTATGAAGGGGAGCTGCGTGAGAAGCCCGACGAGCCTCTCGATGACTATCTGCAAGAAGGAAACGTCCAGTTCGACATCGGCAAAGAGATCAGCGATGAGGTCGCGTTCGACTTCCTCCGTTGGATCCGAGCCCGCACCCGACAACCGTGGCTGGGATTGCTCGCCGAAAAGCCATGCCAGTACGGACGTGGCGGGCTCTGGTACGCCGACACAGAGCAGGAGGTCGGCGGTTTCGGGCCCGTAGAGTCGAGAACGTTTCGCTCGTCGCGGCTGCGGCTCGAGGCGGACGGTCTTGGCTTCATCCACGATCGGTTGGCTATCCAAGACCCGATCCCTGTTGCTGATGAGCTGCTTGCTGACGCTTGGCATCTTGGCTCTAGTACCTCCGACCTCCAGCGCGCAGTCATCGTCGCGGGCATCGCCGTCGAGGTTCGAACCGAGCAGGTGATGCGAGAGCGCGTTGCCGAGGGCAGGGCGGTCATGTTGGACATGCTGTTGCGAAGAACGTCGACCCCGACGTTCATCTTGGACGAGCTGATGCTGGCTGCGTTCGGAGTGTCTCTGAGGGCCAACGACCGGGCGCTATTTGACCGGGTACGTGAGCTGTCGCGCCATCGGAACGCCATCGTGCACGAGGGCAGGTTCGCTGACGGTGTTCCGTTTCAGGGGGAACCGGCCCTAATCGCGTCCCAGTTGTTCGCATGGTTGGATGCGAAGATCAGCTGAAAAGGTCGGCGCCGCGGAAGTTTGACCTAGACAGGGTGGGCGGCGATCCAGTCGTTGCTCGACATGGCGAGGTCGTCTTGGTTCCGGTCACGCCTGGACGACTCAGGCACCTCGCACCGACACCGAACGGCCCACAAGCCCATCCGCCAACGGGACGTTCCGACGGGACGGTACGGGGGAAAGGCGCTAGGGGGCACGGTGTCGCCAAGGCGGTCCGCGCCCACTTCTCTTGAACCAAGGCCGATACACGAAACTTGCCATGCGAGCAGTATCTTTTTAGGGCGCTTCCGGGAATTCCGTGGGTCATGGCGTAGCCGGGTAGAGCTGCAGTCCACCGAGGTGGAAGTAGATCGCGGTCTTGAAATGCTCGCGGTTGCGGTAGCCGCGGGCCGATACCCGGATGGCTTGGATGCGGGAGTTCAGGCCTTCGGCGCCG
>Ga0209587_1000558_pt1 | contig 18281 bp, 14 predicted proteins | sample NGEPerD_2_FD_184512 | JGI IMG/M metagenome (GOLD analysis project Ga0209587, IMG submission 184512) | Arctic peat soil microbial communities from the Barrow Environmental Observatory site, Barrow, Alaska, USA - NGEE PermafrostL1-D... | ecosystem: Environmental > Terrestrial > Soil > Wetlands >... | reverse complement strand
CGCGAGCTGCTGCTGAGCCAGGACTGGGACGCGGTCACGCAGATGGCGCGCGAACAGGTGCGCGAGGGGGCTCACACCCTGGACGTGTGCGTGGACTACGTGGGCCGTGACGGCGTCGCCGACGTCCTGCAGGTCGTCGACCGCCTGGCGACGCAGTCGACGCTCCCGCTGGTGATCGACTCCACGGAGCTCGACGTCGTCACGGCGGCGCTGCGCCGGATCGGCGGCCGTGCCGTCATCAACTCCGTCAACCTGGAGGACGGCCGCCGCAAGACCGATGTGCTGATGCCGCTCGCCAAGCAGTTCGGCGCTGCGCTGGTCGCACTCGCCATCGACGAGCAGGGACAGGCGCGCACCGCTGACTGGAAGGTCGACGTCTGCCAGCGCATCGCCGACATCGCCATCGACGACTACGGCCTCGAGCCCGCCGATCTCATCTTCGACATGCTGACGTTCCCGCTGGGCTCGGGCCAGGAGGATCTGCGCGGCGACGCGCTGGCGACCCTCCAGGCGATCGCGCGCATCAAGGCCGAGGTGGCCGGGTGCCACACCATCCTGGGTGTGTCCAACATCAGCTTCGGGCTGTCGCCGGCGGCACGCCAGGCGCTCAACTCGGTGTTCCTGAACATGGCGATGCAGCGCGGCCTCGACGCCGCGATCGTCAACGCCGCCAAGATCCTGCCGCTGCACAAGATCGACGACGAGGTGCGCCAGGTCTGCACCGACCTGATCGAGGACAACCGGCGGGAGGGCTATGACCCGCTGGCCGAGCTGATGCGGCTGTTCGAGGGCGCCACGGAGACGAAGGCGTCCAAGGAGGAGCTGGCGGCGCTCCCGGTTCCCGAGCGGCTCGAACGACGCATCATCGACGGCGACCGTGACGGGCTGACCGATGACCTCGATGAGGCCCTGCTGACGCTTGACCCGCTCACGATCGTCAACACCCACCTCCTCGCCGGCATGAAGGTGGTCGGCGAGCTATTCGGCTCCGGTCAGATGCAGCTGCCCTTCGTGCTGCAGTCCGCCGAGTGCATGAAGGCGGCGGTCGCGCACCTGGAGCCGCACATGGAGAAGGCCGGCGGCGGCGGAGCCAAGGCGCGCATCGTTCTGGCCACGGTCAAGGGCGACGTCCACGACGTCGGCAAGAACCTCGTGGACATCATCCTGACCAACAACGGCTACGCCGTGCGCAACCTCGGCATCAAGCAGCCCGTGGACGCGATCATCGGCGCCGCCCAGGAGTTCGGCGCTGACGCGGTCGGGCTATCCGGCCTGCTGGTGAAGTCGACCGTGGTCATGCGAGAGGATCTGGAGGAGCTGAGCCGGCGGGGGTTGCGCTACCCGGTCCTGCTGGGGGGTGCGGCGCTCACGCGCTCCTACGTGGAGGCCGATCTGCGGCAGCGCTACGACGCGCCGCTGTTCTACTGCCGGGATGCCTTCGCCGGGCTGCGCACGATGGAGCAGCTGGCGGAGCACACCTCGGCGGGGGGACCGCCACCAGATTGGGGACGCGAGATCGCCGAGCGTCGCGTGAAGTCCTCCGGTGGCCCGGCCGAGGTCGACGGCGGCACGAGCTCCACGCGGCGCTCGGAGGTGGCCACCGACGTGGACGTGCCCAGCCCGCCGTTCTGGGGCACACGCGTGGTGCGCGGCGTGCCATTGCAGGAGGTTGCCGCCTATCTGAACCGGGCCGCGCTGTTCCGCAACCAATGGGGCTTCGACCGCGACGCCGTCGAGGATGCGGAGGCCGCGTTGCGCCAGACCCTGTCACTCGCCCGCGCCGAGTCGCTGCTGGTGCCGCAGGTGGTGTACGGCTACCTCGCCGCGAACGGCGACGGCAACGACGTGGTCGTGTGGGACGGTCCGGACTCCGACGTCGAGGCGGCGCGCTTCAGCTTCCCCCGCCAGAGCGGCAACCGCCGCCTGTGCATCGCCGACTTCTTCCGCCCCCTCCGTCCCGACGGCCCCAACGGATCGGCGTCCGGCGAACGCGACGTCATCGCCTTCACCGCCGTCACGATGGGGCCGCGGGTGAGCGCGCGCGCCGCGGAGCTGTTCGCCGAGAACCGCTACACCGAGTACCTGTACCTGCACGGGCTGGGCGTGGAGATGGCCGAGGCGCTGGCCGAGCGTTGGCACCAGCGCATCCGCGTGGAGCTCGGCATCGCGGACCAAGACGCCGGCACCGTCGAAGGGCTGTTCAAGCAGGGCTACCGAGGCTCCCGCTACTCGTTCGGCTATGCGGCGTGTCCGGACCTTGAGTCGCGCAAGCCGCTGTTCGATCTGCTCGACGCCGGCCGCATCGGCGTGGAGCTGTCCGAGGAGTTCCAGCTGCACCCCGAGCAGTCCACCGACGCCATGATCGTGCACCACCCCGAAGCCAAGTACTTCAACGCCCGCTGACATGGGAGAGGCCTCAGCAGGGCTGGGGCCGGGCGGGCTCAGGGAGCCGGACTGGGCGAGGGCTCCGGACTGGGCGACGGCTCTGGGCTGGGTGACGGCGAGGCGGCGGTGACGTCCCCGTCGGCGGGCAAGCCAGCGGTGGGATCCTGGGACCCCGGCGCCCCGGCAGCGGCCGGCGTCGGCGTGCTGGTCGTCGGCGGCGGGTTCGGTGCCGACGGGCTCGTGCTCGGCTGCGGCGAGCCGTCCGTCGGGGGGCCGGCGGTCGGGACCGGCGTCGTGCCGGGCGTGCCGGGCGTGCCGGGGCTCGGGTCGGACGAGGGGCTGCCGTCGGCGTCCGTCGGGTCCTGATCATCGTCGGCGGGGGCGGTCGTGGGACCTTCGGTGGGCGAGCGCGTCGGCGCGGGATCGCCTGTAACCGAGGGCCATGGGTACGCCGAGGGTTCATCGGTCCCCGACGGCCAATCCGTGGAGCCGTCCGTGGAGCCGTCCGTTGGCCCGGTGGTTGGCCCGGGCATCCGCCCCGCGCTGGCGGCGTCGGTGGCCGTCGCTCCGGTGCTGCTGCCCGGGGTCGGCGGGCCGCTGGGCACTCCGGTCGGTGCCGTGCTCAAGTCGGGTTCGGACGCGGACGGCGTCGTGATGAGCGCAAGATCGCCGTCCGATGTACCGATCGCTGTCGGTGGCACCGACCCGCCAGCCTGCGCGTCGCCGGGCGTCGGCGCGGGCGCGGCGGCCGCCAGCACCTCGGCGGTGCGCTCCACCTGGCCCCGCAGCTCGCGCGCCTGTGCCAGCACCACCTCGTCCTGGGAGCCCTCCGCGACCGCCAGGTTGCCCAGCGCCTGGCCGACCAGCGCGGCGGCGGTCTTGGGGTCCGGTGCGGGCAGGCGCTGCACCTCCTCGTAGCGGCGAGCGGCCAGCTCCAGGTGCAGCCGGGCATCCGTCCGAGCGCTGAGCGACAGCATGAGCCGCGCGCGCTCGGTCGTGCGCTTCACCGGGTAGAGGACGTCGCCGGGCAGGGACGCGCCGCTCGCCGCGACCGCCACCCCGGAGGAGGTCAGCATCATCAAGGAGGTCAGCACCGACACCAGGGTCCGTCGCACCCGCCGGCGTGGAGGCGTGGCCGGCCCGGAGGCCGCCACCGAGGCCAGGACGGGCGGCGGGGCGGGGGCCGGGACGGGGGCCGGGACGGGAGGAGGCGGGGTCGCGGCGCGGTGGATGAGCCACAGATGGCGCGCGGCCGTCTCCACGTCGACCCGCTGTGCGTAGGCGCTGTCAAGCGCCGACCGCAGCTCGGGATCGAGGTCGTGGTCGTCGGATCGCTGTTCGTCCATCTGCATCGTCGAGTTCGGCTCGCAGGACCCGCTCACCGCGCAGCGATGAGCGGGCGGATCGTGGCTAACGGACGGGGACGCGGGGCCGCCGTGCAGGCAAGCCCTCGCTAGGCCGAAGACGCACCGGAGGAGCGAGATGGTGCGGGTCGGATGTGGTCCAGCATGCGCGCCAGCGACTTCTCACCGCGGTGCTGCAAGCTGCGGACGGCTCCGTCGCTCTTGCCCAGCACGGTCGCCGCCTCCGGAGCAGACAGGCCGCCCACGTAGCGCAGCAGGAGGACGTGTCGCTGATCGTCGGACAGCGACTCCATCGCGGAGCGCATCTGGCGGCCGGTCTCCGACGCCATCGCCCAATCCTCGGGACCTCGGTCGTCATCGTGGACCTCGAGGTCGGCGGGGTACTCGTAGAGGTCCTCCGCGCGGCGCTTCACCCGCCGGAGGTGGTCCATGGCGTTGAAGTAGGCCGAGCGGAACAACCACACCTTGATCGCCGCGGGACCACCGTTGATCGTCCTGCCGTTCTGCAGCAGCTCGATGAAGGTGACCTCGAGCAGATCCTCGGCCGTGGCGCGGTCGTGCACGCGCGCCACCAGATAGCCGAGGAGCCGGTCGGCGAGCGCCACGTAGACCGCGCCGACGGCGTCAGGGTCACCCTGACGTACGCCCTCGGCGACCTCGTCGGGGAACAGCGTCACACGCTTTCCGATCATCCTGGCCCAGCTGCTCGCAAGCGGTCCCGGCTCGGTGTGCACGCGGGTCATGGTGCGGCGTTCCGCCCCGCTCCAACCGGGACGACGTCCGGCAGTATGTCAGACGCCATCGGCGCGCGCAGCCCCCTCCATCGGGTTCCAGGGCGTCGGTCACCTCCGTCGCGCCGATTGCAGCCCATCCCGCGCGCCGAGGTGTTCCATCCCGTACGGATGGGCAGGCCAAGCGGGATTCAAGAAAGCCCCGATAGAATGATGAGATTTCGCGGCGCATGCTTTATAGTTTTGCCGTAGAGGGGTAGAGCACCAAAGTGTGTCCACCCAAAGGCGATCGACGAAAGAGGAACACCGTGGCAGCCACAACCGCCGGAACAGCAGTGCGCGACTACTTGGTTGCGTTGAAAGACCCTTCTGCACTGCGTGACGAGTCCGAGATCGAGAGCCTGCGCAAGCGCCTCGAGGAGTCGAACGACGAGCTGGAGCGCCTCTCGCTGCGCCAACAGCTGATGGACAAGGAGAAGCCCTCGATCGAGCGCTTCGAGCAGGCCTTCGTCACTCACGCCAAAGCATGGGCAGACGAGCTCGGCATCACCGCGCAGGCATTCACCGAGGAGGGTGTGCCCGCCAGCGTGCTGCGCAAGGCGGGGTTCCGCGCCGGCGGCCGAGGCCGCAGGTCCGCTGGCACGCGCTCCAGCCGTAGCAGCGGTGGCACCCGCAGCCGGGTGACCTCGGAGGAGGTGCGCTCCGCCATCCCTGCGCAGCCCTTCACGATCAAGCAGCTCCAGGAGGCTTCCGGCGCTTCCCCCGCGGTCGTCCGCAAGGTCGTCGCGGAGGAGGAAGCGACCGGCAACCTCAAGGCCACCGGCACCGACCCCAACCACGTCGGGCCCGGTCGGGCGCCGACGTTGTACGCGCGGCCCTGATCCACGAGCACGTCCAGCAGCAACCGCAGGCCGGGTCATCCAAGCCTTCATCTCTCCTGATCTCCCCTGATCTCCCCTGATCTTGTGGGGTGATCGGGCCATGGGGGCCGGCGCCCGGCCGCGGTCGCTGCTGCCCGGAGGGACAACCCGCGGAGGGGCAACCCGGGCTCAACGGTCGCCGCCGGAGCCCGTCCCGCTGGTGGTGCGCACCACCAGCACGTCGCACGTGCTCCTGCGGATGAGCTTGTCGGGCACCGAACCCAGCAGGAGACGTTGCGGGCCCGACATGCCGCGGTTGCCGACGACCACCAGGTCGACGCGCTCTGCGGCGGCGAGCCCCAGCAGCGCGTCCGCGGCGTCTCCGGTCAGCAGACTTGTGACGATCCTGATGCCGGCCTCGGCGTACTGGCGCTCGACACCCTCGAGCACCTCGATGCCGAGGGCGGCCTCGCCGACGTAGGCGACCAGGAGCCGGGCGCCGAAGTGCGCCGAGATGTCAACGGCCCGTCGCACCGCCCGTCCGGCCGTGATGGACCCGTCGGTCCCGACCAGCACCGTCCCGTAGGTCACAAGCCGCCCTCGCGGTGGTCGAAGACCCACGCCCGCCCGTCCCAGCGGTAGACGTCGCTGGGCTGCGCCGCCAACGGCACTTCCGGCTCGTCGCAGGTCGCGGTGATCTGCCCGGGCTGGATGCTCGCGCCCAGCACTCCGTAGGTGGACGAGCCGTCCCAACAGCCTCCCTGAGCGATCTGCGGTGCGTAGGCCTGCCCGTCCCAGCCGTACACCGACAGGCTCTGTCCACCCCCGCCGCTTGACTGCCTGGTGAGGACCTCGCGGACGTCGTCGCCGGTGTAGTCGGTCACGCGCAGATCATCCAGGACCTCCGCGCTGCCGCCCTGTGAGCTGAAGACCACCTGGTAGGCCCGCCCGTCCCAGCTGGCGATGTCAACCTGGGCGAAGCCACCGACAAGCGAGGCGACCACCACCTCATCACGACCATCGCCGTCGGTGTCCGCCGCCACGCTGCGGACCTGCTGGGCATCGGCGGCCGGACCGCCGGGCTGGAAGCCGCCGGCGAAGCCGGCGGCGTCGGCATCCGTGGGTGGGCGCTCTGCTGGCGGCTGTCCAGGCGAGGTCTGCTCGGCTCCCGGGCTCGGCGACCCGGCTTGCGACGTCCGCCCGGCGGCGACCTCGGACGGTGAGGCGGTGCCCGGCGCCGTGGGGCCGCCGGTCGGAACCGCGGGAGGCGTGCCCGGAGGCCTCGGCACGGGACTGGCGGTGAGCGATGGCGCCGCCACGCGCGGCGCGTCGCCATCGTCCAGCAGCAGCACCACGGCCACGCCAAGCAGGATCACCAGCACACCGGCGGCGACGCCGAGCACCGTGCCAGTCCCGCCGCCGGCAGCGGCCGGGCCCCTGCGCGCCGGCACGTCGGCGCCGTCATCCCGGTCCGCAGCGCCCCAGCGCTCATCACCGTCAGACACCGTAGCGCTCCTCACCAGCCGGGGCGTCCGGAGCGATGCTCCGGGACACCCGTCCTTCGCCCTCCAGCTTGCCCAGGCAGGCGCGCACGCTGCGCTCGGCGGCCGGGTGCAGCGCCGGGTCGACGTCGGCGTAGACGCGGGTGACCACCTCCGCCGGCGTGCGGTCGCCGGCGTTCAGGGCGTCGATGACCTGCCGCTCACGCTCGGCACGGTGCTCCAGGTAGGCCCGCACCGTCGCCGCGGGATCGTCCAGGACGGGACCGTGCCCAGGATGCAGCGCGGTGGCCGGCAGCTCGCCGAGGCGACGCAGCGACGCGATGTAGTCCGTCATGTTGCCGTCCGGCCAGGCCACGACGGTGGTGCCCCGTCCCAGCACGTGATCGCCGGTCAGGACCGCATCGGTGTCGAGCACGCGCAGGCAGAGATGATCCGAGGCGTGCCCGGGGGTGTGGAGCGCCTCGAGCGTCAGGCCGGCACGGGCCAGGCGGGCACCGTCGCGCAGCACCTCCGCCGGAGCGGCGGATACGTCGGGAACACCGACGCCCACGACCAGCGACGGGGTGAAGCAGTGCAGCGGCGCTCCCCACTGCGCCGCCCAGCCGGCCGCCTCGGCGTGGTCGGCATGGTGGTGGGTGACCACGACCGCCACCACCTGGGCGTCGCGGGCCGCGACGGCCCCGTCCACGGCCCGCCGATGCTCGAGCAGGTCAGGCCCCGGATCCACCACCAACACCTCACCGCTGCCGGCTACCCCGAGCAGGTAGGTGTTGGTGCCCTCCAGGGTCATCGGCGACGGGTTGGGCGCCAGAACGCGGGTGGTGACGTCGTCCAGCTGCTCCACCGGCGGCAGAGTCATCGCCGGCTCCACGGACATCGGGGATATCGGGGGCATCGGGGTCACCGAGGATCGTCGCGCTGCGGGCATGCCATGGCAGCGCATCGTAGAGCCGTCCCCCGCCACAATGGCCGCAGTTGGCACACGACACCGGCTCTGGCCCGCTTCGCCGCCGGCGGTAGGGTGCGCCGCCGATGAGTACCGTGCCCCCCGACCAGATCTCCTCCCTCGCGCGCTCACTGGGACGCAACCCGGCGGTGCGGCGCATCCGCGCGCTGCTCATCGCCCGACGGTCCAGCGAGGCGGTGATGGTCGCCCTCGCCGCCGTCGTGGGCCTGGTCACCGGACTGCTCGCGGTCGCGCTGATCATGCTGGTCGAGGCCGTCCAGGAGGTCTCCTTCGGATCACTCCCGGACGTGCCCGCCGTTCTGCTGATGCCAGCCCTCGGCGGGCTGGTGGTGGGCCTGCTGACGTGGAAGGCCGTCCCGGAGGCCCGCGGATCGGGAATCTCCAGCGTGATGATGGCCATCGCCGTGCGTGGCGGCCGCATCCGCCCGATCGTCGGGCCGGGCAAGCTGGTGGCCTCTGCGGTGTCGCTCGGCACCGGGGCCTCGGGTGGACGCGAAGGCCCCATCGTCCAGATCGGCGCGAGCGTCGCCTCGAGCATCGGCCGCTTCTTCGCCCTGGATGAGGAGCGCCTCCGCTCGCTGATCGCCGCCAGCGCCGCCGGCGCCATGGCCGCCTCCTACAACGCCCCCATCGGCGGGATGCTGTTCGCCATCGAGGTGATCGTCGGCGGCTTCAACATCCGCAGTCTGCAGACGATCGTGGTGTCCGCCGTGATCGCGTCGGTGACCGCGCGCCAGATCATCGGCGAGGCCCTGATCTACAACCCCCCGCAGTACACGCTGGTGCACCCCTGGGAGCTCGGGCTCTACGCCGGCCTCGGCCTGTTGGCCGTGGCGGTCGGCATCGGCTTCTCGCGCCTTGAGCAGCTGGTCGAGCAGGCCACGCGTCACCTGCGCGTGCCGCATCCGCTCGTCACCGCGGGCGGCGCCCTGATGGTCGGTGCGATCGCCCTGGCCGTCCCCGAGGTGCTCGGCAGCGGTGACCGCCTGCCCGACGTGCTCGGCGTGAACACCGAGCCGGTCGCGGCGATGCTCGACGGCGAGTTCTCCTTGCAGTTTCTGCTGCTCCTGCTCTTCGCCAAGATGCTGGCCAGCGGCATCGCGCTCGGCACGGGCAGCGCGGTGGGATCGTTCACGCCTCTGATCGTCCTGGGTGCCGCGCTCGGCGGGGCGTACGGCCAGGTGGCCGCCATGGTGCTGCCCGTGGAGGGGTTGAACCCGGGCGCGTATGCCCTGGTCGGCACGGCGGGCGTGGTCGCCGCGGGAGCCCACGCCCCCCTCACGGGCGTGCTGTTGGTGTTCGAGCTGACGGGCAGCTACGAGCTGGTTCTGCCGCTCATGCTCACCACCGGCCTGGCTACCTTCATCTCCGAGCGCGTAACCACCGGATCGCTGTACACCAGGCCGCTGCTGGAGGCGGGTGTGGTGTACGCCGAGCCCGAGGACGTCGACATCATGCAGACCGTCCGCGTCGGCGAGATCATGTCGACCGGTGTGGAGACCATCGGTCCGCGCCAGTCGGTCGCCCACCTGCGCGAGGCGCTGCGCCGCTCGCGTCACCACGGCATGGCCGTGGTCGACGAGCGCGATCCGGGCGACCCTCGCCTGGTGGGCATCGTGACCCTCACGGATCTGGCCGGCACCGTCGGCAGCTCGACCGGCGACCTCGCGGCCGAGCGCCACATCGCCGTGGAGGAGATCTGCACCCGCCAGCCGCTGACGGTGACCCCCGATGACCCGGTCTTTCGAGCGCTGCGTCGCATGGCCAGCATCGACGTCGGGCGGCTGCCGGTGGTGGCACCTGAGGACCACGGGCGCTTCGTCGGCCTGGTCCGCCGGGCCGACGTGGTCAAGGCCTACCAGCGCGCGGTCACCCGCGGCCTCGGCGCGCAGCAGCGCCAGGCCTCCTCACGGCTGCGCAACCTGGCCGGCGCGACCTTCGTGGAGCTGATCGTGCGGGAGGGTGCGCCCGTGGCGGGTCGGGCAGTGCGCGAGGTGTCCTGGCCAACGCGCACCATCCTCACCAGCATCCGCCGCGGGGGCGACCTGGTGCTGCCCTCCGGCGACACCGTGCTGGAGATCGGCGACGAGGTGGTGGTGCTGACCGACAGCGACACCACCGCCGACGTTCGTGGCCTCATCGCCGGCGAATCGCAGCCGCGCGCGAGCACCTGAACGCGCTGGCGACGCCGCCGCCCGGCGGGGTTGCGTCACCCGACCTCGACGATGGCCTCCACCTCGACCGGGGAGTCGGTTGGCAGCGACGGGACTCCCACCGCCGAGCGGGCGTGCTGGCCCACGTCACCGAAGACCTCTGCGAACAGCTCGGAGGCTCCGTTGGCGACGAGGTGCTGCTGGGTGAAGCCGGGCGTGCTCGCGACGAACACCGTCAGCTTGACCACCCGGTTGACCCGGTCGAGCTCGCCGAGCGCCGCTTTGACCTGCGCCAGGACGTTGAGCGCGCATTGGCGCGCACAGGCCTGCCCCATCTCCAGATCCACGTCCGCGCCCAGCTTGCCCGTGGCGATCAGGGCGCCGTCGCGGACCGCCACCTGGCCCGCGGTGAAGAGCAGATGGCCGCTGCGGACGAAAGGCACGTACGCCGCCGCCGACGCAGGTGCCTGCGGCAGCGTGAGCCCGAGCGCCTGCAGCCGGCGCTCGACGCTCACGACCTGGGGCGCTTGAAGTACGCGACCATGTCGACGACCTGGACGAGCTCCCAACCGTCATCACCGAAGTTGTTCAGGATCTCCTGCAGCGCGTGGTTGATAAGGGGCGCGGTGGCGTACTCCCACTTCTGCACGGGTTGCTCCTCGTCGTCGACCGTCGGGCAGCGACCGTAGCAGGCGCTCGGCTCAGCTGGCCTTGCGGCGCGCGAGGATCATCTGCTTGCGCTCGGATTCCGAGCGTCCACCCCAGACCCCGTGCGGCTCCCTTGTGGTCAGCGCCCACTCCAAGCAGTCCTCGCGAACCGGGCAGCCACCGCAGATCCGCTTTGCCCGTGCCTCCCGCGCCTCTCGGTCGGGCTTGTGCTCGAAGCGATTGGACGGTGGGAAGAACAGCGTCCCGTCAGCCTGCTTGCACGACCCGTGCTGTTGCCATTCGACGGAGAGATCCGCCGCCAGGTCAGATACCGCTGTGATCGATCGCCCCACCGTCACCACCTCGCCGCGTCGGGCTGCGACAGTTGCAGCCTGCAATGAGCGAGGGTACGACTCCGCGCTGTCGGGGGAAAGGGGCACTTTCTGCATGCAGGCCGACATCTCCGGCGTCAGTCCGCCGGAGATCGTCCTCGCCTGCACGCGTCCTGGGCCGCGTTTCGTCTCCCGCTCAGGCGCCGCCCCCGGTGCCGACGGTGCCCCCGGTGCCCGTGCCGCCGGCCGGAGTATCGGCTCCCCCGAAGGCGGAGCGGAATGGCCCCAGCAGCTCGATGGGGATGGGCAGCACAAGTGTGGAGTTCTTCTCCGCAGCCACCTCGGTCATGGTCTGCAGCATGCGCAGCTGATAGGCGATGGGATGCACCGCGATCACCGCGGCGGCCTCCGACAGCTTCTCGGCCGCCTGGAACTCGCCCTCGGCGTTGATGATCTTGGCGCGCCGGTCGCGCTCGGCTTCGGCTTGGCGCCCCATCGCGCGCTGGATGGACTCCGGCAGGTTGACGTCCTTGATCTCCACCAGCTCGACCTTGACGCCCCAGGGCTCGGTGAGGTCATCGACGATGTGCTGGATCTCGGAGTTGAGCCGCTCACGCTCGGCCAGCAGCTCGTCGAGCTCGGCCGTGCCGCAGACCGACCGCAGTGTGGTCTGGGCGATCTGCGACGTCCCAAAGATGTAGTTCTGGATGTTGACGGTCGCCTTGACGGGGTCGACCACCTTGAAATACGTCACGGCGTCCACGCGCACCGTCACGTTGTCCCGCGTGATGACGTCCTGCGCCGGGATGTTCATGGTGACGGTCTGCAGGTTGACCTTCACCATCTTGTCGATGATCGGGATGATGAAGAACAGCCCGGGGCCCTTCGCGCCGGCGATGACGCGGCCGAGGCGGAAGATGACGCCGCGCTCGTACTCCGCGACGATCTTGACCGACGCGGCCAGCAGCACGATGGCCAGCGCCAGGACGACCAGCACACCGAGTCCCAGTCCGTCGAACATCTTCGCCCCCTCGCGAGTGGGTGGAGTGGCCGGTGCGGCCTTGCCACCGCTTCTCGAGCGTGGACCCTAGCGCGTCCGCTCAGCTGACGGAGGCAGCCTCGGCATCGTCGGTTGCCGCCGCGGCCTGCCCGGGGCCTGCCGCCCCGTCGGCGACGACCTCGACTTCGAGGGTCAGCCGGTCGTTCATCCCCAGGATCCGCACGGGCGTGCCGGTGCGGACCTTGCCGGCGCTCTCGGGCGCCCGCGCGCGCCACAGCGCGCCGTCAACGAAGACGTGGCCCTCCGGGTTGAGCATGGAGCGCACCACCGCCACCTTGCCGATGACATGCTCTGCGCCGCGCAACGCGATGTCGCCCTGGTTCCGCAGCACCGTGGTCATGATGCCGATGAAGAACACCGCGCAGAAGGCGGTGACCAGCCCCGTCACCCACAGCGACACCGTCAGCGGCGCCGGACCGGGAAAGAGCGTGACGGAGCCGACCCCCAGCAGCAGCGTGCCTAGGATCGACAGGGTGCCCAGGCGGGCGAGCGCCAGATCGGCGGCCAGCAGCAGCAGTCCGACGAGCACGCCGGCGAAGGCCAGCCAGCTGCCGGGGAGCACCGCAAAGCCGTACAGCCCCAACAGCGCCGTGGCGATGCCGGCGATGCCGGCCACGCCGAAGCCGGGCTGGAACAGCTCGAACAGCAGGGCGAGCATGCCGGACACCAGCAGGATGTAGGCCAGCGTCGGCATCGCGACGGTGTGCAGCGTGCGATCCCACAGCCCCAGGTTGGTGAAGCGAACGTCGGCCGCCGTCGGATCGACGTCCAGCATGCGGCCGGCCACCTGGCGGCCGTCGAGCTCGGCCAGGACGTCGGGCAGGGTCGGTGCGGCGACGTCCACGATGCCTGCCGCCACCGCCTCGTCCGTGCTCACCACGGTGACGTCGTCGCGGGTGAGGTCGACGGGCAGCGGCAGGACGGCGGGCAGCTCGGCGCCGGCCTGATCGGCCAGCGCCACGATTCCTCCGGCCTCGCCGGTGAGCTCGGCGATGGCCCTGACACGGGCGCCGGCCGCGATCTCCGCCGAACCGGCGACGTCACCGAGGTCCACGGGTGCGGGCGCGCCGAAGAGGGTCGCCGGCGCAGCCAGCAGCAGGTCGGCCGCGTCGGCTAGCACGGCGGCCGCGCCCAACGCGCGGGCCCCGGGTTCGCCGATCCACACCACCACCGGCACATCGGTGTCGAGCAGTGTGCGGACCTCCTGCGCGGAGACCGCCAGGCCACCGACGCTGTCCAGCTGCACGACCACGGCCACAGCGCCGGCCCGCTCGGCCCGGGCCAGCTGGTCCTCCAGGTGACGCAGGACCACGCGGTCGAAGATGCCGTCGATCTCGACGACATCGATGCGGGGACCGTCCACGGCCGTCTGGGCACGCGCCGGAGCGGCCAGCGAGGGCACGACGAGCAGCAGGAGGCCGGCCAGCAGCAGCAGCGCTGTGAAGGACCGGCGCACGGCGACAGGGCGCAGGTGCGTTGGCATGCGGACCAGTGTAGGCCGCACCCGCCGAAGGGCTGCCGCGCAGGCGCATGGGTGTCCCGCGGGCAGCGGGGGGTGATCATGGCGGCCGAGGAGAGGAAGGTGTCCGCGTGGAGCTGTCCAGCTTGCTCGACCCACGCTTGTTGCTGGTGACGGGAAAGGGCGGGGTCGGCAAGTCCGCGTTGGCGGCCGCGCTGGCCCTCGCCGGCGCCCGCACCGGCCGCAAGACCTGCCTGGTGGAGGTGGAGGGCCGCCAGACCATGTCACGGCTGTTCGGGACCCCGCCGTGGGACTTCGACGAGCGCGAGTTCCGACCCGGCCTGTGGGGCATGTCGATCGACCCTGAGGCATCGCTGGTTGAGTACCTCGACATGTTCTACGGCGCCCGGCGCATCTCCAAGTTCGTGGTCGGCAACCCCGCCGTGGAGTTCGCCACCACCGCCGCGCCCGGCATCAAGGACGTCCTGCTGATCGGCAAGGTGAAGGAGATGGAGCGGCGGCGCCAACCGGATGGGCGCTTCACCTACGACCTGGTGGTGATGGACGCCCCGCCGACCGGCCGCATCGTCAACTTCCTGAAGGCTCCGGACGCGACCACCGAGCTGGTCAACGTCGGACCCATCCGCACCCAGGCGCAGACCCTGGTGGACCTGTTGAGCGACCCGGCGCGGACCCGCATGCAGCTGGTGACGCTGCTGGAGGAGATGCCGGTGCAGGAGACGGTCGAGAGCGTCGAGGCCCTGGAGGCCCTCGGCGTGACCGTCGGGCCGGTGCTGGTGAACCGGGTCCTGGCTGATCGCTTTCCGGATGATGCCGTGCGCAAGGCGCTGACCGACGACCTCCAGGCCGACTCGTTGCGCGCGCTGCTCGCCGGCGCCGGCCTGGAGATCGGCGCAGAGGCGGCCCAGGGCCTGCTCGACGGCGGGCTGCTGCACCTGGATCGCTTGGCGCTGCAGGAGCGGATGCGCGCGGAGCTGGACGAGCAGCTCGCTCTGCCACGGCTGGAGCTGCCGTTCCTGCACACCGCCGAGTTCGGCGCCGATGAGATCACCGAGCTCGCCGACATCGTCTGCGAGGTGGTGTCGCCGTGAGCCCCACGTCACTGGCGACGGCGCGCACCCGATCACTGGCCGGCATCGTCGCCAGGGGCCACGTGCTGGTGTGTACCGGTACGGGCGGGGTGGGAAAGACCACCGTCGCCGCGGCGCTGGCGGTGGCCGCCGCGGAGCAGGGCCGGCGCACGATCGTGCTGACGATCGACCCCGCCCGGCGGCTGGCGCAGTCGCTGGGCCTGGCCGCGCTGGACAACAGCCCGCGGCCGGTCGAAGGGGTCGCCGGCCTGGACGCGATGATGCTCGACATGAAGCGGACCTTCGACGAGGTCATCGACCGCCACGCGCCCTCCGTCGGGCGCAGCCAGCGGATCAAGTCCAACCGCTTCTACCAGCAGCTGGCCGGCTCGCTCGCGGGCACGCAGGAGTACATGGCCATGGAGAAGCTCTACGACCTGCACCAGACCGGCATCTACGATCTGATCGTCATCGACACGCCCCCGACCCGCAACGCCCTGGACTTCCTGGATGCCCCGCGCCGGCTGACGGACTTCCTGGAAGGCCGTTTCCTCAGGATGTTCCTGGCTCCGGGCATGGCGGCCGGCAAGCTGGCCAGCCGCGCGGTGGGCTTCGGCACCGGGATCTTCATGCGGGCGGCCTCGCGCATCACCGGCGCGGGGGTGCTGGACGACCTCGCGCAGTTCTTCCAGTCCATGGACGGCATGTACGAAGGGTTCAAGGACCGCGCGCAGGCCGTCTACCGGCTGCTGCAGTCCCCCGGCTCCGGGTTCGTGGTGGTGGCGACCCCGGACCCGCCCGCGCTGCGGGAGGCCCGCTACTTCCTGCAGCGCCTGGCGCAGGACGGCATGCCAACCGCCGGCCTGGTGGTCAACCGGGTGACGCCCGCGCCGCCCGAGGGCCTCGCCGCCCTGGACGCCGCGGCTGTGCGGCGCACCGCCGCCGCACTGGAGGCGGGTGGGCCCGAGCAGCAGGCCGCGGCGAGCCTGCTGCGGCTGCACGCCGCGCGCCGCGACGTCGCCAAACGCGAGGGCCGCGCCGTGTCGGCGGCTCTGCACGGCGTGGACGTGCCGGCGCTGGTGGAGATCCCCCTCATGGCGACCGATGTGCACGACCTGCGCGGGCTGCGGCTCATCGCCGCGCACCTCATCGGCCCGCGTCCGTAGTGGTTGGTTGAGTCCAGCGGGCATGCACTGGCATGCTGGGTGCGCCAACCATGACCGCGCCGACGATGCCCCCACCCCGCCCTCACAGCCGTCCGCGCACCCGCCTCCAGGCGACCGCGGACGCGCTCGGGAGCCCCGCCACCTGGGGGCGCCTCGGCATGCTGGCCGTGATCGTGGTCAGCTGCGCGGTGCTGGTCGCAGCCTTGCTCGCCCCGGTGGCCAGCCTTGCGGATTCCACGCTCGCCACCGCCGCGGCCGGCGTCGACTTCGGTCCGCTGCCGGGCTTCACCGAGACTGCCGAGCGCTCGACCGTGCTGGACCGCGACGGCAACGTCATCGCCGTGCTGCGGGAGGAGAACCGCACCCTGGTGGACCTGGATGAGGTGCCCGCGCACGTGGTCGCTGCGGTGGTCGCCACCGAAGACGACCGCTTCCGCGAGCACGAGGGCGTGAACTGGCGGGCGGTGGCACGCGCCGCGGTCGGCAACCTCGGAGCCGGCGAGATCACAAGCGGGGCGTCCACCATCACCCAGCAGCTGGTCAAGAAGACCGTCGTGGGCGTCGGCGAGGAGCAGACCTTCGCCCGCAAGATACGCGAGGCCGTCTACGCCATCGAGCTGGAGCGGCAGCTGACCAAGGATGCCATCCTCGAGCGCTACCTGAACGAGATCTACCTGGGCAACCGGGTCTATGGGATCGGCACCGCAGCCGAGTACTACTGGGGCAAGGACGTCGGCGAGCTGACCTTGTCGGACGGGGCGCTGCTCGCCGGCATGATCCGCTCGCCGGCGGCAAACGACCCGGTGCGCCACCCTCAGGCAGCTCGCCAGCGGCGCGACATCGTGCTCGCCCAGATGGTCGCCGTCGGGGCGCTGCACGCCGACGAGGCGGCCCGCACCATGCGGCAGCCCCTGGCGCTGGACGTCAGGCCGCTGCCACCGCCGCAGAATCCCTTCTGGGTGACCTACGTCCGCACGCTGCTGCTCCAGGACCCGGCGCTTGGGGCCACCGCCGACGAGCGCGAGCGCACGCTGCTGCGCGGCGGGCTCACCGTCCGCACCACCATCGATCCGCAGCTGCAGGCCCTGGCCGACGCCGCGATCGCTGAGTTGCTGACCGACGTCGAGGGCCCGCAGGCGACCCTGCCGGTCGTGGACCCGCGAACGGGCGACATCCTGGCCGTCGGCTTCGGCCCCCGGACCTTCGGCAAGGGCCCCGGGAAGACGCAGGTCAACCCCGCGCTGCCCGGGGTCGGCAGCATCGGGCGCCAGAGCGGCTCCACCTTCAAGGCGTTCGGCATCGTCGCCGCGCTCGAGGCCGGCGTGTCGCCGACGTACACGATGGACACGCCCTCCCCCTACGTCGCGGAGAACTGCCCCACCGCGGGCGGCCCGTACACGGTGGGCAACTACTCCGACGGCGGCGGCGGGATCATGGACATGGCCGCGGCCACCGCGCGGTCCTCCAACGTCTACTTCGTCCATCTGGTCGACCAGCTCGTGGCGCCCGAGGCCCTGTCGGAGGTGGCCGCGCGCATGGGCATCACCTCACCCGTGGGCCCTTATTGCTCCTCGGTGCTCGGCACCAGCGAGGTCTTCGCAGTCGACGTGGCGTCGGCCCTGGGGACCTTGGCCAACGGCGGCTCGCACTGCGCACTGCGGGCCGTCACGGAGATCCTCGATGCACAGGGCCGGGTGATCAGCCGCCATGATCCCAATTGCGACCAGGTCGTGCAGCCGGGCGTCGCCGCGCGTGCCACCGCACTGCTGCGGGGGCCGATCGAGGACGGCACCGCCAGCCGCCACGGTCGCATCGGTCGGCCCGCCGCCGGCAAGACCGGCACCACCGACTCCTACGGGGATGCGTGGTTCGCCGGTTACATCCCGCAGCTGTCCGCGGCCGCCTGGGTGGGGCGCCTCGAAGGTCGGGTCCCGATGACGGACCCCCGCTGCGGCGACGTCACGGGCGGTTGCCTGCCGACCATGATCTGGGCTGGCTTCATGCGGCGGGCCACCGAGCAGCTGGCGCTGCCCATCGAGTCCTTCCAGCGACCGCCGCCGCTGCCGCGCGGCACGGTGCCCGAGGTGGTCGGCCAGCCCCGCGAGGAGGCCGAGGCGATGCTGATCGATGCGCGCTTCCGGCCACAGGTGCGGGTCGTCAACGACTATCGCCCGGCCGGGGAGGTCGTCGCGCAGGAGCCGGGCGGCGGCGCCCGCGTCGAGCAGGGCACCACGGTGGTGCTGAGCGTGTCCGACGGCGCGGCGGCCGTGCCCACGATCGCCGACCTCGTCGGCCTGCCCCGGGCCGACGCCGAGGAGGCCGTGCGGGCCCTGGGGCTGGAGCCGCGGGTGGGCGAGGTGCCGGTCGAGGACCCCGACGACTACGGCATGGTCGTCTCCCAAAGCCCCGAGGCCGGCACGCCCATCGACCAGCTCGCCGACGAGCCCGACAGCCCCGGACGGGGTGAGGTGGTGCTGCGCGTCGGCCGTGCGCGGACCGCCGCGGACCCCGAAGCGTCGCCGAGCCCCGATGGGGACGGCGGAGAGGACGGGGACGGCGGAGA
>Ga0209587_1000557_pt1 | contig 18289 bp, 16 predicted proteins | sample NGEPerD_2_FD_184512 | JGI IMG/M metagenome (GOLD analysis project Ga0209587, IMG submission 184512) | Arctic peat soil microbial communities from the Barrow Environmental Observatory site, Barrow, Alaska, USA - NGEE PermafrostL1-D... | ecosystem: Environmental > Terrestrial > Soil > Wetlands >... | reverse complement strand
CTCCTACTTCGACGTGGTCGCCTGTACGACGGTCGCGCAGCGCGTTGCGTGGCACTACCCGAATCCTCGGCGGAAATTTGCCGACCTCGTCGACCACATCGCGATCTACCCCGCGGCAATGGAGCGCTGCACGGTCGACGACGAGGTAGTCGTCGCTCAGCCGGGCGGTTTCTACGGTGGCTGGGTCACCTCGACCGTGGTGGGCCCGTTCAAGGGAGTGCCTGGGAGCCTCCTCTGGTGACCTCGGTGGCCACCCTCTTCGCTATGTCATCCCGGTTGGTCCGCGCGGGTGCCGGTCCGGGCAGCGACGTGTCCCGGCGCCGGGATGCCATCGCGCAGCACGGGGTCAGGTTCGGGCGTACCCCACAGATGCTCGAGCGGCAGCCTGCCCGCCCATACCGGGAGATCTCCATCCGGACCGGCTCCGTCGTCAGGATGGCCGATGCTGAGCTTCACCGAGGCCTCGTCGACCCCAAGCGCGAGCAAGGTGGTGGCGGCGAGCTCCTTGCGTGAGGGTCGGCGCGCATAGTCCCACTGACCTGGGGCGGCCTGCTCGGACACGACCCTGAGGCCGCGCAGCAACTCATCGGGCTCGGCAACGAGGCGCGGAACGCCGAACACCAGCGCGCTGCGGTAGTTGACACTGTGCTCGAACAGGGATCGCGCCAGGACGAGCCCGTCGATGTGAGTGACGCTGACACAGACCGTCTGCCCCGGCGAGTCGACGAGGCTACGGCTGGCGACCGACCCGTGCACGTAAAGCGTGTCGGCGGTAGGTTCGAACCCGGAAAACGGTAGGTAGCGCGACAGGTACCCCATCGCGAACGAACGCCAGATGGCACACGAAGCCAGCCCCCAGGACCGCGTCGAGGTCCGCCCTGGCGACGCGTCCCTCATCCGGGTGCCGCCGGTGACGGGTGCGCTCGGTGACCGAAAACGTGCGTGTGTCCATGGCGGCCTTCTCCCTGTCGACGCGATTTCGGGCCATTGCGGATGCTAGTACTAAGCAGGGCGGCAGGCTGAGGAGTTTTTCCGGCACATGTCGCCGGGAAATCTCCTTAGCCTCCGAGGCGGCGTGCCTGCGTGGGTGACGCTGGCCGGGACACCTGACGAGGTCGTGGACAAGATCGGACGGTACGGCGAGGCGGGGGCAGGTCTGAGGTCCCGACAATTCAGAAGATCCCTGCCACGACCAGCGCCAGCAACGCCACGATCGCCACCAGTGCGGCGATGCGCACCCACAGCGGCTGCGAAGAGCGGCGACCTTCGGCGCCGGACGCATCTGTGTGGATCGGCTCACGGGACTCATGCGGCGCCGGCATTGCGCGTCGGGTAGCACTTTCTCGACGCGCTATCTCGGCATGGCGCCCGCGCAGCTGCACAGCCAGGTGGTCCAGGAAGTCGTCGACCTCTCCCATCGCGTAGCCGTCCTGCAGGCGAACCGGCGTGAACTGCTTGTCCGCGACCGCTTCTGCGGTGATCCGCGGCGGATAGTGCGCCAGCGCGGCCTCAACCTCGCTGAGGAACGCGTCGACCTCGGCGATCTCGTAGCTCTCGGCCTCCCGGACCGTACTGAACCTCGCTGGAGCGCTGGAATCTGAGGCATCCATGTCGTACATCCTTTCTCGCCTGCCCTCGCGCCGCAAGGAGGGCCGAGTAGGTGCTGAACACCTGGTGCTTGCGCGTGCGGTGTGGAGTCGCAAGGATCCAGGGAACGAGAGGGGTCGCAATGATCGCACCCATGGACCCGACCTCATCGGGTTTCCTGCTGGCCGAGTCACGCAACCAGCCGATGCACGTCGGCGGCCTGCAGCTTTTTCGCAAACCCGAGGGCGCCGGGCGCAACTACGTGCGGGACGCCTTCGCGGTCATGCTCGACGTGGACAAGGTCGCTCCGCTGTTCATCAAGCGGCCGTACCGTTCGCTGACTACCGGGGGTCAGTGGGTCTGGAGGGAGGACGAGCAGTTCGACCTCGAGCATCACGTCCGGCACAGTGCGCTGCCCAAGCCCGGCCGGGTCCGCGAGCTGCTTGAGCTCTGCTCGCGGCTGCACGGCACCCGACTCGCGCTGGAGCGGCCACTGTGGGAGATCCACGTCATAGAGGGCCTCAGGGACGGCCGCGTCGCGTTGTACTCCAAGATGCACCACGCGCTAGTGGACGGAGTCTCCGCGATGCGGCTGCTGCAGGACACGCTGAGCACCGACCCCGACAGACGCGACCAGCTCCCGGCCTGGGCTGCAAGGCCCCCCGCAGCCCGGGCGGAGCAGACCAGGGCAGTGCAGGACCGGAAGCTCTCCGATCTGCCCATGGGTGCGTTCCGCTCGGCGCTCGGCATCACCGCCGACGCCGCCGGAATGCCCGGGGCCTTGGTGAAGACCTTGAGCCGAGGACTGCGCAACGAGACCTCGGCGCTGTCGTTGTACGCCCCGAAGACGATCCTGAACAAGAACATCACCGGCGCCCGGCGCTTCGCAGCCCAGGACTGGCCGATCGAACGCATGCGCGAGATCGGCAAGGCCACCGGTACCACGATCAACGATGTCGTCCTGGCTATGTGCAGCGGCGCACTACGCGGCTACCTGCTCGAGCTGAACGCGCTGCCCAAACCCACCATGATCGCGATGGTGCCGGTCGCCCTCAAGCTGAAGGGGTCTCCTGCGGCCGCTGACGCCGGCGGCAACGCGGTCGGCGTGGTGATGGCCAAGCTCGGCACTCACCTCGCCGACCCCGCCGATCGGCTCAAGGGGATCCATGCGTCGATGGATGACGGCAAGGACGCCCTGGCCAGCATGTCCGCGATGCAGATCATGGCGATGAGCGCGATCGGGTTGAGTCCCGCGATCCTCACTCCGATCCTGCGCCTTCAGGGAATCAGCCGCCCGCCGTTCAACCTGGTGATCTCGAACGTGCCCGGGCCACGCAAGCCGTTGTACTCCAACGGCGCGCGACTGGAGGGGATGTACCCGTTGTCGATACCGATCAACGGGATGGCGCTCAACATCACCTGCAGCAGCTACGACGGGAACATGGCGTTCGGGCTGACCGGCTGCCGCCGCACCGTGCCACACCTGCAACGACTGCTCACCCATCTCGACCGGGAGCTTTCGGCACTCGGCAAGGCAGCCGGGGTGGCGTAGCCCCGGTCGCCTCGTCGGACTGCTCATTGCGTTGGTTCGACGTACGAGAAAGGCACCCGCAGGACACCCTCGCGGTGCCGAAGGTGGTAGCACGTCCGGCCGCGCTTGATGATCTCCCCGACGTGGCCATGGAACGGGCCCTCGGCGACCACCCGGGCTGCCGCCCCCACCGGCAGCCGCAACGGCGCGGACCCAGCGGACTCGATGGCTGCCAGAACGGCAACGTAGTTCGGGTGCATCGGCACCGGTCGACCGTGGTAGAGCCACTCGAAAAGGTGCTCGAGACGGAACTCCTGACCGCAGGCGCGGCACGACATCGGCTGTTCGGGGCGCCTGTGCCGGTGCATGCTGTGCCCCGCGGAACAGGTGCCTACCCAGCCGCCGGAGATCTTGGGCGCGTCCTCCGGCAAGCAACGAGTCGCGCTGCACCCGATCTCTCGTGCCTTGGCTCGCCACACCTCGTCGTGTCCATGGTGAGCACCGACGAGCGCATGCGCGATCTCGTGCAGGATCGTGTCACGCACCTCCTCCTCGGTGTGCAGCCGCGTCAGCGGAGCGCTCAAGCCGATCAGTTTCCGACCGGGACGACACACACCGGCGCGGGTCTTCGCCTGGTCGAACTCGAGCCGCCATTGCCCGAGCCCATGCCCGACGAGAAGGTCCTGCCCCAGCCCGAACGCGTCCGCGAGTTTCATGCCGCAGATGCTAGCGCTCAGCTCCGACAGAACGGGGGCTCAGTGCTCGAACAGTGCGCGGATGTCGTCAGCGTCGATGGGGGCCGCCATCGCGCCGTCACCGTCCACCACCTGGGTGAACAGCGCAGCCTTGCGGGCCTTGAGCTCCATCACCTTCTCCTCGATGGTCTCGGTTGCCACGAGCCGGTAGACCATGACCGGACGCTGCTGCCCGATCCGGTGGGTTCGGTCCACCGCCTGCGCCTCCACGGCCGGGTTCCACCACGGGTCCAGCACGAAGACGTAGTCGGCCTCGGTGAGGTTCAGCCCCACTCCTCCGGCCTTGAGGCTGATCAGGAAAACAGGTGTGTTCCCGGCCTTGAACGCGTCCACGACCTGCGCGCGCTTGCGTGTCCTCCCGTCCAGGTAGACGGTCTCGACTCCCTCCCTGTCCAGCCGGGCGCGCACTCGGGAGAGGAACGAGGTGAACTGGCTGAACACCAGGGCCCGGTGTCCTTCAGCCACGACCTCCAGCAGATGGTCGACTAGTACGTCGATCTTGGCCGACCCGATCGTCTCGTACTTCGGGTCCACGAGTGCGGCGTCCAGACTGAGCTGACGGAGTTTGGTCAGGGATCGGAAGATCGCGATCCGGTGCTTGTCGAAGTCGCCGACCAGTCCGAGCACGGCTTGCCGCTCGCGCTGCAGATGGGTCTCGTAGACGCGGCGGTGCCGCGGCGTCAGCGCGACCTCGAGGACCTGTTCCTGCTTGGGTGGCAGGTCCGCGGCGACGATCTCCTTGGTCCGTCGCAGAAGGAACGGGCGGATCCGCCGGCGGAACCGGTCGAGTACCGTCGTGTCGCCCATCCGCTCGACGGGGTTCGCGACGAGCTCGACGAACCGCGCAGGGTACGGGTAGAGCCCGGGCGCAACGATCGACAGCAACGACCAGAGCTCCATCAGCCGGTTCTCCATCGGCGTGCCGGTCAGCGCGACCCGGAACGGTACGTCGAGCCGGCGCACGCACTGGTAGGTCTTGCCCGCGTGGTTCTTGACCATCTGAGCCTCGTCGAGCACCAGGCCGCCCCAGCTTTGCGCGACGTAGTCGTCGGCCTCGAGTCGGAAGAGGGTGTACGACGTGATCACGAGATCGGCCTGGTCGAACAGGGACCCGATCGTCATACCCCGGCGAGCGTGCGACTCGGTCACGGTGCGCACGGCCAGGCCGGGCGCGAATGACGCCGCCTCATGCGCCCACATGGACAGGACACTGGTCGGCGCGACGACGAGGAACGGGCCTGCCCCGTGCTCTCGCGCATGCGTGACCAGGGCCAGGGTCTGCAGCGTCTTGCCCAGACCCATGTCGTCGGCGAGGATCCCGCCGAGCCCGGATTGCCACAGGAACGCGAGCCAGCGGAAACCGTCGAGCTGGTAGGACCGCAGCTCGGCCTTGATCCCGGTCGGTTCGACCTGCGGCAGACTCTCCAGGCCGCGCAGTGCCTGCGCCGCGCGCACCCACCCTGACGCCTGCGCGTCGACAATGCCGAGCTCGGCCAGCTCGTCCCAGAGCCCGAGGTCGTGGTGCCCCACGCGCACCCCGTCCCGGGGCTGCTCCTGCAGCTCCCCTGCCGCGGTGACCAGCTCTGCGAGATGCGCGAACTCCGGGCGGTCCACCGCGATGTGCACTCCGTTGCCGACGATGACCCTCTCCTGCCCACGGGTGAGCGCCTCGAGCAGGTGTGCCAGCGCCAGGAACTGGCCGTCGACGCTGATCACCACCTCGAGGTCGAGCCAGTCCGTCCGGGTCTCGTCCTCGGCGTCGGCTCCCGAGTCACGTGATGCGAAGTGGACCACCGGAGCGTCGCGGGCCTCGCGGTAGTCCGGTCGGCCGCCGATCTCCTCGATCTCCACCTGTCCCGATGCTTCGAGGCCCGCGAGCACGTCCGTGGCGAAGGCGATCGCCGCGCCGTGGGTGAAGGTGCGCTGCTCGATCAGCCCGTGTTCACGCCGATGCCCCTCGCACAGCTGGTAGGTCTGGTCGTCGTTCAGCTCGAGCCCGGAAACGACGTCACGCTCGGCGTCGGGCCGTCGTACGCCGCGGATGCCGCGGTTCTCCGACAACCCATAGATCCGGTCGTCGCCGCCGACCCGGTAGCGCCACGACCAGGCGATGGACACCTCGTCGACCGCGACCCACGTGACGGTGAGCGCGAGTCGTGGCGTCGCAGGCTCGGGCACGCTCACCGACCCGTCGGAGGAGATGACCGGGACGTGCCGCTGGATGCGGGGGAGGTACTCGGTGACAAGGTCGTTGCGGTCCCCTGCCGGGACGACCATCGAGTCACCGGCGGCCAGCAGCCGGCGTACCTCTGGCCCTGCCGGCCGCCCAAGCCGTGCCAGCGTCAACGCCCACGTCTGCGACCGGGCACCGGGAAGCCACAGCGCGACGCCGTGCCCGGACTCACCGAGCACGTCGAGGTCGTCGGCGGCGTACCACTCCTCGTCAACCGAAACCCCGAGCCGAAGGTGAGCCTCCCGCGAAGGCGCGACATTGACATCGAGACGCAGGGTGACCGGGTCGGGGCTGACCTCGAGGTGGGAGAGCCCAGCACCCGGGACGAGGACGATGCCGGCTTGAACCGCTCTGTCGAACAGGCCCCACAGCGAACCGCCGAAGGAGCTCAACCGCAGGTGCGTCTCCGCGGCGAAGTAGGTCTGTCGCGATGCGGCTCGGTAGGCAGCCAGGATCTCACCGAGCACCGCGACCTGAAGTGGGTCGAAGCCAGCACGCGTCCCGGCGTGGGAGACCTCGAGCCACGAGATCCCCGAGCGGATCCAGTTGTCCCGCGCACCTCGCTGCAGCGGCCGGAGCCGCAGCGTCCCGCGTTGTGGGGTGGACTGCGCGGCCCAGACGCGGTAGCCGGTCCTCGACGACGTGCGCTTCAGGTCGACCTGTAGAGCCAGCGGCTTGGGCGAGGACGACCCCGCAGCACCGGACGCGCTGTCGAGCTCGTCCAGCACAGAGCTCAGCTGACGCTCCCACCGGGTGCTCCCAGCGGTGCCGAGTGACGCGTTCTCGCGCTCCTGCTCCTCACGCACGGTCAGCAGGAGCGCCACCGCGTGCTTGCACCCTTCCGCGACCGGGCAGCTGCACCGGCTGTAGACCCAGCCCCCGCCCCCGCTGACACCAGCGCTGACGTAGGCGGAGTACGCCGCCCCCGCGGATCCGGCGACGCGGCCCCGGATGTCGAGGTCACCGTCGCCATCGATGTCGTGGGTGACGCTGAGCACCTTGCCCCGCCGCACGTAGTCCTTGGCCCGTTCGAGGGTCGGTGTGCCGTAGCGACGGCGAAGGTCCTCGTCCTCGAACACCAGCGACAGATCCAGCACAGGACGACCCTACGGCCGACCGCCGACATTCGAGTCACGCTGGGCCTAGTCCCGGCTGGTCGAGCTGGGTCCCGGCTGGTCGAGCTTGTCGAGACCACTCCACGATGGGTCCCGGCTGGTCGAGCTTGTCGAGACCACTCCACGATGGGTCCACGATGGGTCCACGATGGGTGCTGTGAGGAGCGCCTTCGTGCTGCACGAGCACCAGAAGCCCCAGCACCACTTCGATCTGCGCCTCGAGGAAGAGGGCGTACTCCGGTCGTGGGCCCTTCCCAAGGGAGTTCCGACCGATCCGCGACGGGATCGGCTGGCCATCGCGGTCCCTGACCATGACCTGGACCACCTGCGCTACGAGGACGCGGACAAGTCGATCGCCGATATCGGTTGGTGGCAGGACGAAGGCCGCACCGATCGTCGGCTCCTGTTCGTTCTCCACGGCCGGAGCGAGTCCGTACGCTATGCCCTGATCCGGACCGACCGGGGCTGGCTCCTGCACCGCACGAAGGACCAACCGGCCTGAGCACGTTCACGCACACCCGCCGGTCTGGTCCGATCCGATCGGGTCCGGCGGCAGGCAGACTGTGCGCATGCCGACCCGCCGATGCTCATGAGAGCGGTGGTCTACGCCGACTACGGGGCCACACCGACCCTGGCCGACGTACCGCCGCCGAGTTGCCCCGACGACGGAGTCCTGGTCCGCGTGGCGGCGACTGGGGTATGCCGCTCGGACTGGCATGCGTGGAGGGGCCATGAGCCGGTCGCGCTGCCGCATGTACCCCGGGCACGAGCTGGCTGGGATCGTCGACCAGAGCGGACCTCGGGTCACCGGGTGGCAGGTCGGCGACCGGGTCACCGTGCCGTTCGTGTGCGGCTGCGGAACGTGTGACTTCTGCGCCGCCGGGGACACGCAGGTCTGCCCGCGACAGACCCAGCCCGGGTTTACCGGACCTGGTTCGTTCGCCGAGCTGGTCGCAATCCATGCCGCGGACACCAACCTTGTCTCGGTGCCAGACACCATCGACTTCGTCACCGCGGCCTCGCTCGGTTGCCGGTTCGCCACTGCCTTCAGGGCCCTCAGCACGCATGCCCGGGTGCGGCCCTTGGACTGGGTCGCCGTACACGGCTGTGGTGGCGTCGGTTTGTCCGCGGTGATGATCGCCGCCGCGATGGGCGCCCGCGTGGTCGCGGTGGACGTGTCTGCGGCAGCGCTCGAACTCGCCGGCCGCCTTGGTGCCGTCGTGCTCATCGACGCCGTTCAGGACCGCGATCTGGTCTCCACGGTTGCGGACGCGACCGGCGGAGGTGCGCACGTGTCGATAGACGCTCTCGGCTCCCCTGTCACCGCGGCCGAGTCAGTGCGTAGCCTCCGCCCGCGCGGACGCCACGTCCAAGTCGGCCTGCTGCTGGGTGCCGAGGCAATGCCGGCACTGCCGATGGACCAAGTGGTCGCCCGAGAACTCGAGATCTACGGGTCCCACGGAATGCCGGCTCAGGACTACCCGCGATGCTGTCCCTGGTCGCGGACGGGACGCTGCGCCCGGACATCCTCGTGGGCCGGGTGATCGGGCTCGAGGACGCCGGTGCCGCGCTTGCGGCGATGGATGAGGCTTCGCCGTCACCGGGAATGACAGTCTGCGTTCCGGACCGGTGATGGCGCCGCGGCCTGCGAGGCCGAGAATGCGGTGAGTTTCTCCATGGGCGCGAGTCTCAACTGACGAACCTGGACCTAAGGAGACCAAGATGGACGAGCAGTTCACAGCGACCCTGCAGAAGAGCCCCAACAAGGGTGGCTGGACCCATGTGGTCTGGCCTGGTTCGGTGGAGTTCTTCGAGACCCGCGGCTTGGTCAAGGTGCGGGGGACGATCGATGGTCATCCCTTCCGGTCCGCGTTCATGGCGATGGGCGACGGCAGCCACAAACTGCCGGTGAAAGCTGACCTGCGCAGGGCGATCGGCAAAGAAGCAGGAGAGTCCGTCAGCGTGCGTCTGGAGGAGCGGATCAAAGGCTAGCCTCCACCGGACGCCGACGCATCCAGCCACGCCCACCCCAGAAAAGTGCTCAGCTGAACGCCGCAACACCATCCCCAGACTCGTCAGGAGAGTTCGAGGCTAGGGGTCCAAGAGTGGTGTGCTTCGCTTTCGTGGCGTTCCTTTCGCAGATCCCCTCATCTGCTCCACCGTAGAAACTCGAGTGCGCACTCCGAGAATTGCCCTGTGGACAACGATCCACGCTGGTGTTTCTCATTGCAGGGTAGGCACATGACATCTGACATCCCGCCCCTGCTTCCGCCCGGTGACATGCCCGCCATCCACACGCAGGCTGATCTGGATCGCCACTGGCGCGCCCTGATGGGCCCGCTGGGTTTCAGCCAGCCACTGCTGTGGATGATGTTCATCAGTCCGGATGGCCGCTGCGACGGCCCGCTGACCCAGATCGAGGAGATCCCGCTCCAACCCGACGAGTTCTTGCTCACCAACCTGCTCGGGATCTGCGCGCAGATCATCGACGAGAGCCTCACGTCCGGGACTCGGGTCGCGTTCCTGCGGTCCCGCCCCGGCTCGGGGACGGTCAACGCCGAGGACATCGCCTGGGCGCGCGGTGTCACCGAGGCGGCGCGAGCAGCAGGGGTGCCCTGTGAACCTTTCCACCTGGCCACAGACGAGCGAGTCACGGTGGTGGCCTACGACGACCTCACGCGCCGGTCGGCCAGCTGAGACGCTTCGCTCCCCTCCGCCGAGCTGGATCATGAGGCACCATGGGAACTGTGACGACGTTGCCGCGAGGACGGGCCCTGACTCGAGTCGACCTCGACGGCATGCCCGATGACGGGCGCCGCTACGAGCTCATCGACGGGTCGATGGTCGTGACGCCGGCACCTCCGCGGCGGCACCAGCGAGTTGTGGGCGAGCTGTACCTGCTGCTCCGCGGCACCTGCCCGCCGGACCTGGAAGTGTTCCTGGCGCCGTTCGACGTGGTTCTGGCCGACGACACGGTGATGCAGCCGGACCTTCTGGTGGCTCGCCGATCGGGCTCCACCGAGCGCGACCTCCCCACCGCGCCGGTGCTGGCGGTCGAGGAACTCGAAGGCGGCGCGTACGTCGAACGGGCGCACGTTTGCGGCAACGAGGAGTATTCGGCGTCCGCGCCGTACCCCATCACGGTCTCCCCCGTCGCACTGCTGGGCTGATGGTCACCCGGTCGGCCGACAACGTGGGCGGGTCCAGGCAGAAGACACCTGCCATGACAAACTTACGCAAAGCGGTTACGCGAGGCGAGAACCCGTTCTAGGTTCGTCTCTAGGAGGACCGGGCAGAGGGAAGTGGCGGATGGATGGCTTCGGCAACACGAGTAAGCAGGTCTCGGTGTGAGCGACGACCACGAGGCCTCCGAGACGGAGGAGACCGCCGACCTGACGCTCCGCGACGGCCAGTACCTGGCCAGGTTGATGCCGATCCTGCGCCTGGTGGTCAAGACCTGGTTCCGCTCGCGCGTGCTCGGGATGGAGAAGGTACCCGACGGCGGGGTGCTGCTGGTGTCCAACCACTCGGGCGGCCTGCTGGCCATGGACGTTCCCGTCATTGCCGTCGCGTTCGTCGACCACTTCGGCATCGACCGTCCGATCTATGTGCTCGCACACGACATCCTCTTCTCGGGCCCTACCCCCAACCCGTTCCCCAAGGCCGGGTTCGTGCCGGCGAACCGGCGCAACGCCGCTGCGGTGCTGCGGGCAGGCGGTGTCACCATCGTGTTCCCGGGTGGTGACCATGAGGTGTTTCGGCCGTCGTCGGAAAGGAACAAGATCGACTTCGCCGGGCGGACAGGATACGTGCGCACCGCGATCGAGGCCGATGTCCCGATCGTCCCGGTGGTCAGCATCGGGGGGCACGAGGACCAGATCCATCTCGCCCGCGGGGAGCGGTTGGCCAAGATCCTCGGCCTGGACAAGCGATTGCGGACCAAGTACGTACCCGTGACGTTCGGATTCCCGTTCGGCCTCACGCTGGCTTTCCCGGCGAACCTGCCGCTGCCCACGAAGATCGACACGAGAGTGCTGGACCCGATTCATATCCGGGAGGAGTTCGGTGACGAACCGGACGTGGCCGACGTCGATCGCCTCGTGCGGGCTCGCATGCAGTCCGCCCTGGACGACCTCGCAAAGGCACGCCGCTTCCCGGTGCTCGGTTAGTCATGAGTCGGCTAGGTAGGTTCTGGTGGCTCGTGCGGACCCTGATCCGCAGCGGGATGATCGCGCCGCTGCGGCCAGACAAGTACCTCCGCATGGCTGCGGCGATCCGTCGTCAGGGCATGACCGCAATGACTGGCATCAGTCTGGCCGCCGTACGCCGGCCACACGCGACCGCGCTCATCGACGAACGCGGTTCCCTGACCTGGGCACAACTGGAAGCGCGAACTAACGCAGTTGCGGCGGGAATTGCCTCGCTGGTGCATGGGCGCGCCGAGACGGTGGCGATTCTGTGCCGGAACCACCGCGGCTTCGTGGAGGCACTGAGCGCCACCGCCAAGCTCGGAGCAGACGCGCTTCTGCTGAACACCGGCTTCTCCGCTCCGCAGCTCACTGACGTACTGGTCCGTGAGAAGGCGAACATGATCGTCTACGACGAGGAGTTCGCGCCGCTGGTCGAGCAAGCCAGGCAACAGGCTGACGACCTGGTCGAGATTCTCGCGTGGACCGAAGGCCGGACCGGTCTCACCAACGGTCTCACCCACGGGGTCACCACCCTCGACGACCTGATCGAGGCGCACCTCGGATCCGCGCCCGGGAGGCCCTCCACCACCGGGAGGACCGTCCTGCTGACCTCCGGTACGACGGGCACACCGAAAGGGGCCCGACGATCTGGTGGTGGCGGCGTCGGGGCCCTCGCGGCGATGCTCGACCGCATCCCGTGGCAAACGGAGCAGACAACGGTCGTCGCCGCTCCCATGTTTCACGCCTGGGGGTTCGGACAGCTCGCCTTCTCGGCCACGATGACCTGCACCGTGGTGATGCGTCGGCGCTTCGACCCGGAAGCGACGCTCGACCTCGTCGACCGCCACCAGGCGACGGGGCTCGCTGTGGTTCCCGTGATGCTCGAGCGCATCGTCGATCTGCCGGAGGAGGTGCTGGAGCGCTACAGCCTGAGCTCCCTGCGCTTCGTCACGGCCAGCGGATCGAGAATGCGTCCGGACGCTGTCACGCGCTTCATGGATGTGTTCGGCGATATTGTCTACAACAGCTACAACGCGACCGAGGCTGGCCTGATCAGTGCAGCAACCCCCGCCGACCTGCGTGCTGCACCGGACACGGCCGGGCGACCAGTCGTCGGGACCGAACTGCGGATCGTCGACGACGAAGGGCGCGACGTGTCGGCCGGTCAGGTCGGCAGGATCACCGTGCTCAGCGACTCGCAGTTCGAGGGCTATACCGGGGGCGAGACGAACCTCTTCAACGAGAGCTACATGGTCTCGGGTGATCTAGGTCGTCGCGACGGCCAAGGTCGCCTCTTCGTCGTGGGACGCGACGACGAGATGATCGTGTCGGGCGGCGAGAACGTCTACCCCCTTGAGGTTGAGGAGACGCTGAACGCCCACTCCGCCGTGCGCGAGGCCGCTGTGATCGGCGTCGACGACGACGACTTCGGTCAGCGCCTCGCTGCGTTCGTCGTACTCCAGCCGGGTCATGACGCAACCCCCGACGATCTCAAGGAGCACGTCAAGGGTCGACTCGCCGGGTACAAGGTTCCGCGTGACATGACGGTTCTCGACGAGCTCCCGAGGAACGCCACGGGCAAGGTCGTCAAGCGCGCGCTTGACGACGACTACGAGTGAACGCCTAAAACATGTTCTAGAAAACCCTTGATGTGTGACGGCTTGAGCAACCACACTTCCGGAGTGGAACGGATGAAGGGCGTGGACGCCGGATACCTGTATATGGAAACGCCCACGATGCACATGCACACCCTCAAGATCGCTCTGCTCGAACCGGTCGAAACTGTCGACTATCGAGACATCACCGGGCAGCTGCTGGCTCGCCTCCACCGGCTGCCTCCCTTCCAGCGACGAGTGCTACCGGTGCCGTTCGCGCTCAACCACCCGATGTGGGTCACCGATCGACCGATTGACCCGACCCGGCACGTGTTCCATGACCAGGTGCCTGCGCCTGGCGGTATGGCGGGCTTGGAGGCGCTGGTCGGACGAATCGCCAGCACACCCCTCGACCGGTCGATCCCGCTGTGGGAGGTGCACGTCTGTGAGGCGTTCGACGACGGCCGGGTCGCGGTTGTCGCCAAGATGCATCACGCAATCGCCGACGGAGTGGCAGCCAATGCGTTGCTGGCCAACATCATCGATTCGACTGATTCCTCCGCGACCAGGTTGGAGCCGAGCGGGCAGCAGTCCGCCTCGGGAACGGAGCCGACACCCGCTGCTCGGACGCAAGTCGGTCTTGCCCTGCTGGACGCGATCCGTCAGCTCGGCACCCTGCCAGAACTTCTTGGCCGCACCTTCAGAGCACTCGTCGCACTGGTCCGACACCGGCGTCATTCGCGTGTCAAGGTGCCGCGTCCGGTGCTCGACGTACCGCGCGTCTCCTTCAACGGGCCGCTGAGCAGCAGACGGATCTTCGCGACTGGCGCGCTCCCGCTCAACGAGATCAAGGAGGTTCAGCACGCGCACGGTGTCACCTTCAATGATGTTGTGCTCGCGGTGGTCGCCGGGGCATTGCGGAAATGGATGACTGGCCGCGGCGAATGGCCCTCCGCCCCCTTGGTCGCCGGAGTACCCGTAGCCACCGACGAGCCGGGCGCTCCGCAACGGCTCAGCGGCAATCGGGTGTCGAACCTGTTCACCTCGTTGGCGACCGATATCGATGATCCGCACGAGCGACTGCGCGCCATCTCCGCAACCACCAACGAGTCAAAGGCCGTCCAACGAACTCTTGGCCACGACATGCTCGTCGACTGGGTGCAGTTCTCGCCGCCTGCACCACTCAGCGCGGCGATGCGCATCTACTCGAAAACCCGGGCAGCGTCGCTGCACCCCCCACCGTTCAACGTGATCGTGTCGAACGTGAGAGGTCCGGGTGCACCGGCGACGATATCCGGTGCCCGCCTGAGCGACCTGTTCAGCGTCGGCCCGATCCTGGAAGGGATCGGTCTCAATGTGACGGCGTGGTCCTACGTCGGTCAGATGAACTTCTCCCTACTCAGCTGCCCGGACCTGATATCCGACCTTGGGCCGCTCGTGGCCGAACTACGCCCTGCACTCGACGAACTACGCAAGACGGAAGGCTGATGATGAGATGACGAAGCAGATTGCGAGATCCGTGGTCTGCCGCGTCGTGGGACTGGGCGCCGCTGTGTTGCGGACCGCGTTGGGCGCCGGGATGCGACGCATCGTGCCGATGCCCCAGGTCGACGTCGTGCCGGAGGGGCGAATAGTTGATCTCCCTGGGCGTGGGCGCACCTTCGTCATTGACGTAGCTGGTCCGACTCCTACCGCGCCGACGATCATCCTGCTGCACGCTCTCGGCTGCACTGCTTACCTGAGCTGGGTCGCGACCATCGGCGAGCTGTCTCGCAAGTACCGCGTCATCACCTTCGACCAGCGGTGGCATGGCCGCGGAATCCGATCGCCGCGATTTCGCTTCGCCGATTGTGCCGATGACGTCGTGGGAATCATGGATGAGCTGGGCGTGAACCGGGCTGTGATCGCGGGGTACTCAATGGGCGGTGCGGTCGCCCAGTTGACGTGGCAGCGGCATCGCGATCGCGTCGCTGGTCTGGTGCTCTGCTCGACGGCGCGAAACTATCGTGGCACTCGGCGCGAGCGACTGTTCTTTCCGCTCGTCACCGCCGCGATGCATCCTCTGTCCGGCTACGCGCTCGCCCGTGTCGAGCGACTGGCCGAGACCCTGCCGGAGGTGCCATCGGTCGAGGCAGCCGATCCGGTCGCCTGGGGGCGGGTCGAGTTCCGTAGCACCAGCGCGTGGTCCCTCCCCGAAGTGCTGGGGGAGCTGGGTCGCTTCAACTCAGCACCCTGGATCAGCGAGGTCGACGTTCCGACAGCGGTCGTCGTCACTGAGAGGGACCACACCATCCCCGAACGCCGGCAGCGCGGGCTCGCCGCCGCGATCGACGGCGCACAGGTGCGGACAGCGCCCGGTGGACATGCATCGCTCTTCCTCGACGCCGCGAAGTGGGTACCGGTCTTCCTCGATGCCGTCAAGAGCGTGACCGAACGGCTCGAGCCCTCCTCCGAGGTCGCCGTCTAGTCCGGCGAGTCATCCACCAGACTCGCCGCAACTGGTAGCCGAACTCGGTCGACCCCGCGTAGGTTTTCTCCATGACCATGAGCCCGGTGGAGATGCAGCGCAAGGTGCAGCAGCTCGACAACGATGTGTATTCGATCTACGAGATGCTGGTCTCCATCCAGGTCACCCAACAGCGTCACGGCAACCGGATCGAAGAGCTCACCGGGATGGTCGCTGCTCATGATGCGCGGTTCGACGCCGTTGACCACCGGTTCGACGTGCTTGAGGGAAAGGTCGACACCATCCTCGACCTATTGCAAGGTGGGCGACCTTCGGGCCACTGAGGCCACCAGAACCACGCCACGCAGATCCCGTTCGCCCTGCCCTCGTCCGCCGACCTAGCGTGCCGACCTGGCGCGCCGAGGCATTCATCACCGACTACGCCGCGGCTCAGTCTCGTGGCACACCGACTCGCGCGACGACTGTCCCAGCTCCCGCTCAACCACGACGCGCAACGCCCCCCGCAAGAGACTGGTGGTTCGCGCCGCGTGCTGCATCTCGTGGTCGCAGACATCCGCCTCGTCGGGATCCCCGGCGAGGAGCGCCTGGTCGCGCGCCTGTCGCCAGGCAATCTCCTGCGCACCCTGCGCGGTGATGAGCCCGAGGATGAGATCGCGGTCCATCCCACAGACGCTCGCGGCGAGCTCCGGATCGACGGACCCGGGCGACTCTGCGTCGAGCTGCAGCAAGGTCATCAACGCCGGATGCAACGTCGACTCGTCGGGGTCATCGATGTCATCGGGGTCATCCATGTCGTCCAGGTCAGCGGCCTCGTCGAGGGGCGAATCAGCCTCCGGAGCAGACTCCATCGCCCGCCGCCCGCCGATTCTGGCCACCAGATCGCCGGCGACCTCGTCGACCTTCTCGGTCATGATTGCCAGCATCATCCGGAGCTGCTCGGGTGCGAACGGCCATGCCGGGAGATAGAGGTAGGCGACCACCTGGTCACCGGTGGCTACGAACTTGATGAAGCTCAGGTCGCGGTTCAGCACGCTCACTTCGAAAGCGGCGCGTTCGGGCTGGGTCAGCTCGCACACCAGCGGAGCGAACAGCTGGATAGCCGGAGCACCTTCGAGAACCATCACGAACACCAGTGATCCGTCCCGCACCACGGGGATGTCGCCGTCCTCATCATGGTCGGGGGGGCGTCCCAAGAACGGCGTAAGCGCGTCGTCGACCAGCGCCTGGAGATGCTCCCGCCCTTTCGGGTAGACGGCGATCGGCTCGTCCGGATCGGGCGAAGGCTGCGGATTGGACGGGGTGGGCGCGCCGAGGTCTGGCGCCGCCTCGTCGTCCTGCGCCAACTTGTCTACCGACAGGAACACCGGATGCACGACGCTGAAGACATCCCGGAGCGCCTTGACCGTCATGAAGGCGAGCTCGTCGGCGTGGTTGCGCGCTAGGTCGAGGTAGAAGTTCGTCGACCCTGCGCTGAGATCCTCATCGTCACGTCCCTGGGCAGGAGCCGACCAGCCCAGCTCTTCCAACCTCTTCACCTTGGCCTGGTCCAACAGATGGTCGCTCGTGAGGTACGCGTTGCTCGACACCTCACAGCGGAGCATGTCGCCATCGAAGGCGCAGAACTGGACGTACGGCGCACACCCCTCGGCGTCTTCCTCCTCGTCGATGGACGACTCGGCCTCAACCAGGAGCAGCGCGTCGCCCTCCATCCCCGCCAGATGATCGGCCAGTCGGGCCTGGAACCTGCTCCACGCCCGCGCCGTACTCCGATCAAGTTCAGAACCATGCAACTCGCTCAACACATCTCCCACAAGACTCTCGACCCACCGACAACTCCGAATCTATCGGTGAGCACCGACAGTTTTCGGCGCCACTTGCCCGCCCGTTCGACGCGACACCCGCGTGCGTTTCGACCAAGGAATCCTCGTGTGAGCCCGGATCTCTACTGGCGCCTGCTGAACCGGCCGCCACCACTAGCGATGATCAGCCATCCGGGTGGCGAGGAGGGCTCCAGGGATGCCGTCGGCGAGATCTGTGATCCCGCGAACACGACGGCGCCCTGGTCGTCGTCGACTACAAGACAGACGCCGTGCCGGCCGAAGCGATCGCCTGGGACGGGATTGAAGGCGTAGGGCCGTTGAGGGCTCGCACGTCGTCGTCGTCGACTGGATTCGGCGCCCACTCCCCCCGCGCGACACGCCCCAACGGGCCACCAAAGATAGCCATTTCGTGTGATGCGCTTGCGCCGCGTTCTGGGGGATGCTAGGTCCGGGTGGACCAGTCCTTGTCATCGTGCCCTTGGAGGAGAATCGGTTGTGACGTCGCATCGCACCACGCACGTCGCCTCTTCCGTTGCCTATGCGGCGCTGGCCGCGATCACTGCTGGATTGATGCTCTCGTCAGCCGACATGTCGCCTCAGATCGACCTGCGGGACTCCAACCAGGGCGAGTCCCAGCAAACCGATGACCGCGGCGGGGACCGACAGGCTGCGCCCGGCAATTCCCCTCGCCCGGGGGATGCGCAATTCTCGCCAGCAGCGGTCCCGAAAGGCCCCGCGACACCCGTCTGCCGCATCGATGTTGCCGGTTGCGTCGCGTTCGGACTCCCGATCCCTGAGAACTCTGCTGGTCTCACGAATCTCGCCAGGAACGAGCCGGGCGGCAGCGAGGACCCGGCGGCCGACACTGATGCTGGCGTGGTCTCCGGTGACGAAACCGCCGCCGGCTACGCCGGTGAGGTCGACCCAGCGCTGCTCTTCGGGGAGGACACCTCAGCGGGTACGCCGGACCCAACCGATCCCGCACAGGATCCCGAG
>Ga0209587_1000556_pt1 | contig 18303 bp, 20 predicted proteins | sample NGEPerD_2_FD_184512 | JGI IMG/M metagenome (GOLD analysis project Ga0209587, IMG submission 184512) | Arctic peat soil microbial communities from the Barrow Environmental Observatory site, Barrow, Alaska, USA - NGEE PermafrostL1-D... | ecosystem: Environmental > Terrestrial > Soil > Wetlands >... | reverse complement strand
GCTGCGTTGGCTGGCCGTCGTTATCCAGCTCCCAGTGTCGGGAGGGATAGCTGTAAGGTGCATTCAGAATCGGCTGATCGAAGAAGTGCGTCATATCCGCCCGTTTCTGGTTTTATAGCGTCCTGCGGATTTAGGATGCCTGCTAAAAAGCTATGGGTTTTTTTAGCTTGAAGGTCAGGTGAGCGTTAAGTGCGCCATGCAGCGCTGGGCAGCCATGCCCTGGACGGCAGCAATCATACTACCGATTGGCCACATGCAACTCTCGTGACGCAAGCACTTACACCATTTCAAGCCGCATCTTTTTTGTGACGGCACCTCAGTTTCCTACAGAGCGAACGCTGTGTACAGCCTCTTAAGGCAGGCTCTTGCTGAGGTGGCGGCAAGATGGGCTGGCCACCAACGAGCACCAGAAACTGGTGCGGATACGCTGCGAGAGCCGGCGGCTTAAGGAAGAGCGGGAGGTGCTGGCAAAAGCCTCCGGTATCGCGCAAGAGACCGGCGCTCTCCCTTCCAGGGGCTCGAGTTCGTGACCGCGCATCCGGCCGTGCGACGAGTCGCCACAATGTGCCGCGTGCCGGGTATCTTCGCGCGCGGCCACTACGGCGTGGCCGCGCCGAAACTCATTGATCCGCCAGGAGCTTGCTATCGCCGGCGGCCCTTGGCTGTTATGAGCTAAGGTAAAGTCCGGTAACCACGTCGTGTTGCATTTGTCTGCGTAGCGGCCATAACCACGCGGCTCGACCGCACCGCGTGCAACGGCCATGCGAGTTGTTGTTCAAGGTTAGTAAAAGCCATACCGGCAGCCAAAGGCCAAACGTGACGACAGATGCGAACGCATGGTCCCTGTGGAAAGTGCGTCAGTGAACGTGCCGGGCGTCTCCTGGCGTATCGCCACAGTGTAATACGGGTGACCCACGTTCAGGCAGCCAATCGCACAAGGCTGCACATTAGAAACGGTCACACTCTTCGGCGATCGCACCCCAACTCACCGGGGCGAACGTGGACTGGTTTCACGTTCCCGCAGTTCACGCACTTCCTTATAGTTCTGCTCGACACCTTGATACTGGCGCTCGACGATTTTATGAATGTCAGCGAGCAAGTCTGCGTCAAGCGCTTTGCGGTAGGACTTCAGGGCTATGTCCTCGCCGCGCTCGGCTTCTTCCAGTATGGATTTATCGCTCCGGGCCGTAATTGTGGCCTTAAAATTCGCCCAGCCGCGATGCATTTTGCCGGTCGTGCTGCTGCTGCTTTCGGGTTCGTCACCTTGCTGCTTCACTTGCTCCTGTAGTTCACGGACGCCATTGGCGCAACGGTGAGCACGCTCCTCCAGGTATGACTTTAAACCGCCATCGCTTACGTGATCCGCACAGTCTTAAAAACCTTGCTCACCGTCTCTGCAGGTCTCGATCAGGTTATTCAGCGTGGAAATGGTCTCGGCTTTATTCATCAATGACTCCAGCTATGTATGATTGTGGGGCTTTGTACGAATACGGGGCGAATAGCATGCCGCATCCCTTGCCGACACGTCAGACATTATTCTCGCCAGCTACGGCTTATAGCCGCCGCGCGGTCTCTATTCGGCATACATGTTACGCATTGAGTGCGTTTGAGAACCTATGGCAGCCGCCGCAGGGCAGGCGCATGCTGCAGGGCAAAGTCAATTTTCTGGTGGGCCGTGTAGGATTCGAACCTACGACCAATGGATTAAAAGTCCACTGCTCTACCAACTGAGCTAACGGCCCATTTCTGTAATGCTGTTAGCCATCCATGGCGCAGCAAAAGCCGCATATGTTACGGCGTGGCGGCTTAATGACAAGGAGTTTTTATAGCGCCGGGTATTGCAGCACGCTCGGCGAACGCATGGAACAGACCAATAATCGACCGCCACGCTTCGACTGCGAGTGATCTATGCAGGCTTAAAATCCAGCGCCACGCCGTTGTTGCACCAGCGCTGGCCGGTGGGTTGCGGGCCGTCATCGAACACGTGCCCCTGATGACCGCCGCAGCGCGCGCAGTGATATTCGGTGCGTGGCCAGAACAATCCGTAGTCCGTTTTGGTTTTCACGTGATCCTTGATCGCGGTGTAGAAACTCGGCCACCCAGTGCCGCTCTCAAATTTCCACTCGGACTTGAATAATGGCAGCGCGCACGCCGCGCAGACGTAGGTTCCCGCGCGTTTTTCGCCATTCAAAGGGCTGGCGCCGGGCTGCTCGGTAACCTCTTCGCGCAGCACCTCGAATTCTTCTTCCGTGAGCAGCTTGCGCCACTCGTCCTCCGACTTGTGGATTTTCTTGAAGCCGCCGGACCGTTTAACCTTGTCGCCCGCGTTGATATTCAAACCCAGCGGCGCGAGCGTCACGATTGTGACAGCGGCCAGAAAGCGGCGCCTGTTCATTGCGTAATCCTCCAACGGTTGTGCGCCGAATTAGACGCGGCGGCGCCGCGTTCGTTCGCCGGCCAGCCCGCGTACCAACGCTAAACATACGGGGTCGGATCGACGATGCCCGCGTTCCGGAAGCCCTTGGCGCGGAAGCGACACGCATCGCAGCGGCCACAGGCCTGCCCGCTGTCGGTCGCGACATAGCAGGATACGGTCAGCGCATAATCGACCTGGAGCGCCACGCCGCGCCGAATGATTTCCGCCTTGTCGAGATCGATGAGAGGCGCATGCACGCGAAACCGCTCGCCCTCGATGCCCGCCTTGGTGGCGAGATTGGCGAGCGACTCGAACGCGGCGACGAATTGCGGCCGGCAATCAGGATAGCCGGAATAATCGACCGCATTGACGCCGATAAAAATATCGCGCGCGCTTATACTCTCCGCCCACGCCAGCGCGACCGAGAGAAACACGGTGTTACGTGCCGGCACGTAGGTTACCGGAATGCCTTCGCCGGGCTGCTGCGGCACCTGCGCGCTCGCATCGGTCAATGCGGAACCGCCAAACAGGGAGAGATCGATAGCGAATTCACGATGCTCAGCCGCACCCAGTGCGCCCGCGATCCGGCGCGCGGCCACAAGCTCCGCGGCGTGCCGCTGGCCATAGCAGATACTCAAGGTATGACAGGTGTAGCCCGCGGCGCGGGCGATGGCGAGCACAGTCGCGGAATCCAGTCCGCCGGACAGCAGCACGACTGCTTTTTTCATTGAGCTTACAAGTTCGGGCACGAACGCGACGCGACTGCTGACGATTAATCAGGATCAGGGCAACGCGACAACGGCCTCTGCTCCATCACCGCCCTGGCACATCACCCCACAGGTATTTATGCAGCTGAATCTGTAACCGCACGGGCAGGCGATCGGCCAGCACCCAGTCGGCCAGCAGGCCGGCAGCGAGCTGTTTATGACTGGGCGAGAACAGCACCTCACAACGCCTTGCAAGCTGATAGCGTTCCAGCACATTGCTGGCCCACTCGTAATCGACACGATCGCAGATGACGAACTTTACCTGATCCGCGCGTCCGAGATGATCCATGTTTTCATACCGATTCTTGTCCACCTCGCCCGAACCCGGCGTCTTGAGATCGACCACTTTAATGACGCGCGGGTCGACATCTTGAATATCGATGGCGCCACTGGTTTCCAGCGAGACCTCATACCCCACATCGCACAGGCGAACGAGTAGCTTCAGGCAATTTTTCTGTGCGAGCGGTTCACCGCCCGTCACCGTGACGTGGCGCGCACCGTATGCGGTAACTTCCGCGGCGATGCCATCCAGTTCCATCCAGCGACCGCCGCTAAACGCATATTCGGTATCGCAGTATTCGCAGCGTAGCGGACAGCCGGTCAGCCGCACGAACACTGTGGGCCAGCCCACCGTGCGCGTCTCGCCCTGCAGCGAATAGAAGATTTCGCTCACGCGCAGGCGCGCGGGGTTGGCCGCCTGCACTGTATGCATTTGCGCGACCGCGGCCACCGTCGCGCTCAGTTACCTTCTCGATCCATGCGCTGCAGGCGGCTTTCCGCGAGCCTTGCCACAGTGGTATTCGGATGCTGCCGGGTCACCTCGTCAAGCACCGCGCGCGCCTGGACCCATTGCTCCAGTTCATACCAGGTGAAGCCCAGTTTGAGTCTGGCATCCGGCACCTTGACGCTGTCGGGGTAGCGCTCGATGACCTGGCGGAACTCGGCGGTGGCGCGTTCGTAATTGCCCGACACGTAGTTGGCCTCGGCGAGCCAGTACTGCGCATTGGACGCGTAGATGCTCTGCGGATAATCGGTGATAAAGCGGTTGAACGCATCGATTGACTTGTCGTACTGCCCATTCTTCAGCAGCTCGAACGCATCGCGATACGCCTGACCGTTATCAGCGCCGGCCGTCGCGCGCGCCGGCTTCTCGTCTGACGGCTCCGGTTTCGCCACGGGATTCACAGGCGGCTTCACGTCGTCCCTAGGGTCGTCCGGCGGCGCTATATCAGCCCGCGGGCCGTTCTTGGGCGGGATTGCGGTCGCGTCCGCACGCGCCCGCGGTCGGGCCGAGGAATCCGGCCCGGCGATTTCCAGTGCGCGCAGACGCCGGTCGATATCCAGATACAGCTCGCGCTGGCGGTCCTTGAGGCCTTCCAGTGCGTAAGCGGTGCGTTCGGTCGCATCGCGCGCCGCCTGCAGTTCCCGTTGCAGACTGTCGATACGCTGCAACATTTCCATCAGCACCTTGTTGCCGAGCACGCCCTCAAGCTGGTTGAGGCGATTGTCGATGGCGCTTAAGCGCCGCTCGGTAGCCGGGTCCGCCGCATGCGCCGCCGCCACATAAATGACGACGGCGAATACGGCAGTCTTAAGCGTTATGCGGTGATATCTGAAGCTGGCGTCACTGTTCGCCATAAACGATCTCGACCCTCCGGTTGAGCGACCACGAACGCGCGTCCTGTCCGGGTGCTGTGGGCAGCTCTTCACCATAGCTGATGATCTCGATCTGATCATCCAGCACCCCCTGCAACTGCAACAGGCGCCGCACCGACTGCGCCCGGCGTTCGCCAAGCGCGAGATTGTACTCGCGCGAACCGCGCTCGTCGCCGTGACCTTCCAGTCGCGCTTTCTGCAGCGGGTTGTTGGCGAGGTACTGCGCATGGGCATTGACGGTTGGCAGCGAATCCGCCTTGACCTGATCACTGTCGTAATCGAAATAAATGATCCGCTTCGCCAGCGGGCTGTCCGGATCCTGCAGCGGGTCCAGCCGCAGCTGATCCTGATCTCCAACCCCGGTGCCATCACCTGCGCGGTCCTCGCCCCTTGGGGTCTGTCCGGACTCATCACCACCATAAAGATCGTCCGGCAACGGCAGCGGCTCCCCGCGCGTCGCGCATCCGGCCAGACCCGCCGCCACGGCGACGGTTAAAGCCACGCTCAGATTGCGTATAGTCATAACATTCTCCCAATTGATCGAAGATTTAATTTGAGCCCCCACCCCCTCCAGGGCGCTGCCCTCTCTCGGCCGCCAGCAACCACAAGTTTTACCTCTGACAAATTTTTTAGCCCCACCTCACACTCAGGCGCAAACCCAGGCGCGGATTCAGGGCAGTGGCCCCCACACCGGCTCGCGCACCTCGCCCTCCTGCAGGCGCAGGCGCTGACTCACGCGGCCGTCCTGGCTCACCGCGGCCAGCACCCCGCGCCCCTGATAGGTAGTGGCATACAGAATCACGCTGCCGTTAGGCGCGAAACTGGGACCCTCATCCAGCGAGCCATCGGTCAGAACGCGCACGGCGCCGGTGTCGATATCCTTTATCGCAATCTGATAACCGCGTCCGTTGCCATGCACCATTGCGAGCTGTTCCCCGTCCGGCGACACATCAGCGCCCGCGTTGTAGGAGCCCTCGAATGTCAGCCGTTGCGGACCACCACCGCTTAAGGATTGGCGGTAAAGCTGCGGCTGGCCACTGCGATCCGAGGTGAATATCACCGACTCGCCATCGGGCGTCCACACGGGCTCGGTATCGATACTGGAATAATCGGTCAGGCGCGTGAGCAGATTGCTGTTCAGATCCAGAATATATATATCCGGATTGCCGTTTTCCGACCGGGTCAGTGCCAGCCGTTCACCGTCCGGCGACCAGGCCGGGGCGCTGTTCAGGCGTGTGGGGCCAGCCGTCAGACTGCGGTTGCCGCCAGCGATTTCCTGTATGTAGATCTCGGGACGCTGATTTTCGAACGACACATACGCAATGCGCTCGCCGTCTGGTGACCAGGCCGGCGACAGCAGTGGCCAGTTCGACGTGAAGATGGTGACAGGATTATAGCCATCGTAGTCAGCGATCTGCAGCACGTAACGGTTTCTGCCATTGTCCGCCACCTGCGTGCTTATGTAGGCAATGCGGGTGCTGAACGCGCCCGGGGTGCCAGTCAGCTCTTCGAAAATCAGATCGCTGATCTTGTGCGCCACCCGGCGCAGATCGCCTGCTTCGACGGGGATGCTGTAACCCGCAAGCTGGCGGCCGCGAATGGCGTCCAGCAATTGAAACTGCACGTCAAAACCGCCCATCGTGTTGGCCCGCACATTGCCCAGCACAATATTCTCGATGCCGTTGTTGCGCCACAGCTGATAGTTGATCTCGCTGGCGCGCGTCGTGCGCTGCGGGAATTCATTTTCATCGACGGGGCTGAACAGACCGGTGCTGTATAAATCGTTGCTGACGGTGGCGGCGATATCCTCTGCTGGCTGCGCCTCGCCGGGGCCCACCCGCCAGGGCGCGATAGCGATGGGTACACCGCCTTCCACCCCCTGCGTGATCTCGATTTCGAGTACGGCGTGCGCGCGCGCGACACACAAAAACAGTAACAACAGCGCACATATTCCGCGCGGGATCATCCTCGATCTCATCACCCCTCCGGAGCAAACCTGAAAAGCAATTCTTGCTGAAAGACTTCAGCGTTAGGCGCCGGTGGCAAGGGGTCGGCCTTGTACACGGCGGCTTCCACCGACTGTCTGAACTCTTCGTTGCCAGTGCACTGTCGTACTTTGGCATCCAATATTGCGCCGCCTGAGGTTTGTCTGACGTAAATTACGCAGGATTCCCCAAAACCCGCGCTGGCGGGCTTGCGCCACAGACCCTCAACTTTTGACGCGATCGCGCTGGCCCACTGCGACGTGAGCGACTGCAACTCGCGCGCCGCGGCAGCCTGGCGACGTTGCTCATCGGCGGCCTCCAGCGCCGCTTGCTCTTCCTCAATCATGGCCGCCACCCGTTCCTCTTCGGCCTCGCGCTCGGCTTGCAAACGATCCTGCTCGCGCTGCATCTCGGCCATCAAACGCTCCTGCTCGGCGCGCCGCCGCTCTTCGGCTTCCCGCTGCTGACGTTCAAGCTCGGCCTGGCGTTGCGCCTCTTCCGCGGCTTGCGTGCGTTCCAGTTCAGCCTGACGTTGCGCCTCTTCCTCGGCTTTCTGGTGTTCCAGTTCGGCTTGGCGCTGCGCTTCCTCCGTGGCCTGTTGCCGCTCCAGCTCGGCTTGGCGCTGCGCTTCTTCCGCTTCGCGCTGACGCTCGATCTCGGCCTGACGGGCGGCTTGCTCTTCAGCCTGTTGCCGCGCGCGTTCGGCTTCCCGGCGCACTGCTTCCGCCTTTTGTCTCTCCAGCTCGGCCTCGCGCTGCGCTTGTTCGACCTGCTGTTGCTGTTCGGCGAGTTGCTGGCGTTCGCGCTCCAGGTCCAGTTCAGCTTGCCGCTTTGCTTCCTCCTCTGCCTGCAGGCGCTCGGCCTCGGCCTGTCGCCGTGCCTCTTCCGCCGCTCGTTGACGCTCCTGCTCGGCCTTGCGCGCGGCTTCTTCCTCCGCTTCCTGGCGGTTCGCGTTCGCGCGCGCCTGACGCTGCGCGGCGATCACGTCCTGCTGTATGACTTCCGCCGCGACGCTCTCGACCTGCGGCTGGTTCTCACCGCTCGGATCGTTGCGCAGCTGAAATCCGACCACCAGTAAGATCAGCACCAGCACGTGCACGCCGATCGCGGCGGCCAGCGATACGGGTATATGCCGTTTCACCTGCGGCATGGTTAGCTGCCGTCGTCGGACTCATCGGCCAGAGGGTCAGTAATCAGACCGACCCCTTGCACGCCGGCGTTCTGCAAGATCACCATGGCCTCTACGACGCGGCCGTAACCTACCGCCTCGTCACCGTTAACGTAAACCTTGATCCCTGGTTCACCCGCCAGCGCCGCCCGCACGCGACCGCTCAGGTCCGCGCGATTGACGGGCGCGCGCTGATCTTCGCCCCGGTTGAGCATGTATCGGCCCTGGCGATCGACGGTGACGACCAGCGGCTCGGGCTGTTCCTCATCGGTGTGTAACGGCTCCGCCGGCGCGTTGGGCAGATCGACTTCCACACCCTGCTGCAGCAGAGGTGCTGTGACCATAAAGATTATCAGCAGCACCAGCATCACGTCGATGTACGGCACGACGTTGATCTCGGACATGGGCTTGCGGCGGCGGGCTGAATGATAAGCCAAGGTCGATCCTCAATTACTCACGCGTGGCATTCAGGCGTGGCGCATGCTGAGTGTGTTTGCGCGAACTCATGCCGCGCTTTCTTCCCGGCCCAGCGCCTGGCGCTGCAGCAGCGCGGTGAACTCTTCGACAAAATTGTCATAGCGATTGATCAGCCGCTCAACTTCGTTCGAATAGTAGTTGTAAGCGATCACCGCGGGAATGGCGGCAAACAAACCCATTGCGGTTGCGATCAGCGCCTCGGCGATGCCGGGTGCGACCGCCGACAAGGTGGCCTGATGCACATTGCTCAAGCCCCGGAACGAATTCATGATGCCCCACACCGTGCCGAACAGCCCGACATAGGGGCTGGTGGAACCCACGGTCGCCAGAAATGACATGTAATGTTCCAGCGAATCGACTTCGCGCGACAGCGCGACTTTCATCGATCGCTGCGCCGTGTCGGTAATCGACAGAGTCGACAGGCGATTCTGACGATGCAGACGCACATACTCCTTGAACCCTGAAACAAAGATGTGTTCCATGCCGCTCAGGTTATCGCGGGCGCGAACCTGATCGTACAGTTTCGCCAGATCCGAGCCCGACCAGAAATGGTCTTCGAACTGATCGGCGGCCGCGCGCGCGTCCTTGATGATCTTCCATTTGCTGACGATCATCGTCCAGGATACGACCGACGCGGCTAACAAAAGCAACATGACGAGTTGCACCAGCAGGCTGGCCTCGGCAATGAGCGTGTAAATGCTTAGATCAACCTGCACGGGCGAGATCCTTTTTTAGATTTGACGGAATCGATGCGGGTTTGAACGAGCGGGTGTTCAGACAGACGATTTTGGCCCGGCCGGAGGCAAGGAGCATATCTTCGCGGCCTTCGATTGCGCGGCTGACCCGCTGTTCGAATAAAAAGCTCGCGCGGCCGACGTGCGTAACGGCCGCACTCACGTGCAATAAGTCATTAAAACGCGCGGGCTTTAAAAAATCCACCGCGATTGAACGAACCGCGAACAGCAAGCCATGCCTTGCGGCCAGTACGTCCTGCTCATGCCCGAGCGCGCGCAGCCATTCGGTGCGCGCCCGCTCCATGAATTTGAGATAGTTGGCATAGTACACTACCCCTCCGCTGTCGGTGTCTTCGTAATAGACACGCACGGGCCAGATTAACTCTTGCACGTGAGGTTCAGTATGGGTGGAGCGCGGAATAATGTGTAGTGTCGTATGTGATTAAAGCGAACAGCGCGAATGCGCGGCATTATAGTACCTGCGGGCGCACCGTCTACACCCCGAAAAGATACCGTTGATCGACGTTGAGTCAACCATAACTCCGTATCGGGTTCGGCGATACCACGTGACGCCAGACGGATACGGACTCAAGCGTAGCGCGGTGAGCGCGATTCACATGCGCGCGTGCGGGTGTGACGCAAAAAAAAGCGCGGCATCAAACCGCGCTCAACAACAGAGCTCACGGAGGAGAGAAGCCGCGTGACCTGTAACAGCAACGCGGCACTTGCCGGTATTGTGGCAATGAGCCCTGTTACCCGCAGAGCCAGACAAGTGGTGGCGTCCCTGCCTTCCATTCCCTTAGGCTTGCAAAAAAGCAATCGACAAGGGGGTTACGCAACTGCTATGCCAGAGTAGAAAACAAGGTCGCGCGGCGCCAAACGCAGGTCCCGATGGCGGATTCATGGCCTCCGTCTGTCGCCGATAAACGACTTCGCGTTACCGACAAATGTTCCAAGCCTCTGTTTTTGGAACTGGGGGTGCGCCGTCGCTGGCTGCCGACAATGAGCCGGTGACACGCGACTGATAGCGCGCGCCGCGCTATCAGTTAGCCGCTACTTCGACGTCTTGAACAGCGCAGGATCCAGGTGGTAGCGGTTAAGCAGCTTGTAGAATTCCGTTCGGTTGCGCTGCGCGAGGCGGGCCGCCTTGGTGACGTTGCCGCCGGTCATCTGCAATAGCTGAGTAATGTAGTCGCGCTCGGCGCGCTGACGCATCTCGACCAGCGACGGCAATTCGCCGGGCGGCGAGCGCAATGCCTTTTCCACCAGCGTGGCGGGGATCAGCGGCGTGGTGGATAACGCCACGGTCTGCTCGACTACGTTATAGAGCTGACGGATGTTGCCGGGCCAGTCGTGGCGCGTCAGCGTCTCCATCGCTTCCGGCGAGAACCCTTTCACCCGCGGCCCGTAGCGGGCGCCCAGCTGGTTGATGAAATACGTGGCCAGCATCGGAATGTCCTCGCGACGTGCGGACAGCAGCGGCAACTCCAGCGTCACGACGTTAAGCCGGTAGTAAAGGTCTTCGCGGAACCTGCGCTCGGTCATCGCTCTTTCGAGGTTCTGGTGCGTGGCGGAGATCAGCCGCACGTCGACCGGCACATCAACGGTCGCGCCGACCGGCCGCACCACGCGCTCCTGCAACGCGCGCAGGAGCTTGACCTGAAATGTGAGCGGCATATCGCCGATCTCGTCCAGAAACAGCGTGCCCTTGTCCGCCGCCTTGAACAAACCCTCGTGATCGCGGGTGGCGCCGGTAAAGGAGCCTCGTCGATGGCCGAACAACTCCGATTCGAGCAATTCGGAGGGGATCGAAGTGCAGTTTACTGCTACGAAGCGACCGCTTGCGCGCGGGCTGGCGTGGTGAATGGCGCGCGCCAGCAGTTCCTTGCCGGTGCCGCTGTCGCCCTGGATAAACACGCTGGCGTCCGAACGCGCCACCAGCCGCGCCTGGCACAGCAGATCCTCCATGATGGGACTGCGGGTGATAATGCCGCGGCGCCAGTCGTGCTCCGGGTTGTTGGCGTCGTCCGCGCCGGTATCCACCTCGCCTGCGACGCTCAACGCGTTTTCCACCTGCACCAGCAGCTCCTTGCTGTCGAAGGGCTTGGTCAGAAACGAAAACACACCGCGCCTGGTGGCGGCCACAGCTTCCTGAATGGAGCCGTGCGCGGTCAGGATAATGACCGGCAGGGTCTGGTACTGGCGATGGATCGCGTCGAACAGCGCCATGCCATCCATGCCTTCCATGCGCAGGTCGGTGATGATGACGTGCGGGCGGAACACGGGTAAGCGCGCCAGCGCCTCGCTGCCGCTCTCTGCCGTCTGCACCTCCAGGCCCGCGGATTTGAGGCGCAGGGACAGCAGATGCAACAGGCTTGCATCGTCATCGACCAGCAGAATTCGGTGGTTGGCCGTGTCCATTGCAAAAGTTACCTCATTGGTGGCGGATGGTAGATTAAGTGCCGCGCGGGCGCGGGAGATTAAGTACCGATAGCCTGCGGCTCAGATCGATTCCTTGCGCAGGTCAAGCGGCAGATCGACCACGAACGAAGCGCCCGTGGCGCTTAAGGTCGACGCCTCGACATGCACGCTGCCACGATGGGCCTGCACGTATTCGCGCACAATCGCAAGTCCTATGCCGGTTCCCGCGCGCCTGGTGTCGCGCGCGGACTGGCTCTGATAAAAAATCTCGAATACCTTTTCGCGCTCGGCCGGCTCAATGCCTGGTCCCTGATCGCTCACGCACAGCCGCACGCGCGGCTTATTGACATTGATGCTGATATGCAGCCGACCGCTCACCGGCGAATACTTGATCGCGTTGGTCAGCAGGTTGTCCACCATATTCTTCAACATGTCCTCGTCGCCCCACAGGCTTGCCTCAGCCATGTGCTTTTCCAGCCGCAGGTGCCGCGCACGCACGGTTATCTGCTGCTCTTGGAGCACCCGTTCGACCAGTGCCGTGAAATCGATAAGCCGCGGGTTGAGCGCGAAATACTGCCCTTCAATGCGGTTGTAGTTGAGCAGATTCTCGATCTGGCTCTGCAGCTTCTGACCGCTGGCCTCCAGCAAACGTACGATCTCGCGCTGCTCGTCGTTCAACTCGCCGACCACCTGGTCGGTGAGCAGCCCGCTGCCTTCGCGCAAGGATGCCAGCGGCGTTTTCAGTTCATGCGATATCGTACGCAAAAATTTCTGTTTCTGCTGTTCCAGTTGCACCAGGCGGCGGCGTAGCCAGTCGAGCCGCTCACCCAGGTATTCGAGATCCCGCGGCCCCTTGACGACCAGCGGCTGGTCGAATTCACCGTCGCCCAGCCGGTTGATCGCGGCGTCCAGTTGCCGCACGGGCCGCGCGATCAGCCACGTGAATAGGATGCCCAGAGCCAGGGTGGCGGGCACCAGCAGCACACTGCCCCATACCAGGGTGGACTGCAGGGAACGCGCGCTATGATCCAGCCGATCCACCTTGCGGCCGACCAGGCGGCTGCTGTTCAGCCACACGTTACGCGCCGATTTACGCAGCACGCCGAACTCGTCGAGCGTGCTGGACGGCGCCTTGTCATTCTCATCCGCCGCCCTTACGATCGCGCTGTAAAGCGCCGCCTCGCGTGTGGCGAGGCTCTGCACCGCGCTGATAATGGGCCGATCCGGCGACCCCATCAAGTCTTCGATGGTTTCGACGAACTGGTTGCGACTGTCACGGTAGACCTCGAACAGAGAATCGTCGTTGACCACCTGATACTGACGGGCGGCGCGCTCCATGCCCACCAGCTGCTCCATCAGAATGCGGCTGTTCTGGGTGGCGAGTACCGACTGATAAACCAGCTGTTCGCTCTGCTGCGCCAGCCGGTTGACCGCGACCGCGGCCGTCAGCACGATCGCGATCAGCGGCATGCTGACGATGACGTACCCCGCCAGCACCAGGGTGCGCAGCGAATGCAGACCTCGCCGGGCGCCGCTACGAGTGCTGGCGCTCTCTTGTGCCGCTGCCGGCCGCACTACGTCACTGCCGCCGATTACCGACATGGTCCGTCAACCACGCGCGATGAACTCAAGCCCTGACAAGACAGGCCATGAATGCCGCGTGCTGGTATCGTCGCTGCCCGCGACACGCTCAGCCCTGCCCTTCGTCGTCGAGCAGATCCGGCGCGCGATCCCTGCGCATCGGCGCCGGCAGCCCGAGATGCAGATACGCCGCGCGGGTGGCCATGCGCCCGCGCGGCGTGCGCAGCATGAAACCCTGCTGGATTAGATACGGCTCGATGACATCCTCGATCGTCCCGCGCTCCTCGCCGATGGCCGCCGCCAGGCTGTCCACACCCACCGGCCCGCCGTCGAATTTCTCGATGATGGTGAGCAGCACGCGCCGGTCCATGTGATCGAAGCCGTTGACGTCCACGTTGAGCATGTCCAGCGCGCGCGCCGCGATGTCGGCCGTAATGCGCCCGTCCGCTTTCACTTCCGCGTAATCGCGCACTCTGCGCAGCAGGCGATTGGCGATGCGCGGCGTGCCGCGCGCCCGGCGCGCGATTTCCACCGCACCCGTCGCTTCGAGCTCGACTTTAAGGATAATCGCCGCGCGCCGCGCGATCTCGGTCAGTTCTTCGGTGGAATAAAACTCCAGCCGCTGCACGATGCCGAAACGGTCGCGCAGTGGCGAGGTCAGCAGCCCCGCGCGGGTGGTCGCGCCGACCAGGGTGAACGGCGGCAGGTCGAGCCGGATCGAGCGCGCGGCCGGGCCCTCGCCGATCATGATGTCGAGCTGAAAATCCTCCAGCGCCGGGTACAGAATTTCTTCCACGACCGGACTCAGGCGATGAATTTCGTCGACGAAGAGTACGTCGCGCGCCTCCAGATTGGTCAGCAGCGCGGCCAGATCGCCGGGCCGCTCCAGCACTGGGCCCGAAGTGTGGCGCAGATTCACCCCCAGCTCGTTGGCGATAATGTGCGAGAGCGTGGTCTTTCCCAGGCCCGGCGGCCCGAAGATCAACACGTGATCCAGCGCCTCGCCGCGTCCGCGCGCGGCGGCGATGAAAATCTCCATCTGCGAGCGTACCGGCTGCTGACCGATATAGTCGTCAAGCCGGCGCGGCCGGATCGAGCGCTCGGCCGCGACGTCCTCGGTGTTTTCCGCGGCGCTCGTGAGCCGCTGTGTTTCTGTCACCATAATGCCTCTGCATTATTTTCAGTTGAACTGTTGTAGATACCGTCTTAGCGGTCAAGCGTTTTTAAGCGGATGGTGGCGGATAGGGGGTTTGATGTTTGAGCACGCCAAGGCAGCTGTGGAGCAAACGCTAAGGCGGCGCGGAGCGCGGACATTTTGGATTTACCGCGGGCGACGAGGCGCTGGTACAGGCATTGGATAGCGGGATTATGTTGGGTTGCCACGACGACGGCCATATCGAGCGCGGCGCGCATGCGCCAGGCCGTTTTAGGTCCCACTGCGGGGATACTCGCCAGCAGTTGGCGATCCTGCTGGCGGCGAGGATGCCGGTCGATGTGGTCCATGGAGGGTCTGCTCGAGACGGGCTTGCTGCGCGTTGAGGAAACGCACACTGTTATGCAACGAGTCCATGACCGGTGTGGGTAAGGGGGTGATCTCAGCCTTCGCCAGGCGATTGCGTGCCCGGCGCAGCTCGGTCTCGATGGCCTCAAGCCGCGCCATGAGCGCCTTTTGCTCTCCGGCGGTGGCGGTGGCCAGGCCGGCGGCTTTACCAGGCGCCCATAGCGGGCCACTATCACTGCATCCAGCGTAGCGGTTTTGGATTTGACGGCTAAGCCCTTGGCAACATGTTTGACCCGCGCGGGATTGACCATCGATACCGTCATCCCGGCACGCTGCAAGCGCAGTGCGAGTGCCGCATGCTAGACACCTGTGGGCTGCCAGTACCGCGTGCAACTGAGCGACCTCGCAGCGCTAGGTGGCGCCGCACCCATGACACGCGCAAGACATGGCCTGCAGCGGTATTGAACAGCACCCTGGATTTGAGCTTGGCGTCCTCGCTTAACAGGACACAGTGCAGTTTAGTCTTCAAGACATCGATGCCAATAACAGGCATACGCAAGACACTCCCTACAAAAATTAACGGGCACCGATCACCTTGACCGCCAACTTCCCTTGCCCATACAGACTCACTGAATGCTCAGGGTCTTGGCTACCGTTCAGTTTCGCAGCGCGGCAATCAAGCGCAACCAGAGGGCTTTATCTACATGCCAGACTTCACGCCTCAGGATGGACTCAAGCTCACTCCGTTCCAGGTAATGGCCGCTAACCATTACAAAAGTAAAGATACAAGCGTGGATAAAGCCCGTCGCGTACGTGGGCGCGTGGCGCCCAATCCAAGTACTGCGTAGCCATCCGTGGCGAAACTTCAGCGATTCTGGAAACCCCGGCCCGGACTTCCTGTCCGGTCGTGAGACGGCGCGGTCGGTGGATACGCCCGCAAAGCTTGCGCGTGCTTGTCGAACGGAGCTTGCCGATCGGGGCGGCGGGCTTTATCCAGCCTACATGGCTGCGCTTCTTTCACGCTTGACCTCTTCGGCGAGCTGGTGACCACGATGCTGCGCGATGGTGACATTACAGCTTCAGGCAAGACTCGCCTTCAGCGCCAGCCGGATAATTTCCTCGCGTGAGACGTCGCGCGGCTCGACGCAGTTGACCATGCGGCTCGCCTCCTGCGGCTTGTACCCCAGCGCGATCAATGCGCGCACCGCGTCGTCTACGGGGTCCGCGGGTTTAAGCTCGGCGGCAGCGGGCAATGCCGCGCCTGGGCTCCCGTGCTCCAGCCGATCGCGCATCTCTACGATCAGTCGCTCGGCGGTCTTGCGCCCAACGCCGGGCAGCCGCACCAAAGAAGCCGTATCGGCATCCCGCACGCAGCGCGCGAAGGCTTCAATATCCATTCCCGAGAGGATGGCCAGCGCCATCTTGGCGCCTACGCCGTTGACCTTGAGCAGCGCGCGAAACAGGCCGCGCGCGGCCTCGTCGGTGAAAGCGTAGAGAATATGGGCGTCGTCGCGCACCTGCAGGTGCGTGAATAGCGTCACCGGCTCGCCGACGCCGGGCAGCGCATAGAATGTAGTCATGGGCGCTTCCAGTTCGTAGCCGACGCCGGCCACTTCCAGCAGCAGATGCGGCGGCCGTTTGAGCACCAGTTCGCCGCGCAGACGCCCGATCATGCGCGGCTGCTGCGCAAGGTCTGCGGGAAATGGGACAGAGTGGCGCGCGTGTGCGCGTGGCAAAGCGCCACCGCCAGCGCATCAGACGCGTCGGCCCGCATTTTTTCACGCAGACCGAGCAGGCAGCGCACCATGTGCTGCACCTGTTCCTTGGACGCGCCGCCACGCCCGACAATGGCCTGCTTGACGGCGCGCGCGCTGTATTCCGCGACCGGCAGCGTGTGCCTCACGGCCGCGCAGATCGCAGCGCCGCGCGCATGACCGAGCTTGAGCGCGGACGCCACGTTGCGCGCGACGAAGACTTCCTCAATCGCCATCTCGATCGGACCGTCCGCCTCGATCAGGGCGCTGAGTTCGCGATAGATCACATCCAGACGCGCTGCCAGACTGCCGCCGCCGGTCATCACACAACCGCTCGCTACATGCCGGCTGTGGCGGCCATCGCTGTCGATTATGCCGTAGCCGGTGATGAGCGAGCCCGGATCGATGCCGATAATGCGGATCATGCGACGTTGCCGCGCGGAGCCGTCATTACAGGCGCCCGCGACAAGCCGCTAACGCAACTGCTCCAGCACGTCATCCGGGAAATCGACGTTCGAGTACACATTCTGCACATCGTCCAGATCTTCCAGCGCATCGAGCAGGCGAAACATTTTTTCAGCTTCTTCACCGAGGAGTGTGAGTTGCGAATCCGCGCGCATGGTGACCTCGGCGTTGTCCGGTTCGTGTCCGGCCGCAACCATGGCATCGCGCGTCGCGACGAACCGCTCCGGCGTGGTCACGATCTCGATGCGGCCGTCGCGTTTCACGACGTCTTCGGCACCGGCTTCCAGCGCCGCCTCCACCAGCGCGTCCTCGCTGGCATCGTTCGGATAACTCAGTACGCCGGCGGCGGTGAACATGAAACTCACCGCGCCGGAGGTGCCCATATTGCCGCCGTGACGCGAGAACGCGTGCCGTACCTCGGCCACCGTGCGATTGCGGTTGTCAGTCATGCAGTCGACCATCACTGCCGCGCCGCCGGGCCCGTAGCCCTCGTAGCGCACTTCGTCGAACTGCCCGTCGTCCAGCTCGCCCGCGCCACGTTTGATCGCGCGATCGAGGGTGTCGCGCGACATATTGGCCGACAGCGCCTTGTCTGTCGCCAGCCGCAGGCGTGAGTTGGTGTCAAGGTCCGCGCCGCCCATGCGCGCCGCCACGGTAATCTCGCGGATCAGGCGCGTAAACAGCTTGCCGCGCCTGGAGTCCTGCGCTTTCTTGCGGTGCTGGATGTTCGCCCACTTGCTGTGTCCCGCCATCGCGCTGTCCTGGTTGTGCGCCGGGTTGAATTCATTACAATCATCATCTTATCATCGCGACCGACCGCGGCGCACCGGCTCGCATTAGTCGAAATCGCCGGCGCGCAAAAACCGGCCAATCGCGGCCGCCACCGGCCGCGACCACAGCATGCCGGCGTGACTGCACGGCACGCACAGGTGGACGTCAACTTCGGGCGAGCATGTCTCGTTTACCGTGATGGTTCCGTCGCTTAGGCCCGGCAGGCCACCCAGCAGCAAGGTGCCCACGCCGAGGGCGTGCGTACCGGCGATCATGCCCAGCGGACGCGGCCCCTTCCACGCCGGCAGATTGCCCAGCAGGCCGCGATGTACGGCGCGACCCAGCAGTGGCCGCGTGAACATTCGCGCGTGCAGACGCCTCGCGGTCTCGCTCGCCTGCAGCGGGGTGCCCAGCATCAGCACGCGGCCGGGTTTCTGCACTGGCTCGCAGTCGAACAGGTGCAGCACCACCACACCGCCCAGGCTGTGCGCGACCAGATGCACGATGTCGGCATCGATATCGGCAAGAAACCGGTGCAGTTTACGCGCGTTTTCCCGCGGCGTATTGACCAGACTGCGGTAAAAGAACTGATGACACGCGAAGCCCT
>Ga0209587_1000553_pt1 | contig 18352 bp, 27 predicted proteins | sample NGEPerD_2_FD_184512 | JGI IMG/M metagenome (GOLD analysis project Ga0209587, IMG submission 184512) | Arctic peat soil microbial communities from the Barrow Environmental Observatory site, Barrow, Alaska, USA - NGEE PermafrostL1-D... | ecosystem: Environmental > Terrestrial > Soil > Wetlands >... | reverse complement strand
CAGCTCGTCGAGGCGGCCGCCGAGCCCGTCGACGGTCACGGCGACGTGTTGGTCCTTGTGCGTGTCGACACCGACGATGACATCGGTGCGTGCAAGCGCGATGCTGGTCATGGCTGTTGATCTCGACACGGCCGCGAGATTGTGCGATGCTTTCATCCGACAGATGCCCTCCGGCTCGGGTACGACGACGACGCAGATATCGTCATCGTCCCAGGTCACAGGGCATTTGTCGTGCAAGCAGCCCCGCCGTCAGCCCCACCTACTCGGTGGATCCAGGCTTAGCACCTCAGTGCCCGCCGCCTTCGGCCTCGACGTCGCTGGCCTGGAACAGCCCGAGGGCACCCTTGCCGATGTTGGCGAACTTGTGGGTGACGATCGGGTAGAGCCCGGCCTCGTCGAAGGTGAACTCGACGAACCCGCCCTGGGAGGGCTGCAGGTCGAGCGCCTGCGCGCCACCCCGCCGCCCGTCCGGCTGCAGCAGGTACGTCCCCTCCTTGTAGACGGTGTCGAAGATGGTGCCGATGATGTGGAACGCGGAGTTCTCGCTCGGTCCCGCGTCGAGCACCCAGACGCGGACCCGCTCGCCGGGCTCGACGCGGATCGGCCGGTGCAGGTACTGGTTGACGTAGCCGTTGAACACGACCGCGTCGTGGGCCTCGCGTTGCATCTTGGCGAGGTCACCGGGCTTGCCTTCGTCGCCCGTGTAGAGCTCGGACTGCACGAGCACGTACTCGTGGTCGACGGCGCCGAGGTTGGGTGGGTCGATGACGATGGCACCGTGCATGCCGTTGCCGATGTGATGCAGGGCTGGAGCGGTGCCGCAGTGGTACATGAAGATGCCGGCGTGCTTCGCCTCGTACTGGTAGAGGAGCGACTCGCCGGGGCCGATCGTGCGCATCTCATCGTTCCAGGCGACCTTGCTGGCGTGGAAGTCGATGGAGTGGCCGAGCTTGCCTTCGTTGACGAGGGTGATGGTGAAGATGTCGCCGACCCGGCCGCGCAGCGTCGGGCCCGGGAACTGGTCGTTGAAGGTCCACAACTCCTGGGTGACGCCGGGGGCGACCTCGATGACCGTTTCGGTCGCCCGCAGCGTCATCGTGTGCTCCCGCCCGCCGGACGCCGGGCGCAGCGTGGGGTCATACGCCCTGAAGTCAGCGGCCGGTTCGGCAGCGAAGTCGATCTCGGCACCGGATGACGCGCCGCCGCTCCCGCCGCCGGACCCCGACCTGACCGCGCTGCCGCTGACGTTGATGTCGAGGACCATCCCGGCCTCCTTGTGGCCAGGCACCGTGCACCACGCCTCGGAGGTCTCGGTGACCACACCGAGGCTGGCGGTCACATGTCCGCCCGGCTCGATCATCTCGGTGCCGGTCTCGCCGTCGAGCTTGAGGTCATGGGCCATGGCGCCCACGTTGGTGACGTTCACTATCACCTCGGAACCGGCTGGCACGTCGATCGACGACGGCTTCACGTAGAGGTCGCCGAGCTCGATCTCCACGGTGACGGGCTCGCCGGACGCCACCGCGGCGCCCTCGGCTTCGTCGATGGCGCGCATGCCGAAGCCCACACCGATGATCGCTATCAGGACCGAGATCATGGAGAAGAACACGGCGAGCACAAGCCATCCGTTGCGGCCGATCTTCTCCTCGGGCGCGGCCGCGGGAGGAGTCGTCTCTGTCATCGGTCACACACCTCTTGGCGTTTCACGCCGGTCGCCGGTGAGTTTGTCCCATTCGTGCAGCGCGGCCGGGAACAGCACGTGGTTCTCCTTGTGGATGTGGACGTGGGTGTCGTGCTCGAGCTTCTCGAGACGCTGATAGAGCGAGAGGTAGCTGGCGCATCCGTCGGCGGGGACCTGATAGTCGCCTGTGGCGCGTCGGAGGTCGGCGAGCAGCTCGCCGGCGCGGTCGTGCTCGACGATCATCACTCCGATCGGGTTCGCCACCGAACCGAATGGGAACTCGGTGCTGCCCTCGGTGACGACGCGGCGGATCGCGGGGAACAGGACCCGCTCCTCGCGGTCGAGGTGTGGTTCGAGGTCAGCCCGGAGCTCGGCCACCAAGGCGTGTACCTTGACCAGCTCCGGGTGCCGCGTCCGGTGGGCGTCGTCGACCTTGGTGGCCAACGCCTCCAACAGCGGCAGCTCGTCGCGCAGGTATACGTGGTGGGTCGACACGATGTGATCCGTGAGCGCCGCCGGGGGCAGCGACGCCCAGTCGGTGTCGGTGTGCGACCCGAGCGCCCCGAGTTCGGCTGCGAGCAACTCCGGCTCGAGGCCGGCGGCCGCGCAGGCATCCGCAAGGCTCCGACCGCCGTGGCAGCAGTAGTCGATCCCAACGCGATCAAAGACGCGAGCGGCGCCCGGGCGGCTCGCCACGATGTCTCCGAGTGAACGCGGTGCGAGATCGGTCATGTCGATGCTCCTGCAGTGGGGCTGACGCGAACGTGGAACCGGCAGCCGCCGGTGTACGGCGGCGCGTCGTCGCCCTCGACGACGTCTGCGAACGTCGTGTCCGGCCTGACGGTCACCGCCGGAGTGGTCATGACGTCTCGCACCTTCATGGTCTGCTCCCTTCTCGCCGGGTCGCCCGGGCGGCGTCGAGCATGATGCGGCGCTCCGCCGCGGCCACGACCCGGCGGGCCTGCGCCACGTGCGTCGAGGGCGCCACGGTCACGCGGTCTGGGCTCATCCAGTCACGTACGCGCATCAGGCTCACCTCTCCCTGCTCCTGGTCCTGCGCCTGGCCTGGTTGATGTGTCCAGGTTCTCCCGGCCGCACGCTGTGGGGCAGGGTCCAACGGCCCGGCATCGCCGGGACCAGCGGGCCCTCCGCGTCGGGACCTCCGCCCCTACACCGCGGACGGCCGTGGCGGCAGGGTGAGTCAAGTGAGGAACCAGTGGGCGTGAGGAGGGCGAGACCATGACTGCGTGCATAGACCTCGACCGCATGGGCACCGCGGTGCAGCCGGGCGGGGATATGGTCGGTGAGCGACTGGTGGCATCAGTCGGGAGGGATTCGACGTCGCGAGTGGCTGACGTCATGACCCGCCACCCTCTGACGCTCGACCCGGACCTGCCGGTCCGCGCCGCGGCGATGGTGCTGTTCCACCGCCGCATCGGCGGGGCGCCCGTCGTCACCGCGTCCGGCGAGCTCGTCGGCGTGTTCAGCGAGGCCGACGTCCTCGACACCGAGGCCGCAGCACGTTCGGCGCCCCATGGGGTGGACCGCGGTACCGGGCATCTCCCCAGCGCCCCCACCGTCGGCGACGTCTGCTCGTGGCCGGCCTACGTGACCCGCGCCGACGCGAGCCTGTCCGAGGTCGCCCGCGAGCTGCTCGACCACCGCATCGGCCGGCTGGTCGTCGTCGACGACGGCCGCGTGGTCGGCATGGTCACGCGCCGGGATGTCCTGCACGCGCTGATCCGCACCGACGTCGAGCTGTATCCCCTGGTCAACTGCGCGCTCGCTGCGCTCGGCGAGCCTGAGGTGATCGCCACCGTCACGTGGGGAGACGTCATGCTGACCGGGACGGCAACCCGGCGCAGTCGCATCCCCGGGATCGCCGCGGCCATCGCGGCCATCGACGGGATCGCCGGCGTCCGAGACGAGCTGGCGTGGCGCGAGGACGACATCGTGCCCGCGGCGCTGCACACCCCTCGTGTGACGCCGTGCCTGATGAGAAGGAATCAGCGATGGGTGTCCCGATGAGCCGCCGCCTGGAATCACTCCCGGTCGAGGAGTGCCTGCGGCTGCTCGAAAGCCGCTCCGTGGGCCGCGTGGCGTTCATCGACGACGGCGTGCCCCAGGTCCTCCCGGTGAACTACCGCTTCCACGAGGGCACCGTGGTGTTCCGCACCGACTACGGTGCCCTGCTCGACGCCGTGCACCTGTCGGCCACGGCGTTCGAGGTCGACGCCATCGATGCCGACTACCGCACCGGCTGGAGCGTGGTTGTGCACGGCAAGGCCGAGGAGGTGTGGCGTCCCGAGGAACTCGCGCGACTCCGCGACCTGCCGCTACGACCCTGGGCACCCGGCCACCGCGACCACTACGTGCGGATCCTGCCCAACGCCATCACCGGCCGCCGCATCAGCTGATCACCGCCCGCGTGCGACGCCTCAACGCCAGTCGCCGAGCGGCGAGCATGCCCCGCCGAGGCGCTGACCTCCGTCAGATCCGATAGAACGTCACGTGGTCTCACCGGCGGATGGCTCCGATGCGTCCATCGCTGAGCGCGTGGCTACAAGTTTGGCGAGCTTCGGTCCGCCCCAGGTCGGGGGGTACACGACCGCATCGATGCGGCGAGCCTCGAGACCGAGGGTGTCCAGGATCATGAGCACCGTGGTTTGGGTGAGCGGGACGACAATGTCCGGCAGCCCGTCGGTGTGTTCGCTGTAGTCCTTTCGAGTTGCTCCGTCCGGAGCTCACCGCGCCGGTGCGTCAGAACGTGGCGCACTGCACGGATCTCCTTGATGTCCAACGACTCCAACTCGACGTCCAAGAGGCTCGCATGGTGCTTCCTCAGCTCCCGCCACTGGAGCGATGTTCGCCGGGGGACCAGCGCCAAATCGTGTGCGTGTAGCAGTTCATCGAGCGCACGCTCGAGGTACACCTCGAACGCCGTTACGGTGTCCTTGATCGCCGCCTGAAGCGTCATCCACAGCTCCTCCCAAATGGCGTCGTAACGCTCGCTGCTGAACCCGAAGCGACAGGCTCACAAAAGCGGGAATGTCCTTGTCGGTCAGCTTCCACTCATCGAAGCTCCGGGTAACGTGGTGGTGCAGCTCGTTCCATACCTTGGGATTGAGGCTCCCCATACCATGGGATTGAGGCTCCCCATACCATGGGATTGAGGCTCCCCATACCATGGGATTGAGGCTCCCCATACCATGGGATTGAGGCTCCCCATACGGCTCCCCATACCATGGGATTGAGGCTCCCCATACCATGGGATTGAGGCTCCCCATCCGGCGACGGTGGTACCCTGCGCAGGCTGCTCGGCCAGGCGACCACGCGGCTGCAGACCAGGCATCGGTCGGCGACAGGCTGGGTGTTATCACCGCTTCCGCCGCTATTGCCATTGCCACCGTCACCCGGTCCGTCGGGCGCACGGATCGGACGAGCTATGTCGCTGCTCTCAATCCACGAATGCGGTGCGGCGGCCCTTCCGATGAACAGGTGGGACCGTGGTAATCAGTACGACAGCGTCCCCGACGGCGTCGAGAGTGTGTCGTGTCGGTGGAACGATCATCCAGTCTCCTTCTTGGAGGAGCGTTCTACCGTCTTCAATAGCGAGTACGACTCGGCCGTGGAGCACTTGCAGTGTGGCGGTGTTGGAGCAGGCGTGATCCTCCAGTCGTTCCATGTGCATGAGAGCGACGATGGTCTGCCGCAGAGCACTGTCGGTGCCGCCGACCAAGGTCCTGGCTGCGCGGCGGGTGCGCATGGTGCCGCTGGCGGTGTTGAGCACGAGGCGGGCAAGGTGCTCAAGATCCGTAACGGCGGGTAGCGCCGGAACGTTAGGCGCGGCACCTCCGGCGGGTGACGAGCTGACGGGACTGCGTGCCAGTAGCACTGTGGGTGTACTCATTAGTCGCTCCTCGTTTCGCGGGTGCAAGGGCAATAGACGGAGACGGCCGGCGCGGCAACGCGTCGAACATCGGTCTGGTGCTACTGCGACTGTCTGTCGTGTCATTCGATGAGCCGACCCGTGATGAATCGCGGGATGATCTTGAGATAGACGGGGCGTGCGCCGGGGGCCCAGGGACGCAGTGGAAGCCGGCGCAGTCGGGCCAGCTCCGTTTCGTCGGTCACTCGGTCGGCGCGACCCTGGATCAGGATGCTCCAGCCCTCCTCCCACGCAGGGTCGACGTCGTCGACCTCAAAGGCGACCCGATGTCCTTGTGCGCGTTGGTCGATGAGGGAGTCCGGCTCGGTGCGGATGACGACGTTGTCGCCGTCCAGCCGGTAATTCACCGGCATGATGAGCGGTTGCCCATCGACGTCGGTGACGCCGAGCCGTCCAACGTGCACCGGATGGCTGCGCAACAGGGAAAGGCACTCCTGCGAAGACAGCGCGGTCAGTTCGTCATCTCGGCGTGGAATGAGTCACAGAGCGGCGGAGCGGAGGAAGGCGAGAAGTCCACGTCGGTGAACTGGCTGACGTCTGCGCAGGCCGCAGCGATCACAGAGCGACGTATAGCAAGGGCCGTTGGACCCCCACGCGAAGGGCCGGTCGCCCCTGCCGCCTGACCGACGGGCGAGAGACGCTCCCGCCTATGAGACCGAGCGTTACGGCGTGTCGGTGCCGGTTGGCAGAGCGAGGAGATTGCGATGCATGGCGTGGTGTTCCACGGCCCGGGTCAGAAGTCCTGGGACGAGATCCCGGACCCCAAGATTGTCGATGAGACCGACGCGATCGTGCGGATCGAGGCCGTCACGATCTGCGGGACGGACTTGCACATCCTCAAGGGCGACGTGCCCGCCGTGACACCCGGTCGTGTGCTCGGGCACGAGGCGATCGGCGTCGTCGAGGCGGTCGGCAACGCGGTCGCGACCGTGAAGCCGGAGGATCGGGTCCTGGTCTCGTGCATCAGCGCGTGCGGCCGCTGTCGCTTCTGCCGCGAGCTCCGCTTCGGGCAGTGCCTCGGTGGCGGAGGCTGGATCCTCGGTCACCTCATCGACGGCGTCCAGGCGGAGTACGCGCGCGTTCCCTTCGCTGACACCTCGACGTACAAGATCCCCGACGGAGTCACGGACGAGCAGGTGCTCCTCCTTGCCGACATCCTGCCGACGGGCTACGAGGTCGGTGTCCTCAACGGTCGGGTGGGACCCGGCGACACCGTCGCGGTCGTCGGCACCGGCCCGATCGGGCTGGCGGCCGTGCTCAGCGCCGGCCTGTACTCGCCGGCGCAGATCATCGCCATTGACCTGGCCGCACCACGGCTCGAAGCCGCCGCGCGGTTCGGCGCCGACACCGTCATCGACAGCAGCCAGGTCGATGCCCTCGCTCGGGTCCGCGAGCTCACCGGAGGGCTGGGCGCCGACGTGGCGGTGGAAGCGGTCGGGATTCCCAGCACGTTCGAGCTGTGCGTCGAGCTGGTGCGACCCGGCGGTCGCGTGGCCAACGTCGGCGTCCACGGTGCTCCCGCAACGCTGCACCTGGAAGACCAGTGGATCCGCGACATCACCATCACGACCGGCCTGGTCGATACATCCTCGACCCCGACGCTGATCCGGCTGATCGAGGCCGGCCGCATCGACCCTGCACCCTTCGTGACGCATCGATTCGGCTTCGACGAGTTCATGCACGCCTACGAGGTCTTCTCCCGGCCTGCGGACACCGGCGCGCTGAAGGTCGTCATCTCCCGGTAGCTGAACAGACCATGCCGGAGCACTCCGGCGTCCAGAAAGGAAGGTCTCGTGATGCGACGCACCAACGTGGCCGTACCGCGGTCACCTATGTTGCCGTTCCACTGGCTGTCAGCGCCGATCGCGCTGCTCGCCATGCTCGCCAGCGCGGCGGGACTGTTGTCCGACCTGCCCTACGCGCAGGAGACCGCGCCGTGGGCCACGCAGGCCGTCGGGCAGGACACCGTCAACCTGGTCGTCTACCCGGCGCTTGCCGTCGTGGCCGTTCTCGCGGCTCGCGGGTCGCTGAAGGCGCACCTCGTCTGGCTCGGCATGCTCATCTACAGCGCCTACTCCTACGTGCTGTACGTGGGCTATGTCCACTTCAACGCGCTGTTCCTCGTGTACGTCGCCGTGCTGGGGCTGTCGGTGTACGCGCTCATCGGCGGGCTCGCCCTCTAGTAACCGCGGCATCGAAGCACGGAGCAACCACCGAGATCGCGGCGGCGATCGGCGAGGCACTCGGCAACCGAGGGATCCGAGTCACCGTCTCCGACCCGGCCGACGTCGCAGACCTGGACGGCTACGACGCTGTCGTGCTGGCAGCGCCGTCTACGCCGGACACTGGCTCGAGCCAGCCAAAGCACTCGTCGAGCGGTTGCGCGACGGATTGGCGTCCCGTCCGGTGTGGCTGTTCTCCAGCGGCCCGGTGGGCGATCCACCGAAGCCTGACGAGGACCCTGTCGACGTCGCCGGCATCGCTGAGACCACACGGTCGCGTGCCCACCGCGTCTTCGCCGGCAAGCTCGGCCGGGCCAAGCTCGGCTTCGGCGAGAAGGCGATCGCGACGGCGCTGCGAGCGCCTTACGGTGACTTCCGCGACTGGCACGCGATCCGCGACTGGGCGACGGAGATCGCCGAGTCCCTGCAAGCCCAACGAAGCACCGCACCCTCGTAAGGCCCCTCCGGGTCGGGCAGGACAGCAGCTGACCCGGCGCCCTTGAGTCTCCACTTGGGGGCTGGAGGTTAGGAAGGGCCGGGTGGACGGCCCCTGCATCCAGATCCAGGGCGACGGCACCGAAACCGGTGGAGTGTCTGAGGTGGGTCCGCCGCCATCCGCGGCGCATCCCGTCCGGCGCTAGCGCTAGCGCTAGCTGGTGTGGCCTCGGCGGTTCTGTGGCGGCAGAAGGTCCCGCCCGGCACCCCGCGGAGGTCCCGACTGATCAGGGTCGATCGCCCCTGCCCCGCTGCTTCGGACAGGGCGATGGTGCGCTTTGTCAACGCACAACGACCAAGAACAGCGAACACGAGAAATGAGGAAGCATCATGAGCACGCAGAGCACGCAGGTCGCTGAGACCATCCACCCGGAACTTGCTGCAATGGATATCCGCGTCGAGGAGGAAGCGCAGGCGTACAAGGCCCGCTACGCCCTCGCGGTGGCCCGCGTCGCGTTGGGCTGGACGTTCCTGTGGGCCTTCCTGGACAAGACCTTCGGCCTGGGCTTCGCCACCGAGCGGACCGACGCGTGGGTCAACGGCGGCTCCCCGACCTACGGGTTCCTCAACTTCGCCACCGAGGGCAAGGTCTTCCACGACTTCTTCGCCGGCCTCGCCGGGCCGGCCGCTGACTGGCTGTTCATGGCCGGGCTGGTCGGCGTGTCGCCCTCACCCTGGGCATCGGGATGCGCATCGCCGCCGCGTCCGGTGCGGTGATGCTGACCCTCATGTGGGGCGCCGAGCTGCCGCTGGAGAACAACCCGTTCATGGACGACCACATCATCTACACGGTCGTGCTGATCGCCCTTGCCGTCTTCGGTGCCGGCCGCACCTGGGGCCTGGGCCGGACCTGGGACCGCGTGCCGCTGGTGCAGCGGTTCCCCCTCCTGAAGTAGCAGAGAGAGGACTCTGAATCGAGGGCGGCCGGACACCGGCCGCCCTCGTTCTTGTGTACCCGGGCCCATGGATTGCCCCCGACGCTGCCCCCCCTCGATGGATGGAGGGTCCTCCGCGCCGTGGCCCGATGGTCCCTGCGGCAGGGGGCCGCACGGCCCTGCGCCCCGCGCGTACGGAACCCGAACATGGACCTTGAAACGAGTCGCGCCGCCGGGGCGCTGAGAAGCGCGAGAGGAAGATTGCCGTGAGCGATAGCGGAGACCGCGTGTGGATGGCGTTGGCCATCGTTCTCGCGCTGTTCCTGAGCCTGACCATCGGGCTGACCTTCAACGCCAGCCTGGACAGCACTGCGCAGGCGGGCAGTGCGAACGGCAGCGGCGCTGCGGCGGCTACCGGTGCCACGCCCCAGGCGGTGGACGTCACGCTGACCGAGTTCGCGATCAGCCCCGCCGATATCACCGTCCCCGCCGGCGTGCCGGTGACCTTCAACGTCACCAACACCGGCGCCGCCGAGCACGACTTCACCATCGACGGGATCTCCGGCACCGAGACGGTCGCGGCGGGTGGCACCACCACCTTGGAGGTCGACGCGCTCGACGCCGGTAGCTACCCGGTGCTGTGCACGATCGCCGGGCACGAGCGGGCCGGGATGACCGCGACGGTCCTCGTCACGGACGACGCCGTGGTGGCGGATGCTGCTGGTCACGACGCGAGTGCCGCCGGTGGTGGTCACGGTGAGGCGGCCGGTGGCGGCGACCACGCCGCGATGTCGCCCGAGGAGATGGCCCGCATGCATGACGAGGGCGTCGCCGCGTTCCCCGTCGAGACCGAGGGCCGGGGCAACCAGCCCCTGGAGCCGGAGGTCCTCGCGGACGGCACGAAGGTGTTCGAGCTGACCGCCGACGAGATCGAGTGGGAGACCAAGCCCGGCGTCATCAAGGCCGGCATGGCCTACAACGGCCAGATCCCCGGCCCCCAGCTGCATGCCAACCTCGGCGACCGTGTCCGCATCGTGCTGCACAACGAGCTCGACGAGCCCACCGCGCTGCACTCCCACGGCCTGATCCTGCCCAACGCCATGGACGGCGTGCCCGGGTTGACCCAGCCGTCGATCCTTCCCGGCGAGTCGTTCACCTACGAGTTCGAGCTGCGCAACGCCGGCTCGCACATGTACCACTCGCACTTCAACGCAGCGGAGCAGGTCACCAGCGGGCTCCTCGGCGCGTTCATCGTCCACGACCCCGCCGACCCCGACGTCGACCAGGACTACGTCCTGATCGCCAACGACGGTCCGCTCGGCTACACCCTCAACGGCAAGGACTTCCCCGCCACCGAGCCCATCGTCGCCCAACGAGACGACCTGGTCCGCATCCGCTACATGAACGAGGGTCTGCAGATCCACCCCATGCATCTGCACGGCCTCCCGCAGCAGGTGATCGCCAAGGACGGCTACCCGCTGCCCCAGCCGCACTACGAGGACACCGTCCTGGTCGCTCCCGGCGAGCGCGTCGACGTCCTGGTCGAGGCCACCGAGGTCGGGGCCTGGGCGCTGCACTGCCACGTGCTCACTCATGCCGAGGGCCCAGACGGGATGTTCGGCATGGTCACCGCCCTGATCGTGGAGGAGTGAGACCGACATGCCTGTTCAAGCACTCGACCCGCTTCGGGAGGGCAGTGGCGTCATGCGCGTCCGCCGGTGGATGACCACGAACCCGGTCACCGTTACGCCGCAGACCTCGGTCCTCAACGCCCGCCGGCTGTTGCGCCTGCACCGGGTGCGCCACCTGCCGGTGGTCGTCAACGGTGACCAGCTCGTGGGCATCGTCAGTGACCGCGACATCCAGCTCCGCGACGACCGCATCATCCTGGCGCTGTCGGCGCTGCAGTCCGACCTGCTGGCCGGCCGCTACCGCTGCATCGACACCATCATGAGCACCCCCGTACGCACCGTGCGTCCCGAGGAGCCCGTCGGCGTGGCCGCGAAGCTCATGCTGCGCTGGCAGGTCAACAGCCTGCCCGTCACCGAGCACCGGCGCCTGGTCGGGATCATCACCACCGCCGACTGCCTTCGAGCGCTGCTCGCCGAACTCGATCAGAATCGCGGGCGCCAGCCCGCGTCCACCGTCCTGGCCGACGACCCCGACTGGTACAAGCTCACGCCCATGCCGCCCGGCGACGACCGGCCCGGCCGTCCCACTCCAGCGCCCGAGCGGGCGCCGGCGAAGGCCATTCAGGAACCGCCGACCACTGTCGTTGACGCCGTCTTGCCGATCGACATCGACGCGGTTCAGGGAGCGCCTCCCGACAAGGAAGCCGTCGGCATAGCCGGTTGATCAACAAGCTGCGCAGACAACAGACCCACTCGGCTGCCGCCACCGATGCGGGTCCGCCCGCCGATCAGCGGGATCAACCGATCGTCCTGCGCCAGCGGGTCACACACCTGAATCTCGTACAAGGAGAAGCAACCCTCTATGCGCAGCATCGTCTACTACTACACCCACGTGCAGCAGCCATTCGCGAACCTCGCCGCCGTGCTGTCCCACGATCCCGGGGCGTGGCTGCCGGCACCGGCCGAGCCGTCCGACGGCGGCTGGCTGGTGACGCTGCACGCTGACGGCGCGGTCCCCCAACCGCTGGCCGCCCACCAGGCACACGTCCGCATCGGCCCACCCACCCGGGCCGAGTCAACACTGCTGCGCAGCATCGCCTGGCGCTCGGCCGTCGCCGACCGGCTCGTGCCCATGCTCGAAGCCGACCTCGAGCTCGCCTCGCTCAACGGCTCCGGCTGCCAGCTGTCGCTGATGGGCTCCTACCGCCCGCCGCTGTCGGTGGTCGGCGCGGCCGGTGACCGCCTGCTCGGCCACCGCGTTGCAGAGGCATGCGTACGCCGGTTCGTGCTGGAGGCGGCCGAGCGCCTGGAGACCGCTATGTTGCAAACGTGAGCCTGTCCGACAATCGCCTGCGAGGGCTGGCCGATGCCGCCGCGGCGTTGGCCGGCGAGTTCACGCTGGACGCCGTCCTGCAGACCATCGTCGCCGCGGCCAGCTCCGCCACGGGCGCCCGCTACGCCGCCCTGGGCGTCATCGGTGAGGACGACACAATCTCGCGGTTCGTCCACCACGGCATCGACGACGCGACCGCCCGCCGGATCGGTCACCTTCCCAGGGGCAAGGGGCTGCTGGGCCTGCTGATCCGTGACCCGCGGATCATCCGCACCGAGAACATCGCCGCGCATCCCGCCTCCTACGGCTTCCCGCCCAACCACCCCTCGATGGACGGCTTCCTCGGCGCGCCGGTGCGCTCGCGGGGCCGGGCCTACGGCAACCTGTACCTCACCGAGAAGGCCGGCGGGTTCGACGAGCGCGACGAGGAGCTGATCGCCGTGCTGGCCGCGCAGGCCGGCGCCGCCATCGAGAACGCCGAGCTGGCCGAGCGGCTGCAGTCGTTGGCCGTGCAGGACGAGCGCGACCGCATCTCCCGCGACCTGCACGACGGCGTCATCCAGACGGTGTTCTCCATAGGCATGGGCTTGGAGAGCGCCCGCAGCCTGACGGCAACCGACCCGCAGCGCGTCGACGAACGCCTCGACCAGGCCGTCGACGCCCTCGACGGCGTCATCCGGGAGCTGCGCAACTACATCTTCCAGCTGCGCCCCAACCAAGCGGCCGGCATGGGCCTGTCACGCGGGCTGGCCGAGCTGGCCCGCGAGTACGAGGTCAACGCGCTCGTCCGGCCCCACCTGGAGCTGCGCACCGGCACCGACGCCCACGTCCCCGCCGCGGTCGTGCCCGATCTGCTGCAGGTCGTCCGCGAGGCACTGTCCAACGCCGCCAAGCACGCCAACGCCTCGACCCTCACGATCACCGGGCAGGTCGAGGAGCAGCGCATCGCGATCCAGATCACCGACGACGGTGCCGGCTTCGACGCCGCCACCCCACGAGTCGGGCGGGGCTTGGACAACATGCGCGAGCGGGCTGACGCGCTCGGCGCCGAACTCAACGTCATCAGCACACCAGGGCAGGGCACGACTGTCCGGCTGCTCGTTCCCATCGGCACGGAGGAGGCGACATGGTCCGGGTGATGCTCGTCGATGACCACGAGGTCGTCCGCGCCGGCTTGCGCACCATGCTGGAGGCCCATGACGACCTGGAGGTCGTCGCCGAGGCCGGCACCGCCGACGAGGCCGTCCTGCGCGCCCGCTCCTACAAGCCCGAAGTCGTGGTCATGGACGTGCGCCTGCCCGACCGCTCCGGCGTCCTTGCCTGCCGCGACATCCGCGCCGAGCACCCCGACATGGCCGTGCTCATGCTCACCTCGTTCTCCGACGACCAGGCGCTGTTCGACTCGATCATGGCCGGCGTCCCCGACCAGGAAGGCACCGACACGACCCATCAGCACCACCCCGCCGCTCACACACCGTGACGGCGGTGCCAGTGATCACGTCCCGGGTGGGGCCAAATCAAGCTGGCACGGTGGGGCCAAATCGAGTTGACATTCTCATCGTGTTCACCGTGTCCGGCCCGGCGAGCTGCTCGACGTACAGCACGTCGGAGTAGGCGCCGTTCTTCGTCGAGGTCGAGCCCCACAGCGGCCGCTGCGGCGCCGCGCCGTCGGCGCTGAGGCCAGCGAACACCTCGCCGTCGGCGTCGAACAGCCGCTCGTAGGCGGCATACGCCAGCCGTACGTTCGCGATGCCCGCCGTCCACTCCTCCGGCGACTGGTTTCCGCCCAGCTGCGCCTCGACCTTGCTGTCGACGCGGCTGACGAAGAACGACGCGACGCTCCTCGCCCGCTGATGTCCTGGCCGGCGTCCCGGCGCTCGCGCAGCCCGTCGACGTAGGCCTACGCCACCGCCTCGTAGCGCGCAACAGAGAACAACAGCGTCACGTTGACGTTGATGCCGTCGGCGGTGGCCCGCCGGATGGCCTCGATGCCCGGCCCGGTCCCGGGGATCTTCACCATCAGGTTTGGCCGGTCGATCTCGCGCCACAGCCGGTGCGCCTCGTCGACCGTCGCATCCGGGCCGAAGGCCTTGGCCGGGTCGCACTCGATGGACACGCAGCCGTGCTGGCCCGCGGAGCTCTCATACAGCGGCAGGAACTGGTCGCACGCTGCCTGCACGTCCGACTGCATCAGCGCCCACCGCCCTCTCCGCCGCGGGTCGCTGCCCGACAGCGACCAGTTGCTCGGCGTACTCATCGCTGTCGCTGTCGAGCGCCATGTTGAAGATGCTCGGGTTGCTGGTCAGCCCGCTCACCTCGTGCGCGCCGATCAGCCGGTCGAGGTAGTTGCCCTGGCCCAGGTAGGAACGCTTGATGGAATCGAGCCACACGCTCCGGCCGAGGCCGTTCAGGTCTTGCAGCGGGTTTCCCATGGCGTCTCCTCAGACGAGTCTCATAACCGGCATACCCGCTGCGCTCGCGGGTAGCCAACTGCCATGGACCACCACACCTTGCGAGAGCTCGGACAGCAACTCCGCGTGGACTCCGTGCGTATCGCCGACACCGCGGGCTCCGGTCACCCGACGTCGTCGATGTCGGCCGCCGACCTGATGGCCATGCTGGTCGCCAACCACCTGCGCTACGACTTCGCCCATCCGGATGACCCCAACAACGACGAGCTGATCTTCTCCAAGGGTCACGCGTCGCCGCTGCTGTACGCGCTGTACAAGGCAGTCGGGGCGGTCGCCGAGGACGAGCTCGACACCTACCGGCAGCTCGGCAGCCGGCTGGAGGGTCATCCCACGCCACGGCTGCCGTGGGTCGCCGTGGCCACCGGCTCGCTCGGTCAGGGGCTGCTGCCCTACGGCATCGGCTTCGCCCTGGCCGGCAAGCGCCTGGACCGCCTCGACTACCGCACCTGGGTGCTGTGCGGCGACAGCGAGATGGCCGAGGGCTCGATGTGGGAGGCGTTCGAGCACGCGGCGTTCGAGGGGCTGGACCACCTGACCGCGATCATCGACGTGAACCGCCTCGGCCAGACATGCGAGACGATGCACGGCTGGGACCTCGACGCCTACGCCGATCGGGCGCGGGCGATCGGTTGGCACGCCATCACGATCGACGGCCACGACGTCGCCGCGATCGACGAGGCCTACCGCGAAGCCGCGGCGACGAGCGGGCAGCCGACCGTGATCGTCGCCCGCACCGTCAAGGGCAATGGGGTGTCGCAGGTGGCCAACCGCAACGGCTTCCACGGCAAGCCGCTGCCGGACGCCGAGGCCGCGATCGCCGAGCTGGGCGGCCCTCGCAACCTCGCGGTGCAGGTCCGGTCACCAGACAGCGATGCCAAACCCCACCGCTTTCCCTCTGGAGAGGTGGCGCTGCCACGCTGGGAGGTCGGGACGCAGGAGGCGACGCGGACGGCGTACGGCGAGGCCCTGGCGGCACTCGGCACCGGGCGCGGCGATGTCGTCGTGCTCGACGGCGAGGTCAGCAACTCGACGAAGTCCGAGGCCTTCGCCGAGGTCCACCCCGAGCGCTACTTCGAGATGTTCATCGCCGAGCGCAGATGATCGCCGGCGCGGTCGGGATGGCCAAGCGGGGCTGGACGGTCTACGCGTCGACGTTCGCGGCGTTCCACGCCCGCTCCTACGACTTCGTGCGGATGGCGGCGATCAGCCGTGCCAACGTCCGGCTGTGCGGCTCGCACGCGGGTGTAGAGATCGGCGAGGACGGCCCGTCGCAGATGGGACTCGAGGATCTGGCGCTGTACCGGGCGGTGCACGGCTCGACCGTGCTGTACCCCTGCGACGCAAACCAGACGGCGGCGCTGGTCGCCGCGATGGCCGATCTCGACGGCATCAGCTACATCCGCACGACCCGTGGCAATACGCCGGTGATCAACGACGCCGACGAGCAGTTCCCCGTCGGCGGCAGCAAGGTCCTGCGCTCTTCCTCGGACGACGTCATCACCGTCGTGGCCGCCGGCGTGACGGTGCACGAGGTGCTCGCCGCGGCAGACCAGTTGGCCGACGATGGCATCAACGTCCGCGTTGTGGACGCCTACTCCGTCAAGCCGGTCGACGTCGACACGCTGCGCACCGTCGCCCGTGAGACCCGTGGGATGGTCACCGTCGAGGACCACCGGCCGCAAGGTGGGCTCGGCGAGGCGGTCATGGCGGCGCTCGCCGATACCAAAGCGCGGCCGCGGATCGTCCAGTGTGCAGTTCGTGAGATGCCGGGCTCCGCGACGCCGGCGGAGCAGGTGCACGCGCAGGGCCTCGACGCCGAGGGCGTTGTCGCCGCGGTCCGCCGGCTGCTGTAGCCCTCCCGATCGGCGGTCTCGACGGCCGGGTTCCTGACCAGATCCCCGGTGCTGGTGGCCACCGCCGTGGTGCTGGCGGTGCTCGAGGTGACGTTGTCCTTCGACAACGCGGTGGTCAACGCCACGTACCTCGCGAGGATGAGTGCGCTGTGGCAGAAGCTGTTCCTGACCGTGGGCGTCTTCATCGCGGTGTTCGGAATGCGGCTCGTCTTCCCCATCGTGATCGTCGCCGTGACGGCGCACATCACCATGGCTTCGGTGGTGGACCTCGTGCTCAACCATCCCAGCCAGTACGCCGTCCGACTGGAGGGCGCGAAGCATGCGATCTATGCGTTCGGTGGTGTGTTCCTCCTCCAGATCTTCCTCGACTGGCTGTTCGAGGCCAGGGAGGTCAAGTGGCTGCGGCGGCTGGAGACCGTGCTGGAACGGGCCGGCGACGTGAAACAGCTCTCGGTTGTCATATCGGGGATCACGCTGCTGGTAGCGGCCAGCGCGGTCGGCGACGAGGCACCCCGGGTGCTGTTCAGCGGCTTGGCCGGCCTCGTCACCACCTCGCTGTGAGCGGATTCGACAGCATGTTCCAGGCGCAGTCACACGATGAGCGTGTTGCCGAAGCACGGGGCGGGGCTGCGACGCGGACGGTGGCGGAGGCAGGCCTGGCGACGTTCCTCTACCTGGAGGTCCTCGACGCGTCGTTCTCCTTCGACGGCGTCATCGGGGCTTTTGCCATCAGCCGGAACGTCCTGGTCATCGCGGCGGGGCTGGGCATCGGCGCGCTGTTCGTCCGATCGTTGACCATCCACCTCGTCCGCCAGGGAACCCTGGCGCAGTACCGCTTTCTCGAGCACGGGGCCCATTGGGCCATTGGGGCGTTGGCGATCTGCTTGCTGGTCGAGCTCGACCATCCGCTCCCGGAGGCGGTGACGGGTCTGCTGGGCCTCGGCTTCATCCTCGCGGCGTACGCGTCTTCGGTGATGGCGAACCGCCAAGACGCCGCGGCGCTGGCGTCCGCGCCGCTAGCCGGGCACGACGACATTCCGCGCAGGGACGGCTAAGCGGACGCTCGTGCGCCGCTGGGAGCCGTCCGAAGGCGGTCGCGGACGAGGCTCACGCCCAGACACACCGACCAGACCGGCGCCAGCAGCACGGTGAGGGTGAGGCCCGTCAGGCTGAGCACATTGACCGTCAGCAGGGAGCCAAGCGCGTTCACGGTGGACGCCGCGCCGAGCACAAGGGTCAGCGCGGCGAGCTTGCGGTGCCGCAGGGCCAGCAGCCGGAGCCCGACCGCCGTCCACCAGACGCCTCCGGCGATGTTCTGCAGCGCCCCCTGCAGACCGTCCTCGGCGATCCGGGTCGCGGTCACGAGCATGCCTCGGATCGCGGCGTGGTCGCTGCCGGCCTCGGCGTACTCCTGGATCAGTGCGGGCCACACCGCGGCGAGGATCGACGCACCTGCCGCTCCCAGCCCCAGGTAGGCCAGGCCGCCGACCAACGCCGTCACCCAACCCACCTCAGTGCGGCGGGGAGCGAGCTGGGACCACAGCCAGATGGCGAGTGGCACGAGCAGCACATAGGAGCCGAGCATCACCAGCAGGTAGCTGGCGCGCAGTGTGCGCGCAGCATCGACGCCGAGCCCGAGGACGACATCGGGATCGCGGAATGCCTCGGCGTCGAAGTCGACCAGGACCAGACCGAGCAGCAGCCCGAGAATGTTCGGTAGCAAGGCCAACGTGTGACACGAGCCATGGTCAGGCGGCGAGGCTGAACCGGACGGTTGGTGTTGGCGGCGCGGTCACTGACGGTGACCACGGGCCCTGATGGTACTTGTGCTGCAGCTTGATC
>Ga0209587_1000550_pt1 | contig 18417 bp, 19 predicted proteins | sample NGEPerD_2_FD_184512 | JGI IMG/M metagenome (GOLD analysis project Ga0209587, IMG submission 184512) | Arctic peat soil microbial communities from the Barrow Environmental Observatory site, Barrow, Alaska, USA - NGEE PermafrostL1-D... | ecosystem: Environmental > Terrestrial > Soil > Wetlands >... | reverse complement strand
GGGCGGTGCTCCTTGGATGGTTCCCGGTCGGACGGCTCCTGGCCGGGTGTCGGCCGGCCGGGTGTTGGTTGGTTGGGCGGCCACTGGTTGATGGGGTGGTCGTGGGTCGACCAGAGGTACTGGGTCGCGTACGCCCGCCACGGTCGCCACCTGTCCGCGCGTCGGGACAGCGCGGTAGCGCTCGACGCGACACCGAGGTCGTCGGCGGCGCGGCGTACACCGAGGTCGGTGACGGGGAAGGCGTCGGGGTCGCCGAGCGCGCGCATCGCAATCATCTCGACCGTCCAGTCGCCGATCCCCGCCACTGCCCGGAGCTGGGTTCGGGCGCGCTCCCAGTCGGCGCCGACGCCGAGGCCGATCGAGCCGGTCGCCGAGAGTCAGCGTGCAGGCGACGTGATCGGGTCGGGGCGTCAACGCGACGACGCCCGAGCCGTTCGGCAACCGAAGCGCGCGGCGATAGGCGCCCGCTCGGTACTCCTCGCAGCCGGGAACGGCCGTCGCCACCAAGTGACCGAACAGGTTGTCGGGACAGAACGGCGTGCGCAGCGGCAACCGGAGCGCGAGCGTTCCGGGGGCCATGGTCCTCTCGGCCCCACGCGCCCGTCGCCTCAGCTCGGTCGGAGTGAGCGCGAACACCGCGCGGATCGTGTCGTTGAACTGGCGGATGCTCGAGAATCCGGCCGCGAAGGCAACGTCGGCGAACCGCAGCTCGGTCGTCTCGGCGAGGGTGCGCGCGGTCTGGGCCCGCTGCGCGCGGGCCAGCGCGAGCGGACCGGCTCCGACCTCGGCCAGCAGCAGCCGTTCGAGCTGGCGGGCGCTGTATCCGAGGCTTGCCGCCAGACCGCCCACGCCGTCTCGGTCGACGACGCCGTCTGCGATCAGGCGCATGGCGCGGGCTACGAGATCCGCGCGGATGTTCCACTCCGGGGATCCGGGCGCGGCGTCGGGGCGGCAGCGCTTGCACGCCCGGAAGCCCGCCCGCTTTGCCGCGGCCGCGGTGGGGTAGAAGCGCATGTTCTTGAGCATCGGCGGTCGAGCGGGACAGCTCGGCCGGCAGTAGATGTGGGTCGAGGTCACCGCGATGATGAACCACCCGTCGAAGCGGGGGTCTTTCGACTGCACGGCCCGGCAGCACCGGTCGAAGTCCTCGAACATCGGACCAGCGTGACCGGCTCGCGCCCCCGAGTCGAGCGGAAATCCGACATCGCGACCGCGCTCGGTGGGCACTGACCGGACCTCAGGCCTCGAGCCACCGGAACCGGCCGAGGGCGTCGGCCGGTGTCTGCTCGAGCGTGAGGATGAGGGCAGTGGCTTCGTCCATGTCGCCATCGTGTTCGGTCGCGCGGACCACGTCTGGCGGGAACTCGACGCGGCAGTGAGCTCGGCCCGTGGCCCGATCCCCGGGCTCAGGCCTCGAGGATGTCGGCCGGCGGCGCGGTGAGACCGGCTATCCGGAGGCTCTTCTCCCGCGAACGCTCGCCCCGAACGATCGAGACCGCCGAGCGGCGCACGCCGAACCGCTTCGCGACCAAGCGCTGCAACTCCACGTTGGCCTGGCCTTCGACGGCCCGCGCCGCCACGCGCACGCGCAGCCGCTCACCGGCCGCGCCCATGAGCTCCGAACGACGTGCTCCGGTCGTCACCCGGACCGAGACCTGGATGCCACCGTCGTCCTCCGCCCACCAGGACCGCTCACCCATGCGGCTGCTCACCGTAGCCAGCGGGCGCGGGTGCCGGCCGGGCCATTGGGCCATCCTCGGGCGCCCGCGGGACACCAACGGTGCGAGCGGAGGGATTTGAACCCCCACGTCCGAAGACACCAGGACCTAAACCTGGCGCGTCTGCCAATTCCGCCACGCTCGCGTGCGCGCCGAGCGTACCGGTGTCGGCGCGTTCTCAGGTGACGGTTCCGCCGCCCCGCTCGATCTCGCGGGCGACGTCCTCCTCGGAGATGCCGTGCCGGCCGTACACCTGCCAGGCATGCATGGCGATGCCGATTCCCCAGCCGAGGATCGGAAAGATCGGCCAGAAGAACCCCGCGCCGGTGACCGCCCAGATCCCGACCAGGAAGGCGTTGATCACCACGAACGACACGAGGTTCGCCCGGAACGCCTGTTTCGCCTTCAGCCGTGAGATCGCGGCGTCGCGTTCGGTGTTCCCATCCGTCGCCATGGCAGATCCTCCTCGTCGTGCTTTCATGAGTGTTGATCGGCGTGACGCGCTCGGCCTTGAGCCTGGCGTCGGTGCCCGTTGCGTGTCCGAGGGGCGCCCGAGCGGCACGAGACGGTAGGTTTCGGGCGATGACCAAGCAGATTCCGATCGTTGACTACCTCGTCCTCGATGGTGACGATCCTCACCTCGTGGCCAACCGCTCCGTGGAGTCGGGAGCACTGTACTTCGACCGGCGGAACGCCGACGCGAAGACCGGCGCCCCCGGTTTTGAGCAGCAGCGCCTCGCCAACGAAGGTGCCGTGCGCTCCTTCACCATCGTGTACCGCGCGGCACCGGGGGTGCCGACGCCGTACGTGTCGTGCGTGGTCGACCTCGACGGCGGCGGAGTCGTGAAGGCGAATCTCATCAACATCGAGCCTGATCCCGACCGTGTCGATGCCGGAATGCGCGTCCGCATGACGACGTTCCCGGTCGGCACCGACGATGACGGCACCGAGGCCATCGCCTTCGGCTACGAGCCCGCGTGACCCACCGATCTCAGCGGCCGGCGCGGCCGCGAGAGGAGCCAATCCGATGAGTGAGCGCGACGTCTGGGTGCTCGGCACCCACATGACAAAGTTCGGTCGCTACGTGGACAAGGACCTCATCGACCTCGGAGCCGAGGCCGCGATGACCGCGATGACCGACGGTGGCGTGACCATCGCGGACATGGACGTGCTCGGCGCCGGCAACCTCTTCGAGGCGATGAGCGGCATCGGCCAGAGGCTCCAGAAGCAGATCGGCCAGACCGGCATCCCCGTGTACAACGTGGCCAACGCGTGTGCCACGGGCGCGACCGCGCTGCGTTGTGTGTACATGGCCATCAAGGCGGGCGAAGCGGAGATGGGCCTCGCCGTCGGCCTCGAGCAGATGGGCAAGCAGGGCTTGCTCGGCGCGAGCGCCCGGTCCGACAAGAAGACCTACGAGCCGGAAGGCCGCTACGGCGCGGTCATGAGCGTCGAGGGGCGCGTCGGCACCACGCTCATGCCCGGGGTCTTCGCCCAGGCCGGCATGGAGTACGCCGGCCAGCACGACGGCGTGGGCTTCGAGCAGTTCGCCAAGGTGGCCGAGAAGAACCACGCGCACTCCACCTTGAACCCGCTCGCGCAGTACCAGAAGCAGTTCACGCTCGACGAAGTGATGAACGCCGACATGATGTCCTACCCGAACACGCTGTTGATGTGCTGCCCGACGGGTGATGGGGCCGCAGCCGCGGTGCTCGTGTCGGAGGAGAAGCTCGCGACGCTGTCGGATGATCAGCGCAAGCGGGCGATCAAGATCGGCGCGTCCGTGATGACCAGCGACCCGTGGACCGACGCCGATCAGGTCCAGCCCGACGTCAACACGCTCACCCGCGACGCCGCCGCCAAGGCCTACGAGATCTCGGGCGTCGATCCGGCCGACCTCGACCTCGTCGAGCTGCACGACTGCTTCGCCACCGCCGAGCTGTTGCACTACGACAACCTGCAGCTGTGCAAGCCCGGTGAGGCGGGCAAGTTCATCGATGAGCGCGGACCCTGGCGGGACGGGACCACGCCGGTGAACGTCTCGGGCGGGCTGATCTCCAAGGGCCACCCGCTCGGCGCGACGGGCATCGCCAACGTGTACGAGGTGGCGACCCATCTGCGGGGCGAGGCCGGCGACCGCCAGATCGACGGCGCCAAGGTCGGGCTCACCCACGTCATCGGCCTCGGCTCGGCGTGCGTGGTCCACGTCCTCGAACAAGCCACCGTCTGACCCGGGCCACCCCCGCCCACGCGGCCCCCCACCACCGGTTGGTGCGTTTGGGTGCGCCCAGCGACGGTTCGCGCACCAACGCAGCGAAGCCCGCGTGTGTCGGGCCGGCGTCAGGTAGCGGTCCAGCCGCCGTCGACGGCGACGATGGCGCCCGTCGTGAACGAGGCGGCATCGCTCGCGAGATAGACGAGCGCACCGTCGAGCTCGCCGTCCTCGCCGCCGCGGCCCATGGGTGACATACGCCTGAGCCAGGCGTGGCCGTGCTCGTCGGCATAGAGATCGTCGGTCATCTCGCTGCGGAAGTAGCCGGGCGCAATCGCGTTGACCCGCACGCCGGTTCGGGCCCATTCGACGGCGAGTTGGCGGGTCAGGTTGGTCAGCCCGCCCTTCGAGGCCGTGTACGCGGCTAACCCGCCGTTCACCCCGACCGAGCCGAACTGGGACGTGATGTTGATGATCGAACCCGCGCGGCCCGCGTCGATCATCGCCCGCGCCGCGGCCTGGGCCAGCGCGAAGGGGACGGTCAGGTTGATCTCGACGATCTCGCGGAAGCGTTCGACGGGGAAGTCCAACGCGGCGATGTCATCGCTGTCGCCCGCGTTGTTCACCAACACGTCCACCCGTCCGCACTCCCGGACAGCTCGCGCGACCAGCTCCGCCGGTCCTGACTGCGTGCTCAGGTCCAACGGGACGACGACCGGATCCGTCAGCCCGGCGGCGAGCGCTTCGAGGCGGTCAGCTCGTCGCGCGCTGAGGACGACCCGCGCTCCGGCCGCGTCGAGCGCCCGCGCGAACTGAGCCCCCAGACCCGAGCTGGCACCGGTGACGACCGCGACCTTGCCGTCGAGGCGGAAGTCTGTGGAGCTATGTGAGTCGGACATGGCGAGGGAGTGTAGTGACGGGCCGTGGCCGCGGTTCTCGAGCCGGGCGGTTCAGCCGGTGCGCAAGCCCATGAGCAGCACCGCGAACACGATCGCACCGCCCGCAAACGCGCCGACACTGCGCTCCGGGCCGGCGGTGAGCTCATGCGACAACACCGTGACGAGCACGCCGCCCGCGAAGAACGCGACCAGCAAGGCGAGCGCGGTCGCAGGGATCGCGAACGCGACGCCGGCCGCCCAACCGACGAGCAGGGCGGCGACGAGGACCCACCTCCCGACTCGCTGGTACTCGTCCGCATAGTTGGAGTGCATCGAATGATCAGCGACGAAGTAGTGCAGCGCCATCGCGATGACGAACAGGGCGATCGGTCGGAACTCGGTGTCGTTCGGATCGCCGAGCGTGTACGCCACCATGAAGTTCATCGCACCGTTGAGCACCATGCTCGTCACGAAGGCCCGGCGGTCGGCGCTGTCACCCAGACCCGAGGACTTCCGGCTGAGCCGCGACATGGTGATGTGATGTGAGTTCGCGTAGAACGCGATGATCCCCACCACGGTGATGAAGTAGGCGTGCCGCTCGAAGAACGGCAGCAGCGACCGCGCCGCCGTACGAATGGTGGCGTCGGTTCGGCTCAGCTCGGGCAGGAGCTGCATGACCACATAGGCGACGGAGACGCCGGTCGCCGCGCTCAAGAACTTGTTGCGCCACGGTCCCTTCCAGGACCCGGTGTAGGCGGTCGTGACGTGCACGCCGACCAACACCAGGACGGACGCGAGCGAGACGATGGTGTGGGCGTTCAAGCGAACAGAACGCTAGTTCGACCCCAGTCGCACGGTGGGGTTCGAGAGGTGACACGCCTGGGGATCACTTGAAGGAGTCGAACGACGCGCCTAGACACGACACCCGTGGAGCGACAGATCTTCTACGCGGGCAGTGTGCACGACGCAGCCGAGATCGAGGTGCGCGTCGAGGTGCTGCGGTCCGGGCCCTCGACGATGTCGTGTGGGCCGTGATCGCCGATGTCGTCTCCGACCGTGGGTGACCGCCACCGCCCCGATCTCACCGGGCGGGTCGCGCTGGTCACCGGCGCGAGTCGGGGTATCGGCGCCGCGATCGCGGCGCGCCTCGCCGTGTCCGGTGCCGCGGTGGGGATCACCGCCCGGACCGCCCACGAGGTTGACGGCGCGCCGGTCGGCGGGTCACTCGAGCGCACGCTGGCGACCATCGAGGCTGTCGACGGGCCCCGAGGGTTCGCAGTTCGGGCCGACCTCGCCCACGCCGACGATCGCGCCCGCATCGTCCCCGCAGTCGAAGCCGAGCTCGGCCCGATCGACATCCTCGTGAACAACGCGGCCGCCGCGATCTACGCGCCGGTCACCGAGATGCCCCTGCGGCGACGACGCCTGCTGTTCGAGCTGAACGTTCACGCCCCTACCGATCTCGCCCAGCACGTCGTTCCGGGAATGCGCGCCGGCGGCCGGGGGTCGATCATCAACATCTCGAGCGCGACCGCGGAACCGCCGGAAGGCCCGCCGTACGCGGCGATCGCCATGGGCACGTCGACGACGTCCTACGGGGCGACCAAGGCCGCGCTCGAGCGGTTCACCACCGGGCTCGCGGCCGAGGTCTACGACGACGACATCGCGGTGAATGCACTGGCTCCGGGCACGGGCGTGCTCACCGAAGGCGCGGAGATCGTGATGGCCGGACGGGTCGACACCTCCGGCTTCGAACCGGTGGAGCACATGGCCGACGCGGCGGCGTACCTCGCGGGTTGCTCGGCCGCGGATCGCACGGGCCAGATCCTTCGGAGCATCACGCTGTTGCGTTCCATCGGCCGGCTCGAGTGAAGGTGCCGCTGGTCGCGCTCGTGCGGCCGACGCCGGCGGGAGCGCGGGCCGTACGGCGCTTGCGTGAGGCAGGCGCCTGCACGAGGCGGGCGCCCGGCACGCCGGTGACGCACTCGAGGATTGGTCGGCCGCGACCGTGAGCGATTCGCTCTCCTGCTGAGGCACTTGCTTGCCGATCTCATGAGTACCGAGATCACCGACGCCCGCGCCTGACGCGAGTAGAAAGGCAGCCATGAACGAGCGACCGGAACGACGCGACAGTGACGGCGACCGCGGCGGCAAGGTCCGGCTCGTTGTCGGCTGGATCCTGGCCATCCTGCTGGTTGCCTTCGTGCTCGCCAACACCACGAGTGTCTCCGTGAACTTTCTCGCAAAGAAAGTGGAGATGCCGCTGATCATCGTGCTCGTCGTGACCGCCCTTGTCGGCGCCGCGATCGGCGGGCTCCTGATGCGCCACCTCCGTCGCCCCGCGGCGACCACGGTGATCGCGACGACTGAGCCGACCCTCAGCGCCGAGGTCAGCGTTCGACGCGGTCGACCGGTCACCGGCAGGTCTAGGTTGGCGCGATGCCCTCGACCCGCGCCCGGCCGATTCGTATCCTCGCGGCCGTCATCACCGTCGCGCTCTGGGCCGCGAGCTGCTCGTCGGACGCCACTCCCGAGACCGAGGCGAGCCCGTCGGAGTCCGCCGACACGGGAACCACTGACGCCGCGGAGGTCGAGTTCGAGTTGCTCACCTACAACGTCGCGGGCCTACCCGAGGTGCTCTCGGGGAGCGAGCCGGCGGCCAACACCGAGCTCATCGGGCCGCTCCTCAACGACTACGACATCGTGCTGGTGCAGGAGTCGTGGCGCACGCCCGACGGCCTCACCGGCGACCTCCGCACCTACCACGAGATCCTCGAGGAGCTGAGCGAGCACCAACAGCAGTCGAGCCCGCTTCCCGCGCCGCTCGGTACCGACGCCGACCGCCCGTCGGCCCTGCTCAGTGATGGTCTCAACCGATTCAGCGACCTCGAGTTCGAACCGGTGGTCCGGAATCGGTGGCTCACCTGCGGTGAGGCCTCGGCCGACTGCCTCTCGCTCAAGGGATTCTCCATGGCCCGCACGACCTTGGCCCCGGGGGTCGAGGTCGACATCTACAACCTCCACATGGATGCCGGCGGAGCGGACTCCGCGGTGAGGGGCGAGAACGTCGCGGAGCTGTCGGCCTTCATGGCGAAGGAGTCTGCGGGCCGGGCGGTGATCGTCGGTGGCGACTTCAATCTCCACCTCGACGAGGACCCCGACGCGGATCAGTTCGCCGAGCTGGTGACCGCGGTGAACCTCACCGACGTGTGTACCGAGCTGGAGTGTGACGAACCGAACCGGATCGACAAGGTGCTGTTCCGGTCGGGCGGCGGTGTCACGATCACGCCGCTGGACTGGCGCAACGAGAGCGCTCGATTCACCCGCGCCGACGGCGAGCGGCTCAGCGACCACGACCCGGTAGCCGTCACCCTGGCGGCCACTGCGCCGTAGAGCGATCTCGAAGTTCGGCCGTCTGCCTTGCCGAGCGCGGAGTCGACACGACGGGAGGTGAACACGTGGAGCGTGACCGTCATACGGCCGGGCTCCACGCGCGCACCGGGCTCCACGCGCGCATTGGTACGCCGCCGGGGACTCGAACCCCGAACCCTCTGATTAAGAGTCAGATGCTCTAGCCAGTTGAGCTAGCGGCGCGGCGTCAGCCTAGTGTTGTCATGTGGACGTACTCGTCACGGGTTCCAGCGGACTGATCGGCGCGGCGCTCGCACCCGTGCTGGAGGCGGCGGGCCACCGGGTGATCCGTCTCCGACGCACCGCCGCGACGGCTCCCGACCTGGGCTGGGACCCCGACGCCGCCACGATCGACGGTGTCGGTCTCGAGGGCATCGACGCGGTCGTCCACCTCGCGGGCGAGGGCATCGCCGAGAAGCGCTGGACTCCCGAGCAGAAGGCGCGCATCCTCGAGAGCCGCACCCGGGGCACCGACCTGTTGGCCCGCACCCTCGCGGGGCTGACCCACAAGCCGCGCGTGCTCGTGTCGGCCTCGGCGATCGGCTACTACGGCAACCGCGGTGACGAGCGCCTCACCGAGCAGAGCGAGTCGGGCAGCGGCTTCCTCGCCGAGGTCTGCCGCGCATGGGAGGAAGCCACCGCGCCGGCCGCGGCCGCGGGGATCCGCGTCGCGTTCGCCCGCACCGGGATCGTGCTGTCACCCAAGGGCGGTGCGCTGGCCCAGATGCTCACGCCGTTCAAGCTCGGCCTCGGCGGCCGGCTCGGCTCGGGGCACCAGTACATGAGTTGGATCACGCTCGTCGACGAGGTGCGGGCGCTGGTGCAGCTGGTCGAAGACGAGCGGCTCGCCGGGCCGGTGAACCTGACCGCGCCGAACCCGGTCACCAACCGGGAGCTCACCAAGGCGCTGGGTCACGCGCTGCACCGCCCGACCGTGCTGCCCACCCCGTTGTTCCCGCTCCGCAAGCGCTACGGCCGCGAGCTCGTCCAGGAGCTCCTGCTCGACGGCCAACGCGTGCTGCCCGACGCGCTGACCGGCGTCGGCTTCGAGTTCCTCTCCCCGCAGCTCGGTGTCGCGCTCGACGCGATCCTGCGCGACGGGTGACGAAAGATGGCGCGCCGCCAGAAGGCGACGCACACTTGGGGTGACCGAGGGGACTCGAACCCCCGGCCTCCGGGATCACAACCCGGCGCTCTCACCAACTGAGCTACGGCCACCACGATGCGGAGACGATTGCCCGAAAGCTCACGCTCCGCGCGCCCGGAGGGATTCGAACCCCCGACCAGTTGCTTAGAAGGCAACCGCTCTATCCCCTGAGCTACGGGCGCCCGTCCCCGTTCGGGACCCGACCATCCTACCGGGTTACGGCGTTCCGGTTCGGCGTGATGTCGGAGTCGCAGTAGGTGAGGCGGCGGCGCCCGAGCAACCAGAACACGGCGCCGACGATGACGAGCTTGGCCGCGATGAGCCAGAAGGTGATGTCGCGGGCGACATCGGTCGGGCCGTCGTCGGTGGCGGTGATCCAACCGACGAGCGCGGCGATCACGACACCGACGACGAACAGCGCGATCCCCCAGCGGTAGGCGAGCAGGCCGGCACGGAGGGTGGGCAGCGCCCGGACGCTGATCGGACGGTGGGAATCGTCCTCGCGGATGACGACCGGTGGCGGCGCGGTACTCGCGGCGCCAGGTCGTCGCCGGGTCGCGCGGAGGGCGTCGTAGCGGGCCCGGCGTTCGGTGTTGCCCACGACCCCGTAGGCGGCCGCGAGCTCTTTGAACTGGTGGGCTTCATAGCCGTTGGTCGATCGGTCGGGGTGGAGCCGTTTGGCGAGGTCGCGAAAGGCGCGCGTGATCTCTGCCTCGGTCGCGTTGGGCCGAACGCCCAACAGCGCGTAGTAGTCCGTAGCCAGCCAGGTTCGGGTCGACAACCGTGCCTCCGTGTCGGTCTCAGCCGCAGCGTACGGCGAGCCGGTGCCCCGGTCGGGCTACGGCTGCAACAGGAGGGTGAGCCGGCGGCTCGCGATGCGGACCCCGACAAGACCCATGATCGCGAGGTACGCGACGTTGGCCACGAGGCTCCACTGCAGGTCGCCGAGCGTCAGGGACCGCACGAGATGTACGCCCTGGTACAGCGGCGTGCACCGCACGACCCACTGCAGGGCGTCGGGGTAGCGGCTCAGGGGGAAGAACGTCGCCGAGAACAGGAACAGTGGTACGAGCACGATGCCGACGAAGTCGAAGTCGACGAACGAGCGCATCCAGGTCGTCGCGGCCATGCCCGCACCGGCGAACGCGAAGCCGATGAGCATCGCGGCGGGCACCGCGAGGACCGCCCACGGTGACTCGACCAGCCCGAGGACCACCATCGTCACCAGGAACGCCGTCGCGTAGAGCGTGCCGCGGCTCAGTGCCCAGCCCATCTCACCGAATGCCACGTCGGTCGTTTCCATCGGCGTCGCGAGCATCGCGTCGAACGACTTCGAGTACTTGTACTTGAAGAAGAAGTTGAACGTCGTGTCGAACACCGAGCCGTTCATCGCCGATGCCGCGAGCAACCCGGGCGCGACGAACGTCTCGTACGGCACCGACCCGTGGCCGGGGACCTCGACCGAACCGACGAGCGAGCCGACGCCGATGCCGATGGACAGGAGATAGAAGACCGGCTCGGCGAAGCCGGTGAGGAAGATCAGCCACATCCGCCGGTACGCGAGGACGTTGCGTTCCATCACCCGGACGAACAGCGTGCTCATCATCGGGGCCTCACGGGTAGAGCCGCCGTGTGAACGTGCGCATTCCCCAGATCCATCCCGCGGCCGCACAGCCCACGAGGATCGCCGCGTGGATGAACGCGCTCGCGAAGCCGAGCGAACCGGTCGTCGCGCCGCGGCACAACACGACCGCGTGCCACAGCGGCGAGAGCCACGTGAGCGGCTGCATGACACCGGGGAGCTGGCTGACGGGGAAGAACGTGCCCGAGATCAGGAACAACGGCAGGATGCCGAGCCGCAAGATGAGTGGGAAGCGTTGATCGGTCTCCTGGGTGGCCGAGTACGCGGTGAGCGGCGCGGCGAATGCCGCCGCGCACAGCATCGCCGCAGGGATGGCGAGCAGACCGAATGCCGAGGGCACCGCGCCGAATGCTGCGGCAACGCCGAGGAACACCGTCGCCCCCGCGGTGGCCCGCAGCGCGGTCCATCCGACGGTGCCGGTGAACACGTCGGCCGGGGCGAGGGGCGTGGCGACCATCGCGTGGAAGACCCGCATCCACTTCATGCCCGTCATCACCGGCCACAACGAGTCGTTCCCCGCGCCCTGCATCGCCGCGGCAGCCAGGAGCCCGGGGGCCACGAACTGGAGGTAGGTGAGCCCCTCGACGGTGCCTTGCTCCTCGTCGATGAGGCCGCCGAGCCCGAAGCCCATCGCGCCGAGGTACAGAACGGGCGTGAGGACGAAGAAGAATACCGAGCTCCGCCAGAATCGGCGGGTGACGTGCAGCTCGTGGTACACGACCCGCAAGGCCGGGGCGGTGGCCACCTACTCCTCCAGCTGACGGCCGGTGAGGCTCAGAAACACGTCTTCGAGTGACGCTCGCCGCACGAGGAGTGTCTCGGGGTGAACGCCCTCAGCGCTCAGCCGCTCGACGTCGGCCTCACCGTTGTCGGAGTACAACAGGACGCGATCAGCGAGCTCCTCGATGCGGACCGCGATCTTGTGCAGCGGTTCGAGCGCGCGTTGCTGGTCGGCATCGTCGGCGAAGCGCAGTTCGACGACCTCGCGGGTGCAGTGCTCGTCGATGAGTTGGCGGGGCGAGCCCTCCGCGGCGATGCGACCGTTGTCCATGATGACGAGTCGGTCGCAGAGCTGTTCGGCCTCGTCCATGTAGTGGGTGGTGAGTACGAGCGTCGCGCCCTCGCGTTTCAGTCGGTAGAGCCGGTCCCACACGAGATGACGGGCCTGCGGGTCGAGCCCGGTGGTCGGTTCGTCGAGCAGCAGCAGGTCGGGGCGGTTCACGAGGGCTCGCGCAACGGTGAGGCGGCGCTTCAAGCCCCCCGACAGCGCGTCGACTCGGTCGTCGCGGCGGTCGCCGAGCTGCACGAATTCGAGGAGCTCATCCGCACGGGCTCGTGTCTCGGCCAGCGACAGATTGAAGTAGCGCCCGTAGATGAGCAGGTTGTCCCGTACGGTGAGCTCGAGGTCGAGGGAGTCTTCTTGGGGGACGACGCCGAGCCGGGCCCGGATGCGCGACCCGTCGGTCGCCGGGTCGAGGTCGAGGACCGACAGGTCACCGCCCGAGCGCGGCGACACGCAGGCGATCATCCGCATGGTGGAGGTCTTGCCCGCGCCGTTGGGTCCGAGGAACCCGAACGCCTCACCCGCCTCGACCTGCACGTCGATGCGGTCGACCGCGACGAAGTCGCCGAAGCGCTTTTCGAGCGCGCGCGCCTGCACGAGGGGTTCCCGGGTCACAGCGCCCGACGCTACCGGGCCGGTACCCTCCGGCTCATCTGCTTTCTCGTGCTGCCTGCTCGCCGGATCCGTCGGGTACCGGACCCAGGTCGGCGGGACCGAACGAGACCGCCGACGAGCAAACAGGAGGACACGCCGATGAGCGACGAACGAGCGAAGAGCCGGGCCGCATTCGATGCCCTGCTCGACACGATGCGGGAGGCCGCGGACCGCTTCGCCGGGGCCGAGTGGGGCCTGACGACGCCCGAGGACACCGCCGGTGGTCTGCGGGTGCTCGCCAACCTCCTCGAGGGTGGCCTCGTCGGTCATTTCGACGATGACCCGGCCCGGCCGGTGTTCCGAGAGATCGTCACCTCGACCCGCAAGAGCCTCGGCGACAACGCGGACGCGATCTACTACGACACCGCGGTGTCCTCGCGCCACGCCTACCGGGTCACGGGCCGGACGGCCGGCGCCATCTACGTGTCGTTCACCGTCGAGGCCGGTGGCGGCGACGGGGGCTTCCCCGAACGCACCGCGGGGGTCCTGAACGACAAGGACTTCGATGTCGACGCGGACGGCCGTTTCGAGCTCTTCCTCGGTGGCCGGGCGCGCGAGCGCAATTGGTTGGAGCTCCCGGCCGACACGACCCGCATCACGACGCGCCACTACTGGGAACAGGCCCGCTCACCGGCTGTGCCGCCGACGCCGGATCTCGCGCTCGGCATCGAGGTGCTCGGCGAGGCGTCACCGCTGCCTCCACCCGACGACGCCACGATCGCTGCCGGGCTCGGCCGGGTCGCGACCTACGTGCGCTCGCGCTCACTCGACCTGCCCAAGCCGGGTGACAACGATCCCCCCGCGTTCGTGTCCCAGGAGCCGAACGTGTTCCCGCCGCCGGTCCCGCCGGGCGACCACGCCCTCGCCGCCGCCGATGCCTCCTACGCGATGGCGCCCTTCATGCTCGGACCCGACGAGGCGCTCGTCATCACCGCGCGCTGGCCCGAATGCCGCTGCGCCAACGTCTCGCTGTGGAACCGCCACATGCAGACGTTCGACTACGTGCATCGCCCGGTGTCACTCAATCGCGCGCAGACCGAGCTGGAGCCCGACGGTTCGTTTCGCGCAGTGCTCGCCCATGCCGACCCGGGCGTGGCCAACTGGCTGGACACCGAGGGGCGGTCGTTCGGTCTCGTGTTCTGGCGCTTCATGCTGCCGACCGGCCCGATCGAGACGCCGCAGGCCGACGTGGTGCCGTTCGCGAGCCTCCGCTCGTGAGCCGGCCCGTGCTCGACGAGCTCGGCTTCTACACCCTCGCGGGCGCGCCTGACTCACCGCGGGCGCTGATCGGCGAGGTCCAAGACGCCGAGGAGCTCGGTCTCGGCACCGGTTTCATCTCCGAACGGTTCAACGTCAAGGAAGCCGCCGCGCTGTCGGGCGCGGTTGGTGCGGTGTCGGAGCGGCTGCAGATCGCGACCGCCGCGACCAACCACACGACGCGCCATCCGATGGTGACCGCGTCGTTCGCCACGACGATGCACCGCCTGACCGGCGGTCGGTTCACCCTGGGACTCGGGCGGGGGATCGAAGCGATCTTCGACGCGTTCGGCCTGGGCCGCATCACCACCGCCCAGCTGGAGGACTTCGCCGGGCTCATGCGCCGGCTGTGGCACGGCGAGCTCGTCCTCGGCCACGACGGGCCGTGCGGTAGCTACCCGCTGTTGCACCTCGACGCGTCGTTCGACGAGGACATCCCGTTGCTGCTCACCGCGTTCGGCCCGCGTTCGCTCGCGCTCGGCGGCCGCGCGTTCGACGCCGTCGTGCTGCACACCTTCTTCACCGACGAGACCCTCGTGCGCTGCGTGCAGACCGTGAAGCGTGCGGCCGAGGAGGCCGGGCGCGACCCCGGAGCGGTCAAGGTCTGGTCATGTTTCGCGACCGTCGGTGATCACATCGCCGAGGAGGTGCGGTTGCAGAAGACGGTCGGGCGGCTCGCGACGTATCTGCAGGGCTACGGCGACCTCCTGGTGCGCACCAACGATTGGGACCCGGCGGTGCTGGAGCGGTTCCGAGCCGACGACGTCGTTGCGTCGGTGCCCGGCGCGATCGACGCCATCGCGACGACCGACCAGCTCGAGCACATCGCCACGCTGTTGCCCGACGAGTGGCTCGCGCCCGCCGCGACCGGCTCACCGCAACAGTGCGCGGCCGCGGTGGCCGCTCAGCTCGACTTGGGTGCCGACGGCGTGATCCTCCACGGTGCGACCCCGGCCGAGCTCGCCCCGGTCGTCGAGGCGTATCGGGCTCATCGCGCCGGCCCGGGCCGGCCGTAGTCCACTGGCCCGCTCGGTGGTTACCTCGTGGGGCGAGTGGGTGGCCCGTGGTCGATGCGAAGCCGATGGGCCACGACGCTGTGACCTTCGGCACTGACGGCTCCACCCCGCGTGCGGAGATGATGGCATTGGCGTTCGCCAGTCGGGCCAGTCGGGAGGGTTGCTATGCCGCTGCTGGGCAGAAGAGCCGTTCGTCCGGTCGCGGCCGGCCTCGGGCTGGCCGCGGCGGTGGTGTTCCTTGCCCGGTACACCGCGCCGGGGCGAGAGCTCGGCCGGCAGCTCGGCCGACTCCGCGGTCCGCTGCGTCGCCTCGAAGGCCAACTCGCCGGGGTCAGCTATCGGCTCTCCGGGCGCCGCCCCGACCCGATGGTGTCCGATGAGGTGCTGACCGAGCGGATCCGGTCCAGCCTCGGTCCGCTCGAGAAGCGCTTGGACATGCCCCCGATCCGTGTCACCGTCGCTGACCACGTCGCTGCGCTCGAGGGTGACGTGCCGAGTCTCCTCTCCGCCGGCGAGATCGAGCACGAGGTGCGTGGCGTCTCCGGTGTCCGCGGGGTCGACTCGCGGCTGCAACTCGGTCTCGCAGAAGACGCGCGACCATCCGCCGGGCGGGCACGCGCGGCCGCGGCACCATCGACCGCGCTCCGCAGGCTCCTGGATGCGGCCCGGAGCGCCGGCGTGGGCGACGAGAACGCGCCGAAGGCGGTCGGCAGCGTGCTCGCGACCTTCGCGGAGCGCGTCCCCGGCGATGAACGGGCCCAGCTGTTCGGACATCTGCCCGACGACGTTCGCCGGATGATCCACGAGGCGGAGCTCGCCGCGGGCCACCGAGCCGGCGAAGGCCGCGAGGCCCGCAGCGTCGCCGATCTCGTCGGAGCGGTGACCCAGCGGGGTCACGTCGATCCCGCCCGGGCCTCGGCGATCACCGAGGCGGTCCTCGGCACGCTGCGCCAGCTGGTACCCGAAGAGGCCGGCGACGTTGCCTCCGTGCTCCCGCGCGACCTGCGCGAGCTCTGGATCGACGCACCCGGCGGCTAGGGAAGCGCCCACCGAATGGATACCGACCCGAATCGAATCTCGCGGAGCCCGTGGCCATGTTCCCGCTGAAGGCGAAGGCGCTCGCCCGCTCGACTCGGCGCCATCCGGCCAACGACCAGGGAGGTTCCGCGGCCCCGGCCGACGAGCCGGCGTGGCGCGACCTCGCGAGCTGTCGCGGTCTCGGTCCCGCGCTCTTCTACGCGGAGGAGGAGGACGGCGAAGACGTTCGGGAGGCCAAAGCGCTGTGCGGCGAGTGCTCGGTGCGCCGGCAATGCCTCGAGCAAGCGCTCGCAGCCAACGAGCGCTACGGCGTGTGGGGAGGAACGACGCCCCGCGAACGCCGCCGCCTCCGCCGCCTCCACCGCAAGTCCGCCTAGGAACGGCACCGCGCGGCGGCGTCGCGTCGCGACGTCGCCGGGCGAGCCAGGATGTCGAACCCGGTTCCGGCTGCTTGCTCGCTTCGGTGCCGCTCGGTACTCCGTCCGCCGGGTTTCGTAGCCCGCCCGCGGAGCGCTGGTTGGTAGGTTCCTCCCCCGAGTTGAACGTGGATCGGGGGATTCCATGCGGTCGTTTCGTCTGGGTGCCGGTGTGGCTGCGCTCGCGTTGGTCATCGCGGCCTGCAGCAGTGGGGGTGGCGACAGCTCCGACAGCTCGGACAGCCCTGGGTCCGGGTCGTCCGAGCCGACCGAGGCCGAGGCTCCATCGGTGCGTGCCGTCACGCTGAACGTGTTGCACGGCCTCTTCTGCGACCCCGAGACGGACAGCTGTCAGGCGCAGACCCGCGCCGAGCTGGTGGCAGACGCGCTCGAAGCAGCCGGCTGTCCTGAGCTGGTCGGTCTCCAGGAGGTCGGCCCGCGTCAAGAGGAGGTGATCCCGGTGGCGATGGCCGAGGTGTGTGATGGGGACTACGAGATCGCGTGGGACGGCCAGCCGAGCCCGGACCGGGCGATGACGCTCACGACGCTGCCGATCATCGACCGGACCTACCTGGACCTCGCCGCGTTCCCGTGGGAGGCCTACCGGATTCGGGTCGACTCGGACCTTGGTCCGGTCGACTTCCTGACCACGCACTTCGCCAGCAGCTCGAACAACCCGGCGTGCACCTCCGAGACCTGCCCGCCGGTCTGCACCCCCGGCATCTCGTCGAACGAGTGCAACGCCGCCGAGGTCCTCGATTTCTATGACGCGAACCGGGATGGCGCAGTGCTCCAGATCGTGAGTGGTGACCTCAACGCGACACCCGGCACACCGACGATCACGACGTTCACCGCCGCGGGCTTCGCCGACGCGTGGCTCGAAGCCGGCCTCGCCGAGTGTGACGAGGTCACCGGCGTTGGCTGCACGGGCGGTCGCGACCGCCCGACAACCTGCTCGACGGCCTCGACGTGCCCGAGGGTCACTACACCGAACGGATCGATTTCATCCTCGCCCGGCCGTCAGCGGACTGTGACCTCAGCGGCGCCGCCGAGGGGTTCCTCGCCGAGCCGCTCGCCGAACCAGTCGGCGAGCTCTACTGGGCGAGCGACCACGCCGGCGTGCTCGCCGATCTCAGTTGCGGGTCGTGAGCTCGGCGACACCGGGGTACGACGGCGCGTAGCGAAGCGCCCGGAATGTCCACCACGCTTCGATGTCGAAGCCGGCCCCCGACGCGTTCGGCGTGTCGTCATGGATCGCGTAGTAGGGGTTCTGGTATTCCCACACGATCTCGCCCGCGTCGTCGATCTCGATGATCCGGCCGGTCGTGCCGTACACGAACATGGTGTTGCCGTTGGCCAGGCGCTGGGCGCCGGAGATGATCGCGGCGAAGTACGGGTCGGGCTCGTCGGTCGGGTACACCCGGTCGATCGTCGCCGCGAACTCGCTGTCTTCGAGCACGTAGTCGTCACCGGCCAGCTCAGGATGGATCTGTTCGACGCTCGAGAACTGGCGCACCTCCGGCAGGCCGTTGCTGAACACCGTGATGTCGCCTTCGCCCGGTGATCCTTCGGGGATCCACCGCGGGTCGTGCTGCGCGAAGAGGGTCTGATCACTCTCCTCGCCCTGTTGGTAGGCGCGCGGATTGCCGAAACGGAACGCGATGTCTCCGACGGGACCGGCGGCTTCGGTGGTGGTCGTGTCGTGGTCGACGACCCAGATCTCACTGAAGGATCGTGAGCTGATCATCACCTCGTCACGGTCGGCGTTGTAGGTGACCGCGTTGACGTGGTTCCAGTCGGCGTCACCGTCGTTGCCGGCGAGGATGAAGTTGACGTCGAGCTTGCCCGGGCTGTCGGCGACGTCGCCGTAGTTCGCCTTCGTCGGGTCCTGGTCCTGCACGAGGTGATCCCAGGCACTCCATTGCCACACGACCTCGTCGGTCGCGGGGGAGTACTCGATGATCG
>Ga0209587_1000549_pt1 | contig 18427 bp, 18 predicted proteins | sample NGEPerD_2_FD_184512 | JGI IMG/M metagenome (GOLD analysis project Ga0209587, IMG submission 184512) | Arctic peat soil microbial communities from the Barrow Environmental Observatory site, Barrow, Alaska, USA - NGEE PermafrostL1-D... | ecosystem: Environmental > Terrestrial > Soil > Wetlands >... | reverse complement strand
GCCTGCGGGCGTGCCCTTGCTGCCGCGGGCCTGTCGTTCAGCCGCTTGCCGCAGAAGGAAATGGCCGAGAAGGTCGCCGGCCGCATCGCAGAGGGAGCAATAGTGGGCTGGTTCCAGGGAGCCATGGAGTTCGGGCCGCGCGCCTTGGGCAACCGCTCGATCGTCTGCGACGCACGGGAGCCGGCGATGAAGGACGCTCTCAACGCCCGCGTCAAGCACCGCGAGGGCTTTCGCCCCTTCGCCCCCAGCATCCTCGCCGAGCGCACCGGAGACTGGTTCGAGCAGGACTACCCGTCGTCGTTCATGACCATGGCCTATGAGGTCAAACCCCACAAGCGGGGGCTGATCCCGGCGGTCACCCACGTCGACGGGACCGGGAGACTTCAAACCGTGGCGAAGGAGACCAACCCGCTCTACCACTCGCTCATCGAGGCGTACGAGGCCCGCACCGGGGTGCCCGTGGTGCTAAATACCTCGTTCAACGAGAACGAGCCCATCTGCTGCCGTCCCGAGGAGGCCGTCGACTGTTTCAGCCGGACCCCGATGGACGTGCTCGTGCTCGGAAACTATCTCGTGGACCGAGGGGGGGCCGACTTCTCGAGCCTAGAGCGCATATTTTCCCGAGAGCTTTGATACCTGAAGTGAACTGTTGTAAGCTAATGTGCTAGTTGAGTTGAATCGTCTACCCCGATGTTTCGGGGCTGGGAGGGTGCGAGATGGCTGTTTTTCGGACCAACAGCAGGGTGGCGATCCTGACGGTAGCCCTGATCGGGCTGTTCCTGTTGGAGACCCCGGGTGTGGAGGCACATACCTTTACGGCCGCGTCAAGTATTGGGATTCGATTCGAGGACGGGAAGTTCAAGGGCCGAGTAAGCTCGTCCCGGGAGCGATGCATCAGGAACCGGGATGTCGAGGTCTTCAAGGTCAGGCGCGATCGACCCGACCGGCTCATCGGCGAGGACGAAACCAACGACAACGGCCGCTACGTCATCCCCAAGCCCAAGCGAATCAAAGGCAGGTTCTACGCCAGGGTCGCGAGGCGCAGCACTGGCAAATACGAGCACAAGCACAGGTGCCGCTGGGCCATCTCGGACATCATCAAGGCCCCTTAGATCAGGACCCATTCCCTCGCAGCCTCCGTTCCCTGGAGGCCGAGGAAGTGGCTGTTCCCGCTGTGCCTGCTGCTCCTCCTTGCTCTCGGGCTCGACGCGGCTTACGTCGCGTACCGGCTGCGCTCGGCGCTGCCCGATGCCGCCTCTCGCCTCCGTGACGGGGCCGCCGCCGCGGCCGAGGGCCGCTACCGGCGGGCTCAGGCGCAATTCGGGAAGGCGGGGGCCGCAGCCGCAGACGCTCAGGATCTTCAGGCGCACCCCAGCTTCGTGGTGGCGTCCCTGGTGCCCCGGATCGAAGCCGACTCCGCTGCCATCGAGGCGCTGACTCACGCCGCACGGCTGTCGGCGCGCGCCGGCCTCGCCACCGTGGAAGCGGGCCGAGCGCTGGGCGGGGACGGCTACGACTCCGTCTATCGGCAAGGCCGGGTGCGCTTCAGGCCGCTCGACCAGGCCACCACTCACTTGACGACTGCCCGAGACTTGCTGGCTACCGCCTCAGACTTCGTCTCGGGTGTGCCTCAACCAAGCCTGGAGGCCCTCAGAAGTCCGCTCGAGGCGGCCGGATCTGAGCTGAGTAGGGCCTCCCACTCGGCTCGCCGGGCGGTTGTTGCGTTGCACGCCCTTCCGAGCCTGCTGGGGAAGCGCTCACCGCAACGCTACTTTCTGGCGCTTCAAACTCCCAGCGAGGCGCGCGGGACGGGCGGCCTGGCCGGTTTCTACGGGGTCCTGGAGGCGGCCGAGGGACGCATGCGCCTCGAGCGCATCGGGCCGATCACAGAGTTAGCGTCGGAGCACATGACGGGCGTGGAAGCCCCGGGTTGGTTCGAGCGTCGTTACGCTTCCTCGGCCGGGCTACGACAGTGGCAGCAGGCCAACCTGTCCCCGCACTTCCCCGTCGTATCGCAGGTGTGGCTCGACATGTACGAGTCGGTGAGGGGAGAGCGCCTCGACGGCGTCATCGCCATGGACCCGGTCGCCCTGGAACGGCTGACCGCCGCCACCGGCCCCATTCAGACCGAGCGCCTCGACGTCGCCGTGGGCCCCGACAACGCGGTGCCGGTGCTGCTGCACGACTCCTACCTGCAGTTCGGCGACGACTCGGAGCGGCAGAACCGCTATCTGGCAGGAGTGACCAGGGGCTTCTGGGACACTCTGGCGGCCGGGGACGTCGATGTCGCGGCTCTGGCGGCGGGAGCGGGGGGGTCGGTCTCAGCCGGGCACCTCAAGATCTACTCCCAGGACGAGGCCACCCAGAGCGCCATTGCGGCTCTGGACGCGGACGGAGGCGTACTCAACGAAGGGAAGAACGTACAGCTCGTCTATCACAACAACTACGCCGCCAACAAGGTCGACTATTTCCTCACGAGGAGGATCGAGACGACGGTGCGGCTCGACGAACGGGGCGGGGCCCGAGTGAGAATCAATGTCGCGATGAAGAACGCGGCTCCCAGCGGGCCGCCTTCTCCGCTACTCGGGCCCGGGGTCCGCGGTGAGGAGACGGGGCTGAACCGCATGCTCCTGGAGTTCTTGCTGCCCGAGGGCGCACGCGTGAGAGGTCTCACGATTGAGGGGCGTTCGATCCCGCCGTGGATAGAGCATGAGGGCGAGCTGCCGGCCGTCTCCGAAACTCTCGGAATTCCTGCGGGGGCCCGCAAGCGAGCGTCGCTCACCTATTACGTTCCCGATGCGGCGTCGTGGTCTCAGGGGCAGGGGCGCTTCACCATGACTCTGCTCCCCCACGCTACCGTGACCCCGGACCACTTCGTGCTGTCGGTGATTCCTCCCGAGGGCTACCGAGCCGAGAGCGTTGGGAACGAGGCGACGAGTGTAGAGGGGGCCGTTCGTATGGAGGGTGAGCTCGATGGCAAGAAGAGCCTCACCGTCCGAATCGCCGGGGGGTAGCACGTCTTGAATTCCCGCCACCGGCAGCTGGGCCGGCTTCTTTGCTACAAAAGGGGGTATCGAATCTAAACCAGCAAGCAGCTTAGGCTACAAGATGTTGTGGTCCTCATCCCCGCCCTTCCTGGCCTGGTTGACGGTGCCCCCATCGCCGGGCGCCACTACCCGAAGACGTACGCGGACTTCGCGAGCTGGTTCTCGGACGACCACGCGTGCCGGGCCTATCTCGAGTGGCTGAGGTGGCCCAGTGGGTTCGTCTGCCCAGGTTGCGGAGCGCTGGGTGAGCCCTATCGCGCGTCGCGCAACCGGCTCGTCTGCTCGTCATGTCGCGGCGAGACCACGGTGACGACCGGGACGATCTTCGAGCGCACCCAGAAGCCTCTGACGATGTGGTTCGTTACGGCCTGGGAGATCGTCAGTCAGAAGAATGGGCTGTCGGCACTCGCGCTGAACGACGCGATCGGAGTCGGCACCTACGAGGCGGCTTGGACGATGCTGCACAAGTACCGCTCGGTGATGGTGCGCCCCGACCGCGATCGCCTCAGCGGCGACGTCGAGGTCGACGAAACCTACGTAGGCGGGGGAGAAGAGGGGGTCAGAGGGCGTGAGACCAAGACGAAGTCTATCGTTGCGATCGCCGTGGAGGTGCGCAGGCCGCGGGGGTTCGGGCGGGCGCGGCTGCGCCGCGTTCCCGACGTGTCAGGCACAAGCCTGGTCTCGTTCGTATGCGATGTAGTCGAGCCTGGTTCCGTCGTGCTCACCGATGGTTGGCGCGGCTACCACGGGATCGGGAGTCGCGGCTACACCCACGGCAAGACGGTGCTGTCATCCACGAACGACCCCGCCCATGTCGCGATGCCCGCGGTGCACCGAGTAGCGTCGCTGCTCAAGCGCTGGTTGCTCGGCACCCATCAGGGCTCGGTCCGCCCCGAGCACCTACAGGCGTACCTCGAAGAGTTCACGTTCCGGTTCAACCGGCGGACCTCTCGATCGCGCGGGCTGCTCTTCTACCGCCTGCTCGAGCAGGCGGTGACAGCCAACCCGTTACCCTGGGCCGACATCGTTGGGGGTCCCACCGAGGACCCCGACCACAAGATGTAGGGCTGCTGGTGTTGATTCGATACCCCCTTGGCACCAAATTAGGCTTTCGGGTTGTCCCTTTCGGGCGACGGGGGCGGAGCGACCGCGGCCCCCTGGGCCCTCAGCACGTCGGCCAAGTCTTGAGCGTTCTGCTGTGCGTAGTCCCGGTAGCAGTTGTCTAGACCCGGATAAGCGCTGTGCTTGATGCCGTTCTTGCAGGTGATTGCTGAGCGAATCTCGATATTTATCGAGACTATCGAATCGAAGACGGCTTTGAGTCAGCTAGCGCGGATGTAGCTCCGGGAGGCCTCGTGGATCATTCGGGCTCGGTCGCGCTAGCGGATGTACTTTTTCTCGCGAGCTTCTGCCGAATGCCGAGCAGCAGCCAAAGCCCGAACACGAGCCACGAAACGCCAGGGACGAAAAAGACAGGTGTGAGAAAAACGGTGGCCAGCGATCCCAGTACGAGCACGGCTGCGAGCCAATAAGGCATCGCCCCCCTGCGGCTGGCCGGGAACCCGAACATGATCAGTGCGATGCTAAGGAGCAACGCCGAGAAGAGAGCCTGCAACGCTATGCCCACCGTCGTGATGCCACCCTTCGACTCGAAGGTTTCCTCGTATGAACCCCAATCGAAGAACCAGAATTCGAGTGCTGTGCCTAAGGCGGCCAGACAGAGGAGGCCGACGACGATCGTCCCTCTCCTGCGTATTGCCTCGCTGCCCGGATCCTCGGCGAGATTTCCAATCAGCAAGATCCCCGGGATCAGCAAGAGGAAGGGAAGGACGAGAAACTTGCCTGAGTCCATCCACGTGAGGCCGAGACTCATGTTCATCTCGTTGTCTTGCGTCGGGCCATGTGCAGCCATCTGGTGGGCCCAGACCGCCAGCCAGAGCAGCCCGGCAGATATCGCAGCCATGGCAGCGACACCAATTCTCCTCGGGCTCCGATCTGGGTTCCTCGATACGAGGTGGTGAGAGATGTTCATCCCTTCGCGGCAGAGTAGGTAGTCCGGACGTGGAGCTCGCGATCGGCGCGACTCTATCTTGGGCGGGGACGACTTCTCTCGCGCAAGAGGGTTAGTCACAACGATCATCGGTCGCTATCTCCAATCGCTCTCTCCGCTCGCCGATCCGAGGCCAGGGTCCTCGACTGATTAAAAGGTCGGCAAGTTCTTTCGCATTTCTCTGCGCGTAATCGGAGTGGCAGTTGTTCATGAGGACGTGGGTTGCCTCGGTTCGCTCGGCCAGCCCGACCAGGCGCGGCACCCATTCGCCCAGCTCGGCCTCGGAGTAGAGGTACTTGAAACGGCTCTGCACCGAGCCGCTCTCCCACTCGTCTGAGTTGCGCCCGTGGAAGCGCACGACCGCGACATCGGCCGTCGCTTCGGCAATGGGGGGCAGCGAGCTCACGAAACCCTGCGGCATGTCCACGCACACATAGGGGAGGCCGTGGCCTTCGAGGAATTCGAGAGTGCGCTCCCGGTTGCGCTCGCTCATCCACGTCTTGTTGCGAAACTCGACACAGATACGGTCGGGCGCGGCCCGGGCGGCGCACTCGATGATGTAGTCGCGGTTCTTGTTACCCACCGGGAACCACTGTGGGAACTGAAACAGCAGAAGGCCAAGCTTGCCCGCCGCCCGCAGCGGCTCCAAACCCTCGAGAAAGGCCTCCCACACGGCGTCGCGCACGCCTTCCTCGACGTCCGCGATGTAGACGTTCTTCTTGTCGCCCTCGATGTCGCCTTCGGCGAGGAAGTCCTTGAGGGCTGGGGGCTTGGTGGGGTGCTGGGTGAGCAGCGAGAAGGCCTTGATGTTGAACGTGAATCCGGCCGGGCTGCGCTCCGCCCACAGCCTCGAGTTCTTGTCCGAGGGCAGGAAGTAGTAGGAGGAGTCGACCTCGACGAGCGGGAATTGGGTCGTGTAGAAGCGCAGCCGGGCATCCGCGCTGGAGGCGTCCTTGGGGTACCAACCCGATTTCACCAGGGACTTGTCGGTCCACGACGCGGTGCCTATCAGGATCTCACCCATGACTTTAGCCGCCTTTCCTCGTCGAGTGGTCATATATGGCTGCTATGTAGCCTCTCACCACCACTCGGCGGGGGTGGGGCCTGTCAGCCGGCCGCAACCAGGGCCACGGCAGCCCCCGCGAGCAGCAGACCGAGGCCCTGGGAGCGGCGGATTCGTTCGTGAAGCAACAGCGCGGCGAGCAGCACGGTGCTGGCCGGATAGAGGGATGACAGGACTGCGGCGACCGTGAGCAGCCCCGACTGCGTCGACAGCAAGAACAGCGAGGTTGCGAGGGCGCCGAGGAGCCCGGCGATGCTTGCCGCCGCCTCACCTCGGTAGCGCGGGAACCACGGCTGCCGTAGCCCGGTGGCCAGGGCAATGATCGCCACCACCGACGTGGCCTGCGCCAGCGCCAGGGGGCCGAGCCCGCTGCCATCGTCCACCTGGCCGAGAGCTGCGAACAAGGAGCCGAAGCCGAGGCCGGCCAGCAACCCATCGGCGACGCCCGCCCGGTGGGCGCGGTCATCATCGGGAGCCCCCTCGGCGGCTCGAGAGACCAGCCAGATGGCCGGGAACGCACACACGACTCCGAGCCAGGTCACAAGCGTCGGGCGCTCCCCCGAGATGATGCCGACCCCTACCGGGAGCAGGGCGGCCGCCACCGCGGACAACGGTGCGACCACGCTCATCCGCCCCGACGCAAGCCCGCGGTAGAGGAACACGGCGCCGAGGCCGCTGCCGACACCGGCAACGGCACCCCAGACCCAGTCGGGAGTGGTCGGCGCACCCGGGAACAATAGGGCGGCGATGCTGGTGCCGGCCGTCGAGACCGACTGGCCCACCACTGCCACGGCGAACACCCTCGCGCGCCGGGCCAGGATCCCGCCGACGAAGTCGGACAGCCCGTAGGCGACGGCCGAGCCCAGTGCCAGCAGGACGACCACGGCGAGACCCTACCGGTAGTCCGCCATGCCGGTAGGCCTAGTTTGTTACGGCGACCTTTTCAACACCAGCCCCGCTGAGCGACGCTCCTGTTGATTAGATCGAGATCTCCCGACTGGGTTCTCGGTCCGGTGCTGATCGGCGGCTCCTGGTTGACCGGGACCTGGTGGTTCCGGCCCGGACGCAGAGCTCGGCGAGGGTGGTATCGGGCGGGCGGCCGGTTGGTCCGCTGCTGCGGATCTCTGAATCAATCGAGTGTCTCGATCAGCTCCTCTGGGGCACCGAATAAGCAAGCGCGTCAGGGCTCTCGCACCAATGGCGGACGGCCCGGTCGATCGCCAGGTAAAACCGTCGACGGCACCCCGCGAACTAAAGCGGTTTATGTAAGGATGACGCCAAAGAGCCAGCGAGCAGAGAGGCCCCTAACGCCACAGCGTCGTCCCACCATCACGGATGTCGCCAGAACCGCAGGGGTGTCCGAGGCGGCCGTTTCCTTTGCCCTGAACGGGCGTCCAGGGGTGGGTGAAGACACGCGCCGGCGCATCCTCGAGGTCGCTCGTGCCATCGGCTGGACTCCCAGCGCCAGGGCGCGGGCGCTGTCGCGCTCTCGATCCCACGCCCTCGGGCTCGTCATGGCCCGGCCGCCCGAACTGATAGCCGCGGATCCGTTCTTCCCGACGTTCCTCGCCGGGGTCGAGACAGCCCTTGCGGTCCTCGGCTACTCCCTCGTCTTACAGGTCGTGGGCGACGACGAACGGGCAGAGAAGGACAGCTACCGCCGGCTCGCACAGGAGGGGCGTGTCGACGGCGTGTTCCTCACTGACATGCGCGTGCACGACACGCGCTTCGACCTTCTCACGGAGCTTGGCCTTCCCGCTCTCGGGATCGGCCGCCCGATCGGTTCGTGCCCGTTCCCGTGGACGGAGGTGAGCGACCGCGCGGGCATAAGGCAGGCGGTCGAGCATCTCATCGAGAGAGGTCACAGCCGTATCGGGCACGTCTGCGGGACGCGGGGCCTGGTCCACAGCGAGCACCGGCGGGCGGCATGGCAAAAAGCCACCAGGCGCGCCGGGCTGTCACCGGTGGCGATGGCCGTGGGCGACTTCACCGGTTTTGGAGGAGCCAAGGCGACCTCGACGCTGTTGGCGCTACCGGAGCCTCCAACCGCGATCGTCTACGCGAACGATCTCATGGCGATCGCCGGCGCGTCGGCCGCACTCCAAGCGGGGTTACGGCTCCCCGAGGACCTGTCGGTAATCGGTCATGACGACGTCCCGCTCGCGGCCTATGTCACGCCGCCCCTGACCACGGTGCGCCACGACATCTTCAACTGGGGTGAGACGGGGGCGCGTTCGTTGATCGCGCTCATCGAAGGACAACCGCAACCGAGGCCCGATCTCGACGAGCCCGTTCTCATTGTGCGCGGTTCGACCGCCGCGCCGGCAACACAGAAACAAAGGGGGAGGAGATGACGTGACGCGCCAAGGGTCGGCGCACTCCGGGCAGATGACTTTCACCGGCGCGGCGGCCCGTCGCTTGAAGCTTTGAAGGGGAGATCAGACGAGAGGGGAAGCAGCATGTTCACACGTTCCAAGACCTTGTTCGCACTCGGAATTGTCCTCTGCCTCGTGGGCGCCGCCTGCGGGGGGGAGGAGGGCGCAACCGAAGAGGCGTCAACGGCAAAGGGGCCGATCGACATCTGGTATTCGGACAATCCGGAGGAGATCGCGTGGGGCAAGAAGGTTGTAGCGGACTGGAACAAGGGTCATCCGGAGGAGAAGGTCACCGGAGAGCAGATCCCCGCAGGGGAGACCTCCGAGGAGGTCATCGGCGCTGCGATCACGGCCGGAAACACTCCCTGTCTCGTCTTCAACACCGCACCTGCGGCGGTCCCCGGCTTCCAGCAGCAGGGCGGTCTCGTGTCGCTCAGCGGCTTCTCGGACGGCGACAGCTACATCGAGGAGCGCGCAGGAAAGGTCGCGCAGCAGTACAAGTCGCCCGACGGCTCCTACTACCAGATGCCGTGGAAGCTCAACCCCGTGATGATCTTCTACAACAAGGACGTCTTCCAGAAGGCGGGCCTCGATCCGGAGAATCCTCCGCTTAACACTTACGACGAGTTCATCCAGACCTCGCACAAGCTTGTCGACAAGGGCGGCGTCACGGCCGCCATCTGGCCGGCGCCGACGTCTGAGTTCTTCCAGTCGTGGTTCGACTTCTATCCGTTGTTCATCGCAGAGAGCGGGGGGAAGCAGCTCGTCGAGGGCACCAACCCTCAGTTCACGAGCGAGGACGGCATGGCGGTCGCCGACTTCTGGTCACAGATGTACGACCAAGGACTGTCCCAGAAGGAAGTCTACAACGGCGACGCGTTCGCCGATGGCAAATCCGCGATGGCGATCGTCGGGCCGTGGGCCATCGCGGTCTACGGGGACGACGTGAACTGGGGTGTGTCCCCCGTCCCGACCGCCGAGGGAGTGTCTCCAGAGGAGACTTACACGTTCTCGGATGAGAAGTCGGTCGGGATGTACTCGGCCTGCGAGAACCAGGGCACAGCCTGGGACTTCCTCAAGTTCGCCACCAGCAAGGCCAACGACGGCGAGCTCCTCGAGACGACCGGCCAGATGCCGATGCGAACCGACATCACCTCTGTCTACGCCGACTTCTTCAAGGCCAACCCCGAGTCCGAAGCTTTCGCCGACCAAGCCAAACGCGTCGCAGAGGTACCCAACGTGCCGAACTCGATCGAGATGTGGCAGGACTTCCGCGACGCCTACTCCGAGTCGGTCATCTTCGGAAAAAGCGAGCCCGAGGAGGCTCTACGGCAGGCCGCGGACTCGATACAGCAATTGGTGAGCGAGGAGTAGCGCCATGGCTGTTGCAACCAGACCAAGGCCATTGGCACAGCGCATACTAGGGAACCAACCTATCGGCGCGCTGTTCGTGGCCCCTTACATCATCTTCCTCATCGCAGTGTTCGCTTATCCGCTTGGGTTCGCGCTCTATATGTCGTTCTACGACTATTTCTTCGCTGCGCCCGGCGCCGTCGTAGATCGTCCTTTCGTCGGACTCGACAACTACACATCGGTTCTGGGAGACGCCGTGTTCCGCACCGCGGTGTGGAACATCGTCAAGTTCATGATCATCAACGTGCCGTTGACTGTAGTCCTGTCGCTAGTGCTCGCAACCGCCCTCAACGCCAAGCTCCCCTTCCGCACGTTCTTTCGCGCGGCCTACTATGTGCCCTACGTCACTGCGAGCGTCGCCATCGTCGGCATCTGGTTGTTCCTGTTCAACCAGAACGGCCTCGCGAACGCCATGCTCGGTGACTTCGCACCCGAACCGACATGGCTCGTCAACGAGTTCTGGGCGATGCCGATGATCGCGCTACTGGTGACCTGGAAACAGATGGGCTTTTACGTGCTCCTCTACCTAGCCGCACTGCAGAACGTCCCCGAGGAGCTCCACGAGGCGGCCGCGGTCGACGGGGCCAACACAATCCAGCGCTTCTTCTACATCACGGTTCCGGGCGTGAGACCCGCGACGGTCCTAGTAGTCATCCTGTCGACCATCATCGGTGCGCAGATCTTTACCGAGTCCTACCTGCTCACCGGTGGCGGAGGGCCCAACAACGCCTCAGTCACCCCGGTGCTATTGATGTATCGAGAGGGCATCGAGCAAAACCACCCCGGCGTCGCCGCCGCGATCGGGGTCCTCCTCGCGATTGCAGTAATGGCGTTGGCGCTCTTCAACCGCTTCGTACTCGAGAGGGATTAAGTATGGATGCTGCAGTCGGGGAACGCACGGAGGCTGGCAACGCCTCTCCGGAGAGCAGGCCCTCGGGGGGAAGCTTCCTTTCCTCTCGGGTCCTGCTGCTGACGGCGCTGGTCGTGGGTGCCTTCACCTTCTTGTTCCCCTTCTACTACATGCTGCTGGGTGCGATTCAACGCGATCAGAGCCCCGGGTTGAGCGGAGCGGTACCCAACCCGGCGAACTTCTCGGTCGCGAACTTCATCGCGATAAACGAGGTCGTCGACCTCGGACGCACGCTGCTGAACTCCGGCATCTTTACCGGAGGAGTGATCCTGTCAACATTGGTCATCGGTCTCCTGGCGGGATACGCGCTGGCCCAGCTCGACTTTCGCGGCCGCGGAGTCGTGTTCAACGTGATGCTGCTACTCCTGATCGTGCCGTTCATGCTCCTCATGATCCCGCTGTACGTCATGATCGTTCGGTGGTATGGGCTCTCAGACAACTACCTCGGGATGATCTTTCCGTTCGCCGTCAACCCGACAGCGGTATTCATCTTCCGGCAGTTCTTCATGCAGATTCCCAAAGACCTATTCGACGCCGCGCGCATCGATGGTGCCTCCGAGTTGCAAGTGTTGGTGAGGATTGGCGTCCCGATCGCGCGTCCCGCCATCCTCACCGCCTTGATCGTAACCTTCATCGGTCCCTGGAACGAGTTCCTGTGGCCGTTCCTGATCACCAAGCAACAGAACCTGCAACCCCTCGCCGTGGCCCTCGGCAACTTCATATCCAACTCTGCGGCGCGAGCTGCAAACCCCTTCGGAGCGATCCTCGCCGGCGCCACCGTGCTCGCTGTTCCGGCGGTGTTGCTGTTCCTCGCGCTGCAGAAACATTTCACCCAGGCGCAGCTCGGGTCCGGGGTCAAGGAGTAGTGCGCGAGCCCGCCTACATCATGACCCGGATGGGCGTCATCATGGCGCCCGACCCGTCTGAGGTGAACGAGTCCCTGGGGGTTTTCAACCCGGGGTGCGCACGATCACGTGACGGCGAGCTCTTTTTGTTCCCGAGGCTGGCCGCAGAGGGCAACTACTCGCGCGTTGGGCGCGCTCACGTGCTCTTCGACGGCGACGCTCCCGTGGGGGTAGAGAGACTCGATGTCGCGCTCGAACCAGATGAGGTGTGGGAACGAAACGCACACACCGGGGGCGTCGAAGATCCACGCGTCACGTTCGTCGAAGCGCTGGATGTCTACGTCATGACTTACTCGGCATACGGGCCGCTGGGGTCGCGTATCGGTCTGGCCTTCTCGAGAGACCTCGACAAGTGGGAGCGACTGGGACCCGCCTGGTTCGCGTATGAACCCGCTCTTGCAACCGATCTGAACCTCTACCCAAACAAGGACGCCGCGATCTTCCCGGAGCCGGTAAGCGCCCCCGATGGGACACTGTCGATCGCGATCTTGCACCGCCCCGGGTGGGACCTCTCGTGGATCCATCCGGGAGAGGGGGAGCCGCTGCCCGCCGGCGTCGAGGACCCCAGGCCGGGCATCTGGATCTCGTTCGCCCCCCTCGACGACGTGGCGTCCGATCTTCGCCTTCTCCCCCGTCTGTCCAACCACCGCTGTCTCGCGCTCCCCGAGCACCCTTGGGAGTCGCTCAAGATCGGCGCCGGCCCCCCACCCGTGAGGACGCGCGACGGATGGTTGCTCATCCACCACGGAGTGCAGGGAACGCTCCTGCAGGGGTTGGACCACCAGCCGAGCGTGTGCTACTCGGCGGGCGCGCTGTTGCTCGACCTCGACGACGTGACTTTGGTGAGATCTCGGACCAGCGAGCCGCTGCTCTCTCCCGAAACCGACGACGAACGCAAGGGAACTGTCGATAACGTCGTGTTCCCGACCGCAATCGACGTTCGAAGAGACGGGGAACTGGACGTCTACTACGGAATGGCCGACTTCAAGATCGGCGTGGCGCGCATGCGAGCCTTAACATAGCGAAAGCCGCCCCGCTGTAGAGCAGTCCGCGAAACCCTGGACCGCCGAATGTATGGTCGAATCCTTTCTCACTTCCCCGGGCAAGGTCCCTCCTCCCTCGCTTGGGGCCAGTGCCAGGCACCTGTTCCTGGGTAAGGAGTGTGGTAATGAGCACCAAGATCGTTCTAAGCAACTTCCTTTCGATTCATCTCAGCCAGCGGCCTCTCCAAGCTGAAACAAGTCGCGGAGGCAGTCCACGAAGCTAGTGCCCACCGACGTGGTGGACGACGGGGTGGAAATCCGTCGACAAGAAAGACCACCACTACATCCTCGTGACGTGGCGAATGATGAGCTCGTTGGAGGGCAGGCTTCTGTCCAGCAGCTTACGCGCCTGCTCGACACCTACCACCGGCAAGCCGCTGGGATCAAGGAGGCCGACTTGAACAAGGAGCGACCCCTGATCCCAGTAGATGTGCTCGTGGGGGTGACCTTTCCCTCTCGAACGCCCATCACGACGATGTGGGGAAGCTCAACTCGGCGGCCGGTTGGCGCAACGCCAGGAAGTAGCACGTCGATCTCCGTGTCGTGGGTGAAGGTCAGCACGAACTCGTCTACGACCTGGCTCGTCCCAACCGTCCGGGATATCGGAATGAGCTTTGTATCGCCCGGCCATCTCCCGATGAAGTGGTTCGCGTAGAAGTCACGCACCCCTTTCCCGCCCGTACCTCCCGTCATCGTGGGGACGTGATTGAGGTAGGGGTCATCGACCATGGTCGCCATGGTGGCATCCACGTCTTGCTGCTCGAACTCGGCACAGACATGAGCGTCGAAGATCGCGCCTAGGTCGCTGCCCTGTTGGTCGTTCGTCATGCCCAACCTCCCTTGAGTCCCCATTCCTTAAGGGACAACCCTGGCACATCCACATCTCGGCCCGCCATCAAAGTTGTTAGGTTGGGAGAGGGACCAATGGCGAGGGCGGAGGGGAGCAAACGTGGACTTGACGGCGGAGGACATCAAAAAGGACCTGGGGCTTCAGCGGCACCCCACGTGCGGCTACGTCGTCGAGACCTATCGCAGCCCGCACGAGATCCCCACCGACGCTCTGTCGTCCGAGTACGGCGGCTCGCGCCCGTTCGGCTCGGCGCTGTACTTCCTGGTCACGCCGGACACCCAGATAGTGCTGCACCGCATCCGCTCGGACCAGCTCTACCACCACTACCTCGGCGATCCGCTCGAGGTCCTCATGCTCTATCCGGACGGGACCGGCGCGGTGGCGACGATCGGTTCGGACCTCCGCTCCGGTATACGTCCGCAACTCTTCATACCCGGCGGGACATTCCACGTTTCGCGACTGGCGGCAGGCAAGGGCTACGCACTGCTGGCGAGCACCGAGTGGCCCGGGGTCGAGCCGCCGGATGTCGAGAAGGGCGACGTGGCGGCTCTAGTGGAGAGTCATCCCGACTTCCGTCGGCAGATAGAGGAGTTCGTGGGAGCGACGGCCGCTGGCTAGCTCCCGCCCCGCCGATGCGTGGTGTTAGTTCGGTGCGCCGTACAGCTCCTCCTCCGAGAACACCGATGGGACGGCTTCTTCACCCCCCCGCCGCAGCCGCCGGCGGGCGGAGAACATCGTTCCACGCGTCGGGACCGTCGGCGCAAACGCCGTCATTCCGCTCTCTGTCATGTCTAGGAATGCGCCTTCCATCTCTCCGTTGCGGACGTACAGCTCGTGCCAGAACCCCGTGCCGCCTGTGTCGCGCACGAAGCTCTGCCACCACTGTTTGTGCGCTCCCGAACGGGTCCATTGCTCGAGAGACTCGAAATCGCGCCAGTACTGGCGCATTCCGGCGTGGAGGGGAAACAGCGAGAAAAACATGTTCTCGTGGAGCAAGAGCCCGTCCGGCTTTTCGGCCACGGATTTCTGGATCTTGGGGCCGAAGCTCAGTACCGTCTTGATGCCGCGCGGCGCCTTCACCTTCATCCCCAGATAGACCACGACAAGATTGGGGAACTGGGTGAGATCCGGCGTCCGGCGCTCGGCCTTAATGCTTTTTTCGGTGCGCTCCTTCGCCATGGCAAGGGCCCCTTCCGTTGACGTGGAACTTCCTCGACTGCACTCTATCGTTGGCGATGCGCGACGGCCGAGCCCAGACCCTACCGACTCGAATCTCCGACTTTCTCCTCCATAAGAGCGCTGAGCGCTGCTGACGTGGAAAAGGTCGCTTCCTTCAGCCGGAGCACCGCTCAGCGATGCTGGCATGCACTAGAAAGCTAGAGCTCGGGCAGGCCCTCGAACGTCGTCGACGGCTCGGCGTAGAGGCGACGGGGGATGCGCCCGGCCCGGTGCGCCAGGCGCCCCGCCTCGACCGCCAGTCGCATCGCTTCGGCCATGGTTGCGGGTTTCTGGGCGCGGGTGACGGCGCTCGCGAGCAGGACCGCGTCGCATCCGATCTCCATCCCAAGGGTCGCGTCGGAGGCGGTACCGACTCCTGCGTCCAGGACGACCGGGACCGAGGCCCGCTCGACGATGAGCCGCAGGTTGTAGGGGTTGAGCAGCCCCATGCCGCTGCCGATCGGCGAGCCCAGGGGCATGACCGCGGCGCAGCCGATGTGCTCCAGGCGGCGCGCCACCACGGGGTCCTCGTTGGTATAGGCCAAGACCTTGAAGCCGTCGTCCACGAGGATCTCGGCCGCATCGACCAACTCGACCACATCGGGCAGCAGCGTGCGGTCGTCCCCGATGACCTCCAGCTTGATCCAGTCCGTCTGAAACGCCTCGCGCGCCAGGCGGGCGGTGGTGATTGCATCGTGAGCCGTAAAGCACCCCGCGGTGTTGGGGATCAGGCGACAGCCCGCCCGCTCGAGAACATCGACTATCGATCCGCGCGCCTCGGGGCTGACACGGCGCAGAGCGACCGTCGCCAGCTCGGCCCCCGAGGCCACCAGCGCCTTTTCGAGCCCCTCCAAGCTCGCCGCTCCCCCGGTCCCGAGCACCAACCGGCTGGAAAAACTCTCATTCGCCAGAACGAAGGGATCGTCCATCGCTACCTAGCCTCCCTGGACCGCGCCCAGTATCTCGACCCGGTCGCCCTCTTCGACGGCGGTCACGCCCCATCTGTGGCGATTGACGACCTCACCGTTGCGAGCGGCCGCAATTCCTCTCCCATCCGGGGCATGGCCTACGAGCTTGATGAGATCGGCGACCGTGACGTCCTCGGGCACATCTCGCTCGCGGCCGTTCACGACGATGTTCATGCCGCGAACCGTAATGGCGTAAACGACTCAATGAGGGAGGGCGTGGTGCCCGTAACGAGGCGCTCTACAAGAGCGTCGGCCGTCACGGGAGCGAGCAGGATGCCGTTGCGGTAGTGGCCCGTGGCGGCGAAAAGACCCGGCACGGACGTTTCTCCGATTAGGGGGGCGTTGTCGACCGAGCCCGGCCGAAGTCCGACCACGGTCTCCGTCAAGCTGAGCTCGGCCACCCCCGGCACCAGCTCGTAAGCTGCACGCAGCAGCTCGAGCACGGCCCCAGCCGTAACTCTGGTGTCGAATCCTGTCTCCTCCACAGTCGCCCCAACGATAAGCCTGCCGTCGCGGCGCGGGACGAGATAGGCGTCGATTCCCCTCACAGTCATCGTCAGCAAGGGGGGCTCGGCAGGCCCTGAGAGGTGCAGCAACTGGCCCTTGACCGGCCGCACCGACGCCGCCACCTCGGGAGGCATGCCCTCGATTGCTCCCGATCCCGCGCCGGCCGCAAGCACTACGGCGTCGCCGCGCACGACCTCGCCGGCAGAGGTCCGGACCACTCCCGCGGAGACCTCTGTGGCGCGGTCCAGCTTCACGCATACCCGAGCATTCTCACAGGCGACCGCCAGCGCTCGGGCGAGAGCGCGATTGTCGACAGAATGATCGCCCTCGACGAGCAGGCCGCTGCGCACTGTGGGAGCCAAGCCCGGCTGCAGCTTCCGGCACTCCCGAGCACGCAGCCTCTCGGCGGCGAGTCCCAGGCTCTGCTGATAGGCCTGCAACTCGTCGAGTTGAGCTTGATCGTCTAGATCCCGTGCGACGACCAGGGTCCCCGTTGGTCTGTAGCCGACGTCTGCGCCCGAGCAGACTTCGAGCTTTGTGACGAACTCCGGGTAGCGCTCGGCGGCGGCAAGGTTGAGCGCCAAGAGCGCCTCCTCCCCATAGGAAACCTCGCCCACCGGAGCCAACATCCCGGCGGCTGCGTGGGTGGCGCCTGCGTGCGCCCGATCGTCCACCACCGCGACCGAAAGGCCTCGCGCAGCGGCGGTCCACGCCACGCTCAACCCGATGATCCCCCCGCCCACCACGACGACATCGAAGCCGCTCATGCAAGCGGCATGGCGTGGGTTAGGCAGTGGGCCGTGCAAGACGTGCCGGCGTGAGCTGCCTCAGCACAGAACCCTCGGTGAGCGTCAGATTCTTGGACAGTTTCACGGAGGTGCTGTCGTGGTTGCGCCTGAACGAGAGATGGTCGACGAGGTGGCTCATCAGCAGCATGCCGCGGCCACTCTCGGCATCCAGGGGGGCTACGGAGGAGCTCTCCGGCAGCTCGCTGGGGGGACCCAGGTTCGTTACCGTCACCTCGGCCGAGCGGTCGTCCACCCGGGCAGAAACCTCGTAGTGCTCCTCGCCTGCGTGGGCGTGCTTGAGGGCATTTGAGCAGGCCTCGGTAACGGCAAGCTCGAGCTCCTCGACACACTCGGCGACGACGCCCAGCCGATCCAGCGATGCACCGAACAGGTGCCGCACCATGGGCACGGTGAGGTGATCGCGAGGAAGCAAGAGGTCGAAGAACAATTCCATCACAATGACAACTACCCGCTGTCAATTCGGGCAAACCCGTCATTACCACCGCGTGCCGCTCTTGTTCTAGAGGACTCGCTTGAGGACCTCGAGGGCGCGCTCCGTATCGTCGTTCGAGACATCCCGATGCGTGACCAACCGCACGGTCGTCGAGCCGGGAAACCCGAGCGTGAGCACGCCGTGCTCCCACAGCGTGTCCCGCAACTCGACCGCCGACTTCGAGAACGGCCCCAGATCGAGGTAGACCATGTTGGTTTCGACCCCTGCGAGGTCGACACAATGGGGATTCAGGTCGGCCAAGCCCTCCGCCAGCCGCCGGGCGTTCGCATGGTCCTCGGCGAGCCTTTCGATGCCGGTCTCGAGCGCCACCCGGGCCGCCGCCGCGATCACACCGACCTGGCGCATGCCACCGCCCAGTCTCTTGCGCAGCCGGTGGGCCTCCGAGACGACCTCGGCGGTCGAGCACACCATGGACCCGATAGGAGCACCCAGCCCCTTGGAGAAGCAGAACGACAACGAGTCCGCGCACGCCGCCCACTCCCGGGCGGGGGTGCCCGTGGCGGCCTGGGCGTTGAACAGCCGGGCACCGTCGAGATGCACGGGCACGCCGCGAGCGCGGCAAACCTCGGCAATGGCGCGCGCTTCATCGAGGGGAAAGACACGGCCCCCGGCGGAGTTGTGAGTGTTCTCGATAGCCACCACCGCGGTTCGAGGCGTGTGCTCGCTCCCGGCTCGCAGCGCGGCCCCGACTTGCTCGTGTGAGATCGCGGCGCCCTGTCCGACAAGCGTGCGCATCATCAGGCCGAGGTGGGCCGCGGCGGCGCCTCCCTCGAAGT
>Ga0209587_1000547_pt1 | contig 18483 bp, 19 predicted proteins | sample NGEPerD_2_FD_184512 | JGI IMG/M metagenome (GOLD analysis project Ga0209587, IMG submission 184512) | Arctic peat soil microbial communities from the Barrow Environmental Observatory site, Barrow, Alaska, USA - NGEE PermafrostL1-D... | ecosystem: Environmental > Terrestrial > Soil > Wetlands >... | reverse complement strand
GATCACCGCCGCGGTGAGCACATCGGCCTCGGCACGATCCGCAGCCGCACGACGAGTACGCGCGAACACCAGCACCGACGAGGGGTCCTCGAGCTCCTCGATCGAGGTGGGTCCGGTGGTGGCCATGAGTGAATTCAAGCACCGAGCACCGACAACTCTCGGTCTCAGATGCCCTGGTGTGGAAGGGAATTCTCGAGATCCTGCACACTCTGAATCATCGGTACATCCTCGGCGCCAGGTGCCGGTGATCTACCGACGTCCTCTGACCCAGAGCATTCGGCCGACCCTTTCGCTGCGGCCTTGGTTTCGAGACCTCGCTGGCGCTCGCTCCTCAACCACCGCGGGGCCGGGGCTCGCTCCTCAACCACCGTGAGGCTGGCGCTCGGTCCTCAACGACCAGGTCTCGACTCTCCGCTCGAGCCTGAGCCGTCGCGGTGTCACCGGCCTTTGAACTCCGCCCTCCGCTTCTCGGTGAACGCCTTCATCCCCTCTGCAACGTCCTCGGTGCGCAGGAGCAGGGACTGGTCGGCACGTTCGCGAGCGAAGGCTTCGCCGAGGCCGCCGAGCGTGGCGGCGTTGACCGCTTTCTTGGTGGCGGCGAAGGCCAGAGGTGCTCCCGACGCAAGTCGCCGCACGATCTTGCCGAGACCCTCGGCGTACGCCGCGTCTGCGAAGACGTGCGAGACCAGTCCCGCGTCGAAGGCCTCCTGCGCCGAGATGAGGTCGGAGAGCAGGGCAAGACGCATCGCGCGGGCGCGGCCCACGGAGGCGGCCACCGTGGCGGTGGCCCCACCGTCGGGCATCAGCCCGATCTTGGTGAAGGCGAGCGTGAGCGCAGCGGACTCGGCGGCCACGACGAGGTCGCAGGCGAGCGCCACCGACATGCCCACGCCGGCCGCGATGCCGTTGAGGCCGCAGACGACGGGCTTGTCGAGCTCGGTGATGGCCCTGATGACCCGGTTGGCGGCGTCGACCGAGTCGGCGTCGTACTTCACCTGCCCGTCGGCACCGCCCAGGTCAGCGCCCGCGGAGAATGCGTCACCGGTGCCGGTGAGCACGACCACCCGCACGTCCTCGCGAGATACTGCGCCGCGAAGCTGCTGGATCGCCTCGATCACCATCTCGCCGGTCAGCGCGTTGAACTGCTCGGGCCGGTTCAGCCTAAGCCACAGGGCGCCGTCCTCGAGGCGGACTTCCAGGTCCCTCATGGACCTCATCCAAGACGTTGACAGTTTTACTGTCAACGTGGTGTGCATCAGGGGCCGGTCCCGGCTAGGGTGAATCGGATGGTCCGGGTACTGGTGATTGCAGACGAAGAGGCGCCGAACCTGCACGTCCAGACGCTGCGCGACATCGCTCCCCAGCTCGTCCTCGCCGCGGGCGACCTCCCCTGGCACTACATCGAGTACGTCGCGTCCGCCGTCGACGCACCCGTCGTTTTCGTTCCCGGCAACCACGATCCGGAGATCCATCGTCCGTGGAGGAGCCGCGACCCTTTCACCGCCGACGGTGTCCTGCGCGACGGCCCACGACCGCACGGCGCGACCAACGCCGACCAGCGCGTGGTCGAGGCGGCGGGACTCCGCATCGCCGGCCTCGGCGGCTGCGTACGCTACAAGCCAGGTCCGCACCAGTACACCCAGAGCCAGTACGACGGCCGGGCGCGCCGGCTTCTCCGCCGGTCGAAGAGGGGCGGGCCCGTCGACGTACTGCTCACCCATGCGCCTCCGCTCGGCCTCGGTGACGGGGACGACAAGCCGCACGAGGGCATCGAGGCCCTTCATCCCGTGCTCGAGCGACTCGAGCCGACGTGGCACCTGCACGGTCACATCCACCCCTACGGACGGGCGATGGCCGACCGCCAGCTCGGTCCCACCACGATCCGCAACGTGATCCCGTGGAAGGTGCTCGACGTCACCCCGAAGATGTCCCGAGTCGCGGCACGCTCCGGCTGACCCGCAGGCAGAATGGGAGCCATGGGCACCCCGAGAGTCGATGCCGAGGGCGACTTCCAGCGCGCTCGCAGGCACCAGGTTCTCTCCAGCCTCGCCGCGTTCGTCCGCCTCGACTCCCACGACCTCAATGAGACGCTCTCCTTCGACGAGGTCGTCAACGCGCTGGGCCGCCGCGGGGAACGGTCGCTCGGTCTCCAGCTGATCCCGCTGGACCAGATCGTCGGCTCGGTCGACAAGGTGCGCGACTTCGACCGCAGGTTCCGCCCCACGTCCGAGCGCAGCCGCCAGCGCTGGGAGAGGTTGGCGGAGAAAAGCCGCCTCGGTGAGTATCTCCCTCCCATCGACGTCTACAAGCTCGGCAACCTCTACTTCGTCCGCGACGGCCACCACCGGGTCTCCGTGGCCCGAATGCACGGGGCCGACGCCATCGAGGCCAACGTCTCCGAGATCGACACGGAGATCTCGACCGAGGGCGTGGGAGGTCGTCGTGACCTCGACGGCAAGAACTGGGGCCTGCGCTTCATCAAGCGGGTGCCGCTGACAGGTGAGCGTCGCGCCGAGATCAACTGCACCGACCCGGCCGACTACCACCGGCTCGCCGAGATGGTCGAGGCGTGGGCATGCCGGCTGATGCACCACGAGAATGCGTACTTCGACAAGGCCACCATGGCCGAGCGCTGGTACGACGAGGAGTACACGCCCGTACTGCGGCTGATCGACGAGGCCGGCGTGCGTGGGTCCTACGAGACCGGCGCCGACGCCTACATCCGCGTCGCCGGTGAGCGCTATCGACTCATCCGCGAGCACCAGTGGAACCGGGACGTGATGCAGATGGTGTCGGAGCAGAAGCGCCCGCGACGCCGGTGAGCGCCATCGCCATCAGGGCAGCCGGAGCCACGCGCTCGTGTCGCCGGCAAGACCTCGAGTGGCGTCGAACTCGCCACTGCGCGCGAGAACCTCGGCACCGGCCGGCAGCGGGACGAATCCCATGCCGGTGTTGGCGATCACGCGCACCGGAGCACGCGATTCGCTGGTGATGTCGAACGCCAGGACGTCCTCACCGAGGTCGACCCAGGTCAGCTCGCCGCGACCGAGACGGTGCTCGCGCCGCAGCCGGAGAAGCGTTCGGTAGAGCTCGAGGGTCGAACCCTCGACCGCGATCTGGCGGTCAACGGCGAGCTCGCCGTACACCGTGGGCTGAGGCAGCCATGAGTTGCCGGACGGCCCGAAACCATACGCCTGGGCGTCGCCCTCCCAAGGCACCGGGACCCGGCAGCCGTCGCGTCCGCGAGACGTGTGACCGGACTTCTCCCAGGTCGGGTCCTCGCGCACGGCGTCGGGCAGCTCGGTCGCCTCGGGCAGGCCCAGCTCCTCGCCCTGGTAGACGTACGCCGATCCCGGCAGCGCGAGCATCACCGTCGTCGCCGCACGAGCTCGGCGCAGACCGGCCTTAGCGTCGGGCTGCGGATCGTCGGCGCCGATGCCCGACATCCGGAGCGGTCCCGGTACCGGGTCGTAGCCCAGTCGGGAGGCGTGTCGGACGACGTCGTGGTTCGAGAGCACCCACGTCTGGGGGGACCCAATCTCCTCGACCGCAGCCAAGGACGCCTCGATCACCTGGCGCATCTCGGTCGCGATCCACGGGCTCATCAGGAAGGCAAAGTTGAACGAGTGGTGCAGCTCGTCGGGCCGCACGTACAAGGCCAAAGCCTCGGCCGGCACCACCCACGCCTCGGCGCAGAGAATGCGGTCGGCGTCCTGCCCCTCGACCGCGTAGGAGTCGGTCACCCTGCGCCAACGGCGATAGATGTCGTGCACGCCCGGCTGGTCCCACATGGGGAACTCAGCGGTGCGCTCGGTGTCGGCGATCTCCTGGCCAGGCGGGGCATCCGGCAGACCCGGGACCTTGACCAGCCCGTGCGCCACGTCGATCCGGAAGCCGTCGGCGCCCCGGTCGAGCCAGAACCGCAGCACGGACTCCATCTCGTCCACGACCTCGGGGTTGGTCCAGTCGAAGTCGGGCTGGGTGACGTCGAAGAGGTGGAGGTACCACTGCCCCAGCGAGCCGTCGGCCTCGGTCACGCGCTCCCACGCCGGGCCGCCGAAGTTGCTCACCCAGTTGTTGGGCGGCTCCTCGCCGTTCTGGCCCTTGCCCTCGCGGAAGACGTAGCGCCCCCGTGCGGCACTGCCTGGCTCCGAGGCGAGGGCCTCCTGGAACCACAGGTGGTCGCTGGAAGAGTGGTTGGGCACGATGTCGACCATCACCCGCAGGCCGAGCTCGTGCGCGCGTTCAGTCATCGCGTCGAAGTCCGCCAGCGTGCCGAACCGCGGGTCGACGTCGCGGTAGTCCGACACGTCGTAGCCCGCGTCGTGCTGCGGCGAGGTGTAGAACGGCGAGAGCCAGACGGCGTCCGCGCCGAGCTCTGCAAGGTGCGGGAGGCGTGCGGTGATGCCCGGCAGGTCACCCATGCCGTCCCCGTCGGAGTCGGCCCAGGACCGCGGGTAGATCTGGTAGATGACGGCGTCACGCCACCACTGCTGCTGGCTCATTGTCCCCACTTCTCGACGAGCTTCGTGATCACGGTCAGGCTACGGGTCGTGGCGACGCCCAGGTCGCGCTCCACCTCGGCGTTGCCCAGCTTGGCTTCGTGGTAGGGCTTCGAGGTGAGCATCAGGTGGGCGGCGCGGGTCCCGACGCGCACCTCCTCCCCATCGGTCGACCTGGCCTCGAGGATGGCGGCAGCCTCCTTTGATGCAGGTGTGGCGAGCAGCGAGACGTAGTGCCCCTTGAGCTCTCGTCGTTGCGCGAACCTCACGGCTTCGTCGTAGGTCTCGGTCAGCTCGGTGGGCGTCATCAGCACCACCGGCACCTCGAAGCCGCGGTCCTCGAGCATCGCCTTCTCGAGCGCGGCGACCACCTTGGCCCTCGACCGCAGGCTGGTGCGGAAGCGCACGTTGCCGGTCTGGATATGGGTCTCCACCTCGTCGAAACCTGCGGCGGTGAGGGCCGCGCGCAGCTCGGCCATCGGGTACTTCCGCTTTCCCACGTTGACCGCACGGAGGAACGCGATGAAGTTCGCCATAGCCGCAAGTGTTCCCTGTCCGGCATGGGTCTGTCTGCAGGCATACGCCAGTGCTGTCTGCAGGCATACGCCAGTGCCGTCTGCGGGCATACGCCAGCGCCGTCTGCGGGCGGACGCCCTCGAGGAGCACCCCGGCGTAGCCTGCTGTCATGACTGGCCGGGCGGCGGAACCGCCTCTCGAGATCGGCGCCTGGGCGGCGTTGTCCCGCCGGTTCTCGCCGTTCCTGGATCCCGTCGTCGGCCTGGTCGCGACCGTCCTGTCGGTGTTGTCCCTCGTGAGCTCGAATGTGGCGGCCATCGACCCGCGGCTGGAGCCGGCCGACCCGGTCTCGATCGCGTCGACGGCCGTCGCGGGCCTGTCTCTGGTCTGGCGCCGCACCCGCCCGGTGGCGTCGTTCACCGTGTTCACAGTCGGCTGTCTCGTGGTCACGCTCACCGACCACTACATCGGGCTGCTGTCGGTGTTGCTGCTGTTCAGCCTCTACTCGCTCACGGTCCACGGCGGACGGCGCCAGAGTGTCCTCGGGCTGCTCGCCAGCATCGTGGTGTTCAACGTGCTGGCGCTCCTCGACGTACCGGATCTCCAGACCTCGGACCTGTTGCAGGCATGCGGGCTCCTCGTCGGCGCCTGGGCGCTCGGTGACGCCATCCGGTCGCGTCGCGCCCAGCAGGCGGAACGACTGCGCGTGGCCGAGCAGGAGGCGGCCACGGCGCGCGAGCATGCCGCCCGGGCCGTCGTCGAGGAGCGGCTGCGGATCGCCAGGGAGCTGCACGACGTGGTCGCGCACAGCATGTCCCTGATCGCAGTCCAGGCCGGGGTCGGCGGACACGTCATCCGCACCGACGTCGCCGCTGCCGAACACGCACTCGAGATCATCGCGGAGACCAGCCGCAAGGCACTGACCCAGACCCGGTCGATGCTGGGCTTGCTGCGCGAGCAGGACACCGATCCCGCAGAGCCACCGATGCAGACCATCGGGGACCTGCACACGCTCGTCGAGGATGTTCGCGACGCGGGCCTTGAGGTGGCGCTGGCCATCGAAGGGCCGGCCCGGCCGCTCGACTCAGGGGTCGAGCTGACCGCGTACCGCGTCGTGCAGGAGTCGTTGACCAACGTCTTGAAGCACTCGGGCGCGACCCACGTGCGCGTGGGCGTCACCTACGACGGGGACGGCGTCGACATCGAGGTCCGAGACTCGGGCCACGGCGCACGTGTTCGGGCGGCTGCAGGCACCTCCACAAGTGGTCACGGGCTCGTCGGCCTGCGCGAGCGCACCCGGCTGCTCGGCGGCACGCTGGAGTACGGTCCGCTGGAGTACGACACGGTGGACGGCACTGGCTTCCGGGTGTTCTCGCATCTCCCGTCCGGGGAGGTGGAGGCGTCGTGATCCGGGTCGCCGTCGTCGACGACCAGGAGCTGGTCCGCTCCGGGTTCGTCGTGCTGCTGGGTTCGAGCCCGGACATCGAGGTGGTCGGCGAGGCGGGCGACGGACAGCAGGCGTGGGAGCTGTGTCGTCATACCAGTCCGGATGTCGTGCTGATGGACGTTCGGATGCCGCGCATCGACGGTATCGAGGCGACCCGGCGGATCTTGGCCGACCCGCGATGCGCGTCCACGCACGTTCTGGTCCTCACCACGTTCGACGAGGACGAACTGGTGCACGAGGCGCTGCGCGCCGGAGCCAGCGGGTTCCTGCTCAAGGACACCCGGCCGACCAAGCTGCTCGAGGCCATTGCGGTGGTGGCCGCGGGGGACGCGCTGCTCGCCCCGCGGATCACCCGGCGGCTGATCGCGCAGTTCGCAGCACTGCCGCATGTCCTCGGTCCACCCGAGGAGGACGGCCTCACCGACCGGGAGCGAGAGGTACTGGTCGCCGTGTCGAACGGACTGTCCAACCAGGAGATAGCAGATCGCCTGCGCATGGGGTACGGAACGGTGAAGACGCACGTCAGCCACCTGCTCACCAAGCTCGACTGCCGCGACCGGGCGCAGCTGGTCATGCACGCCTATGAGTCAGGTCTCACCGTCCCGGGACGGGGCTGAGCCCCCACAGAGCTCTGTCTGGGGTCTTGCCATCACGAGTCCTGAGGCAGATGTGCCAGCCGGCCGGAACAGCGAGATTGAGGTAGCGGCCAGTCAGGCCGGTTCATCAACGAAAGGCCCCTCTCATGTCCCGACCACTTCGAGAACTCACGACGTACCTCGTGCTCGCCTACTCGATGGCGATCGGCATCGCAGTCGCACTGCCGCACGCCGGCATCAACCGCCTGCTCAGCGTGCTCGTGCCGGCAACGGCGGTGCTCGTGATCACGTTCGCGTTCACCGCTCGTGGGAAGCGCCGCGAGCTGTGGCGCAGCTTCGGACTGAGGAACTCCGGCAAGAACACCTGGGCAATCGCAGTCGGCGTGCCGATGGTCCTGGTCGGTCTTGCATACGGTGCAGCGATCGCGCTGGGCGTCGCGGACCTACGTTCCTTCGACATCACGCCGTTCGGTGCGGCGAGCTGGGGTCTGAACGCCGTCGTCACGCTGGCCTTCATGGGCGTCATCCTCCTCGGCGAGGAGATCGGGTGGCGCGGCTACCTGCTGCCGCGTGTCCAGCAGCTCACCAGCCGGCGCCGCGCCGCGGTGCTGACCGGGTTCCTCCATGGCTGCTTCCACCTGCCGCTGATCCTGATCGCCACGACCTACGACGAGCACGGCAGCCGCTGGCTCGTGGCCCCGGTCGCGGTCGCGACCATCACAGCAGGCGGCATCTTCTACGCCTACCTGTGGGACCGCACCGGCAGTGTCTGGCCCGTGACACTCGCGCACAGCGCCGTGAACTGGATGTTCGCGGCCGGCGCCGCTGCGGTCGTCGCGGGCTCCGAGGACGAGCTGGCCTATGTCGCCGGTGAGAGCGGGTTCGCGACGTTCGGCGCCGTGGCCCTGGTGGGTGCAGTTTTCCTGGCTCGGGCCAAGGTGTGGCGCCAGACCGATGCAGAGCGAAACGTGCAGGGGACGCGGGCTCTGGAGCCGGTCGCGTAGCAGGAAGGACCGGGGACCCGGCGGTGCTCAGCTGTTGCTGAAGACTGCCGGGTCTTCGCCGTCTCCGGGTCCGCGCCCTGCCCAGGTCCACGCGTAGGCCGGGTCCTCGACGGCGAGACCGGCCTCGCCGAGCTCGAGCGGGCGGAACGTGTCGACCATGACCGCGAGCTCGTCGAAGTACTCGACGCCGATGGAGGCTTCGATCGCGCTCGGCTGCGGGCCATGCGCGTGGCCGCCCGGGTGCAGTGAGATCGAACCGATGTTGATACCCGAGCCCTTGCGCGCCTCGTAGTCGCCGCCGACGTAGAACATGACCTCATCGGAGTCGACGTTGGAGTGGTAGTAGGGCACCGGGATCGACTGCTCGTGGTAGTCGACCTTGCGTGGGCAGAAGTTGCAGATGACGAAGTTGTAGCCCTCGAAGACCTGGTGCACCGGCGGCGGTTGATGGACCTTGCCGGTGATCGGCATGAAGTCCTCCACGTTGAACGTGTAGGGATACAGGCAACCGTCCCACCCGACGACGTCGAGCGGGTGCGTCGCGTAGGTCAGCCGCGAACCGACCAGGCCGGAAGGGCCGTTGCCCCGGTGTTTGACCAGCACCTTGACATCAGTGCCTGTCTGCACCAGCGGTTCGCCCGGCCCGTGCAGGTCGCGCTCGCAGTAGGGGGCGTGCTCGAGGAACTGTCCGAACCGAGAGAGGTAGCGCTTCGGCGCCGCGATGTGGCTGTTGGCCTCGATGGCGTAGAGCCGCGACACCCCGCCGTCACTCTGCTGATCAGGGGCGCCGTCCACATCCTTGGGGACCCAGCGGTGTGTGGTCGCCCTGGGGATCACGACGTAGTCGCCGGTCCGGTAGGTCAGCAGGCCGAAGACCGTCTCGACGGTGCCGGTCCCCGACTCGACGTAGACGCACTCGTCACCGACCGCATTGCGGTAGTACGGCGACGGTTCGTCAGCTACCACGTAGCCGATCCGCACGTCACCGTTCCCCATCACCAGTCGCCGGTGCTCCACCGGGTTTCTGGACGGTCGCTGCGCTCCCTCCTCACCCGACCTGGGCATCAGGTCGTGCAGCTTCAGGTGTCGTGCCTTCAGGGGGTGGTTGGGAGTCGTCCCCAGGTCGGGGAGCTGCCAGACCTGGCTGTCCACGACGGCGGAGGGGACTCCGGTGTGGTAGAGCAGCGAGGAGTCGGAGGAGAAGCCCTCCTCCCCCATCAGCTCCTCGTAGCGGAGCCCGCCCTGCTCGTCGCGAAAGGCAGTGTGCCGGGTGCGCGGGACCGCCCCAACAGATCGGTAGTAAGCCACCCCGACACCCTGCCCTCCGGTGATCTAGCGTGGCAACCGTGACGGACCCCGCAACCTTTCCGGCTTTCTTGAGAGCCTTCGTCGACGACGCCGCGATCTTCCCGCCCGCGAGCATCGAGCTCGAGCAGGCGGTCGCCGAGCACCGCGCCCACCGCTCGAGTGAGTACGCCGACCTCGTCGGTGGCTTCGTGGTCAGCGACGTGAGGACAGCTGATCTCGCGAACGTGGTTTCGAGACGCTCGCAGACGCTCCCTCCTCAACCACCGATAGGTGTCAGCCTGGTCGTCACCGGCGGAGCGGGCGCGATCGAGCCGGCGGTCACCTGGGTGAGCCGGTCCGACGGCGTGGACCTGCAAGCGGTGGAGTTCGCGCTTCGCGACGAGGACGACCTGGCGCACAACGCACGTCGGCTCGTCCGGGTCGTCGACTCGCTCGACGAGGCCCTCGACGACGTCAGGGTGTTCGCCGAGCCACCCATGCTCCGCGGCGCTGCGTCGCACGGCTGGCTCTCCGCTCTCGACGAGCTCGCGGCGCGGGAGATCGCGCTGAAGTTCCGCACTGGCGGACTCACCGACGACCTGTTCCCCAGCTCGGCGATGCTGGCCACCTGCATCGAGGCATCCCTGGACCGCGAGCTCCCGTTCAAGTGCACCGCCGGGCTGCACAACGCCGTACGCCACCACGACGACGAGACGGGATTCGAGCACCACGGTTTCCTCAACGTGCTCCTCGCCACCCGCGCCTCGTTGGACGGTGGTGGTCCCGACGAGGTCGCGCAGGTGCTCGACGACCAGGACGGCATCGCGCTCGCCTCGCGGTTGACCGCGGACCCTGAGCTGGCGGCACGCACCCGACGGTGGTTCACGTCGTTCGGTTCGTGCAGCGTGCTCGAGGCGCACGAGGATCTCGTCGAGCTCGGACTCGTGGGTGTGACGGCGTGAGTGGCTTCGACAAGATCGACCGGCGTTCCTGGGTCGACGGCGCGGCGGGGTCGGCGTACGACGTGGACAACCTGCCGTACGGGATCTTCTCGGTCGGTGCCAGTGCGCCACGGGTGGGAGCGCGCATCGGCGAGCACGTCCTCGACCTCACGCCCACCCTGGGCGAGTCCACCTTCGACCGGCCGCACCTCAACGGGTTCATGGCGATGGGCACCGGAGCGTGGAGGGTCACCCGGCGACGACTGGTGCAGCTGCTCACCGACCCCGCGCGGACCGGGGAGGTAGCTCCCCACCTGCACCCGTTGGCCGGCGTCACCATGCACCGCCCTTTCGAGGTCGCTGACTACGTCGACTTCTACTGCTCCATCCAGCACGCCACCAACGTGGGGAAGATCTTCCGGCCCGACGGCTCCGCGCTGCTGCCCAACTGGCGCCACCTACCTGTCGGGTATCACGGCCGAGCCGGGACGATCGTGGTCTCCGGCACCGATGTCCGCAGGCCGTACGGTCAGCGCAAGGCACCGGCGGAGGAACACCCCACCTTCGGACCGAGCAGGCGCCTCGACATCGAGGCCGAGCTCGGTTTTGTGATCGGAATCCCGACGCACCTGGGGGAACAGGTGTCGACCGCCGCGATCGCCGAGCACGTCTTCGGCGTGACCCCGCTGAACGACTGGTCCGCGCGCGACATCCAGGCCTGGGAGTCCGTCCCGCTGGGGCCGTTCCTCGGCAAGTCCTTCGCGACTTCGATCAGCGCGTGGATCACTCCGCTGGAGGCGCTCGAGGAGGCACGGGTCGAGCTCCCGGGACAGGACCCCGCACCCCTGTCCTATCTGGAGGTCGAGGAGCCGGCGGGCTACGACCTCGCCTTCGAGGTGGAGCTGAACGGCGAGGTGGTGAGCCGGCCGCCGTACTCAGCGATGTACTGGTCGCCGGCGCAGATGCTGGCGCACATGACGGTCAACGGCGCGTCGTTGCGTACGGGTGACCTCTTCGCCAGCGGCACGATCAGCGGCGACGAACCCGACCAGCGCGGTTCGTTCCTCGAGCTCAGCTGGGGTGGAACCGAGCCGTTCGGCTACGGCCGCACGTTCCTGGAGGACGGCGACGTCGTGACCCTGCGGGCGACGGCTCCCGGGGCGCTCGGCGGCCGGATCGCGCTCGGCGAGGTCACCGGCCGGATCGACCCGGCCCACCTGGACTTTACATAGGCTGCCTATGTAATGTGGTGGACGTGAGCAACCAAGACGTCCGCCAGCTGAGCAACGACCTCGTCGTGCTCAGCGCCCGCCTGGTGCGCGACGTACGTCGCAACACCGCCGACATCCCTGCAGCGAGCACCCGCCTGATGAGCCTGCTCGACGAGCTGGGCCCGAGCACGGTCAGCGCCCTCTCGCAAGCCGACCGGTGCAGCCAGCCCACGATGACCGGCCTCGTCAACGGACTGGTCGCCAGGGACTGGCTGCAGCGAACGCCGCACCCCGACGACGCGCGCTCCGCGCTCATCTCGATGACCGCCGAAGGTCACCGCACGCTCACCGCCGTACGCAGCCGCAACGCCGCCCTCGTGGCCGAACGGATCACAGCGTCAGGTCGCTCCCCCAAGGATCTGGCCACCGCAGTGGCCGTCCTGTCCGACATCGTCAACGAAGGAAGACTCCTTGACGGCCTGGAAAGCAAATGCTGAAGCAGCCACGTGCCGTCTGGGCCGTCGCCTTCGCGTGTGTCATCGCGTTCATGGGAATCGGCCTCGTCGACCCCATCCTCAAGCCGATCGCCAACGAGCTCGGCGCCTCCCCCAGCCAGGTGTCCCTGCTGTTCACCAGCTACATGGCGGTGATGGGCGTGGCCATGCTGATCACCGGTGTCGTCTCCTCGCGGATCGGCGCCAAGCGCACCCTGCTCGCCGGTCTCGTGCTGATCATCATCTTCTCCGGCCTCGCGGGCGCCTCGGACTCCATCAGCGCCATCGTGGGCTTCCGCGCCGGCTGGGGGCTGGGCAACGCACTGTTCATCGCCACCGCCCTGTCCACCATCGTGATGTCTGCCCGGGGCTCGGTCGCGCAGGCGATCATCCTCTTCGAGGCGGCCCTGGGACTCGGGATCGCCATGGGCCCGATCGTGGGCGGCCAGCTCGGCACGATCTCCTGGCGTGCCCCGTTCTTCGGCGTCGCGGTCCTGATGACAATCGCACTGGTGGCCACGTCGTTCTTCCTGCCCTCGACACCGCCCACGGCCCGGCGTACGTCGCTCGCGGACCCGCTACGGGCCCTGCGCTACCCCGGCCTGCTGACGATCGCGCTCACCGCGCTGTTCTACAACATGGGCTTCTTCACGCTGCTCGCCTTCACGCCGTTCCCGCTGGACATGACCGCCATGCAGATCGGGTACATCTTCTTCGGCTGGGGCATCCTGCTCGCGATCACCTCGGTATGGCTCGCTCCGGTGCTGCAGTGGCGCTTCGGGGCGGTCCCGACAGTGCTCGCCTCGCTCACGCTGTTCGGTCTCGACCTCGTGATGATGGCTCTGCTCACCAACTCCAAGGCGGCGCTGGTCGTCGGCGTGGTCATCGCCGGCGCCTTCCTCGGGGTCAACAACACAGTGATCACCGAGGCGGTCATGGGCGCGGCACCGGTTGAGCGCCCGGTCGCCGCGTCGGCGTACAGCTTCGTGAGGTTCTCCGGTGGCGCAGTGGCGCCGTACGCCGCGGGCAAGCTCGGCGAGAACGTCTCGATGCATGCGCCGTTCTGGATGGGCGCCGCCGCCGTCTTCGTCGGCGTCGCGATCCTCTTCGCCGGCCGCCGCTTTGTCGAGGCCACGCATGTCCCGCCGTCGCACAGCGTCGATGAGGGTGAGCTCATCGCGGTCGGCGCCAGCTGACCAGCCCTCAGAGGTTGCCGCGGGCGTCCTGCTCGCGCTCGATGGCCTCGAAGAGCGCCCTGAAGTTCCCCTTGCCGAAGCCCAGCGACCCGTGCCGCTCGATGAACTCGAAGAACACGGTCGGCCGGTCGCCCATCGGCCTGGTGAAGACCTGCAGCAGGTAACCGTCCTCGTCACGGTCGACCAGGATCTTGCGCTTCTTCAGCTCCTCGATCGGGACCCGCACCTCGCCGATCCGCTTGCGCAGCTCCGGATCGTCGTAGTAGGAGTCGGGGGTGTCGAGGAACTCGATCCCGTTGCCGCGCAGGATGTCGACCGAGCTCAGGATGTCGTTGGTGGCGAGCGCGATGTGCTGGCATCCGGCGCCGTCGTAGAACTCGAGGTACTCGTCGATCTGCGACTTCTTCTTCGCGATCGCCGGCTCGTTGAGCGGGAACTTCACCCGGTGGTTGCCGCTCGCGACGACCTTGCTCATCAGCGCGGAGTAATCGGTCGCGATGTCGTCGCCGATGAACTCCGCCATGTTCGTGAAGCCCATCACCTTGTTGTAGAACCTCACCCACTCGTCCATCTGCCCGATCTCGACGTTGCCGACGCAGTGGTCGATGGCCTGGAAGAGCCGCTTGGGGTGCCCCTCGCGGCGCGTGACCTTTGTCGTGGAGGCGATGTAGCCGGGAAGGTAGGGTCCGCTGTAACGGCTGCGGTCGATCAGCGTGTGCCGGGTCTCGCCGTACGTCGCGATCGCGGCCACGCGCACGGTGCCGAGGTCGTCGGACTCGTCATGCGGCTCCACGAGCACGGTCGCACCCGTCGACCGGGCGTGCTCGATGCACTTGTCGACGTCGAACACCTCCAGGGCCAGGTCCACGACACCGTCGCCGTGGTGGCGGTGAAGGTCCATCACCGGGCTCTCTGGAGTCACTCCCCCGGTGAACACGAACCGGGCACTGCCCGAGCGCAGCACGTAGGACTTCGAGTCGCGGCAACCCGTCTCCGGTCCGCGGTAGGCCTCGAGCTCCATGCCGAGCGCGAGCTGGTAGAACGTCGCGGTCTGGGTCGCGTTGCCCACGACGAAGCCGACCGAGTCCATGGCCGTCACGGGAAAGGGATCGCGGGTCTCGTCGTACTCCACGAGGCCGACCAGCTGCTTGAGCTGGTCGAGGGTCAGGTCGGCACGGATCTCTTCCGGGGTCAGGGAACTCATGCGCCAAGGATCGCGGTAGGGGACAATATGTGCAACGCAGACGTGTCACACTGGACAACCTGTCCACTCTGGGAGCCAGACATGGATCAACTCGACCGCACCCTGATCGAACTCTTCGCAGCCGAACCCCGAGTCGGCGTGCTCGAGGCGTCCCGGCGACTCGGGGTGGCGCTCGGCACCGTCCAGGCCCGGCTCGACCGGCTGCAGCGGACCGGCATCGTCTCGGGCTGGGGGCCTCAGCTGGAGCCCTCGGCGCTGGACCACCCGGTGACCGCGTTCCTGACCCTCGAGATCAGGCAGGGGTCAGCCGGCTCAGGGGCCCGCGTAGGCGGGCACGAGGCCGTCGGCGCTCATCTGGCGACGATCCCGGAGCTGCTCGAGGCGTGCACGATCACCGGCCCGGGTGACCTGTGGTGCCGCGTGGTCGCGCGTTCGAACACCGACCTCCAACGCGTGATCGACCGGGTGCTCGCGCACGACGGGATCGTGCGCTGCTCGACGGTGATCGCGCTCGCGACGCAGGTGCCGTACCGGGTGCTGCCGCTGCTCGGGACCGTGGTCGCGGACTGACCTACAGCCGGGCGGGCTCCAACGAAAGCCGAGAATTTGCTTCCACAACAGCGGATTCTCGACCGAAAGTGTCAGTGGTCGATGGTTGGGTTGATTCATGACGGTGCAGCTGGCAGACCTCTCGGAGCACGAGCTCCCCGACGAGGTCGACGTGCTGCGCCGGACCCAGCTGGAGACCGGGGTGCAGCTGCTGCGGCTGGTGGCGGAGTTCGCCCGACAGCACGGCGAAGGCACAGTCGACCCGGTGCCGGCACGGCGTCCGGGTCGTCAGCGTGCGGTCCAGCTCGGCGGTGAGGGGACACCGTTGGTGGCGGAGTTCGCGCCCGCGGTGCTCGCGGCATGGTTGGGCCTTTCCAGCTACGCCGGGGGCCGGCTGGTCGCGGACGTACTGGATCTGGAATACCGGCTACCGGTGCATTGGGCCAGGGTTCAGGCGCTGGAGGTCTCCGAAGGTCATGCCCGATTCGTGGCCCGCAAGACCCGACACCTCACCACCGAGGAAGCCGCCTACGTCGATGCGAGGGTCGCGCAGTCCGCGGACGGCCGACTCTCCTGGAGCCGGTTCGAGGCCCTGGTGGAGGCGAGCATCATCGCCGCAGATCCCGAGACGGCCGCCGCCCGCGAATAGGCGGCCGCGCGGGACACGTTCGCGAAGGCGACCCGGTCCACCGAGCACGGGATGCGCGGGTTCTGCGTCCGCGCCGACTTCGGCACCATCGCACGGATCGATGCCACCGTGCCCTACCTGGCCCAGGTGCTGCTCGCGATGGGCGACACCTCGTGCCTGGACCAGCGACGGGTCAAGGCCGTGTTGATCATGGCCAACCCGGTCCAGGGGTGGAGATCCTGCAGGCGTACGCCGTATGGCAGCGCCAGAACGATGCCGGCGACCTGCCCGGAGACGGCTCCACCCCAGAGCCCGCGAGCACGCAGCCCCGGCGGTTCGACCCCACCGAGACAGCCCAGCTGCTCGACGAGACCAAGCTGCTCCCGGCGGTGTGGCTGTTCGTGCACCTCGCCGACGGGACCGTGGACCGGGTCGAGGGCGCGCCGCCGGTGACCGGTGAGTGGGTACGTCGCCACCTCGGTGAGCGATGCCGGTTCAAGATCACCCCGGTCCTGGATCCGCTCGACCAGGTCCCGGTCGATGCGTGGGAGATTCCGGATCGACATAGACAGGCCGTGCATCTGCTGACGCCGGCCGACACCTTTCCCGTCGCGAGCAACACCACCCGCGCGATGCAGGTTGACCACACCATCGCGTGGTCCAAGCAGCGTGCGGCGGCTGGTGGGCAGCAGTCGCGGGTGGGAAACTACGGCCCGCTGGTCGGCCTCCATCACCGCCTAAAGACCCACGGCCGCTGGCAGGTCAAACAACCGTTCCCAGGTGTCTACATCTGGCGCGACCCCTGCGGCACGACGTACGTCGTCGACCACAGCGGCACCCGACGGCTACCACGAACACCGCGCAGCACCGGATCCAGGCTGGAAGCGCACTTCGCCGCCCTTGTGCTCGCGAGCTAGTGCCGCGGCCAACTGGATGTCTAGTGTGTGAATCTGCCCGGCGACGACGACCGGGCAGTCCACGACGAACGGAAGCCCATGACCGACAACCCGACGCTGCGCCAACTGACCGGCTTGCCCGCCGCCCCCGCGCCCTTGGCTGAGTCCACCCTGATCATGATCGACTGCCAGAACACCTACACCCGGGGCGTGATGGAACTCGAGGGGGTACAGGAGGCGCTGGACCAGGCCGCGGAGCTGCTCGCCCACGCCCGCGACGCGCGCATCCCGATCGTGCACATCATGCACGACGCCGGTGCTGGCTCCCCATACGACATCCAGGACGAGATCGGACAAATCGTTTCACGGGTTGCCCCTCGCGACGGCGAGCCAGTCGTGGTCAAGGCATTCCCCAACGCCTTCACCGGCACCGACCTGAACGAGCGGCTGCAGGCCGCGCCCGGCCGCGACCTCGTCCTCGCCGGATTCATGACCCACATGTGCGTCAACTCGACGGCACGGGGCGCGTTCAGTCTCGGCTACCGTCCCTCGGTCGTCGCCGGCGCCACCGCAACGCGCGCCCTGCCTGGCGTGGACGGCGCGATGATACCGGCGAGCTCACTACAAGCGGCCAGCCTCGCAGCCATCGCCGACCTGTTCGGCGTGGTCGTCGGCCAGGCGTCGGACATCCCGGCGTAGGTAGCACCGCAGGCCAGGGCGCTACTGCCGCCACTTCTCGAAGGCACTGTCCATGCGCCGCACCTGTCCGGCGCTTAGCATGTTCATGCACGCGTCCAGGGAGTAGTCCATGAAGTTGCGAACCGGGTCGGAGCCCGGCGCGGTGCAGGTGTCCCGGGTGGTCTCGCACCTGTAGCTGGGCTCACCCTCGGCGGCGGTGTCGTCCACGAGGTCGCCGCGAGCGCCGCAACCACCTTCGAAGGTATGGAACAGCCCGAGCCAGTGACCGGTCTCGTGAATCAGGGTGTCACCCAGGTTGTAGCCCCGCGCCTTGCCACCCGCCAGTGCAGCCACGTTCACCGAGACCCCGTCCAGCAGAGGGGTATTTGCGTACTGCCACGGGAACCGCGACCAGCCCAGCACCGGGGTGTCACGGGGCCCGCCACCGTTCAGGTAGAGGTTGAGCGTGCGTGCGTTGCCGCGGTGCAGCTTGCGCTTCATCTGCTGGTCGCGCGGGCCGTTGAAGTACGCGTGGTACCAGCTGTCACGGCGGGTGTAGTCGGTCTTCTTCACGGTGAACCGATAGCGCGTGGGCGTGCTGAGCCTGCTCTGCGCACCAGCCATGCCCTTGTTCAGGACAGTGACCAGGTTCCGGACACGGCGTGGGCCGATCGGCTTGCGCTCCCCCTTGTGCTTGCCCTTGATGACGTGCACGAAGACCGGGACGACGACGCGCGAGGCGAGTCTGGGGTACACCTCCCGTGCGACGAACCCGGGCCGGGTCTCCCGTGCAGGGAGGGCGTCGAGATCGCTCTGAGTGACCGATGAGGTGTCGGCCCTCGCTCGCCAGTGGGGCACCTCGCGCCCACTCGCTGCGGGGGCCGCCAGATCGGTCAGGCACGGTACGACGGCAGCACCGGGCGCCCCGATCGGAGCGGCGGAGGCGGGCGGATTCACGGCCATCGGCAGGCCCGCGACCGCTAACCCGACCAGGGACACGACGGTTCGCTGGAAGCCCCTCACTCCTTGTCCCCGTCGCGCATGCTCTCCCAGATCTCCTTGCACTCCGGGCACACCGGATACTTCTGGGGGTCACGGCTCGGGATCCAGACCTTGCCGCACAGCGCGACCACCGGCGTCCCGTTGACCATCGCGTCCATCAGCTTGTCCTTGGGGACGAAGTGGGAGAGGCGTTCGTGGTCACCGTTGTCGGTGGTCTGCGTGCGTTCGTCGGTTCGTGTGTCCTCCAGGACATCGGTCCCGACGCCCGGTGTCTGTGGGCTGCTCATCGACGCATCGTAACGCCCGGGTGTGGCGGCGTGCGGAGGGAGGCG
>Ga0209587_1000546_pt1 | contig 18492 bp, 16 predicted proteins | sample NGEPerD_2_FD_184512 | JGI IMG/M metagenome (GOLD analysis project Ga0209587, IMG submission 184512) | Arctic peat soil microbial communities from the Barrow Environmental Observatory site, Barrow, Alaska, USA - NGEE PermafrostL1-D... | ecosystem: Environmental > Terrestrial > Soil > Wetlands >... | reverse complement strand
CACCGGCGACCAGGCGCTGCTTCTCGGCGTCGGGGATGCCGAGGCGGTCGTAGGTGTTGCGGATGTCATCGGGCAGGTCCGCCCAGGAGTTGGCCTGCTTCTCCGTGGACCGCACGAAGTAGAAGATGTCGTTGAAGTCGATGCCCGACAGGTCCGAGCCCCAATTGGGCATGGGACGGGCCTCGAACTGCTTGAAGGACTTCAGCCGCAGGTCGCGCATCCACTTCGGTTCGCTCTTGAGCGCCGAGATCTCCTCCACGACATCGCTGGAGAGGCCCTTCTTGGGTTCGAAGACCGGCTTGGACTCGTCGTGCCAGCCGTACTTGTAGGTGCCGAGCTTGAGGTCTTCGGCCTTAGTCGCCATTGGGTGTGCTCCCTGTGTGGGTTGATGCGGTGCGGTCGCTGTCGGTGGAATGCGGTTGCTTTCGGTGTTGCCGGTGCAGCGTCGGTCGATGCAGCGCTGCGTCTTGCCGATCGGCGCTGCCGCTCGGCTGAGCCGTGGCTCAGGTCATCGTGGAGGCGTGTTCGGGCGTGATGTGGCACACGCAGTGCGAGGCGCCGCCGGCAATCGTCTGCCGGCGCGACACCGGCGCACCCAGCACGCTCTGGAACATGGCGGCTTCGAAATGGCACAGCTCCGGGTGCCTGGCGGCGACATCGGCCACCGCGCAGCTGCCCTGCGCCAGCTCCAGCACGGTGCGGCCCTGCGCATCGGTGCTGGTGCGAACCTCCGACATGAAACCATCTTCGCTGAGGCGCTCGGCCAGCCGTTCGGCGCGTCCGGCGACATCGCCCGGGCCCGCCTCGGCGACGTCGGCGTAGTGCTCCGCCTGCCGCGTCGAACGCCAGCGCAGGAAGGCCAGCAGCTCTGTGCGACCGCGTACCTGCTCAAGGTAGTCAAGCACCTCGTTAGCTAGATCGGCGTAGCGGTCGGGGAACAGCCGCTGCGCCCGGTCGGTGAGCGTGTAGTGGGCGCTCGGACGTCCCGGGCCATCACGGCGGACCGTCTCGGCGCCGACGAGCCCATCGCGCTCCAGCACGTTCAGGTGCCGGCGGATGGCCACCTCCGAAAGGCCAAGGGCACTCGCCAGGTCGGACACGGCCAGGGCCCCGTGTCGCAGCAGGCTCACGATCCGGGCACGGGTGTCCCCAAGCAGATCGACCAGGCTGGTCGCGGTGGCGGTGTCAGAGCTCATACATTTATTCATACCACATGTTGAATAATCCGCCACCCCTCGGCGCCCGATTCCGTGGCGGCCCGTCCCTTGGCGGGCGTCGCCCGCTCCCCGCCGCACCTCGCCGCACCTCGCCGCACCCCGCCGCGCTCCCCGCGCCCTCGCCTCCGCTGTCCAAACTCGAGAACGTAGCCCCGGGGCGACGTTCTCGAGTTTGGACAGGCCGCGGCCGGCGTCAGGCGTCGACCACGAGGGCCGACCGGCCCAGCTCGACGTCGTTCCACAGGCGGGCGCCACGCAGCTCGTTGCCACCGCCGACCCGGGCCCGCGCGCCCACGATCGAGTCGTGCAGGATGGCGCCCTCGCCGATCCTCGCGCCCTTACAGATGATCGAGTTCACCACCTCCACGTCGGCGGCGATCTCGACGTCGTCGAACAGCACGCAGTTCTCCAGCTGCGCGCTGTCGCCGACCGTGACCCCGCTGCCCAGCACGGTGCGGCCGAACAGCCGTGCGCCGGGATCCACCGCCACGCCGTCTCCCAGCACGGCGGGGTGGATGATGGACACGCCCTCGCGCTCGACGCCCTCGCCTTCCCACACCCCGGGCTCGACCTCGGTGCCCGCCGGCGTCCAGTCGACCCGGCCCTCCAGGACGTGGCGGTTGGCCGCCAGGTAGAACCACGGCCGGCCCGTGTCCAGCCAGTAGCCACCATCGAACAGCCCGTACAGCGGCTCGTGCTCCCGCACCATCGTGGGCAGCAGGCCCTTCTCGAAGGAGAAGAACGTGTCCGGGGGGATGCGAAACAGCACCTGTGGGTCGAGCATCAGGATGCCGGCGTTGACCAGATGCGAGGTCGTCTCCTCGGGCGCCGGCTTCTCCAGGAAGCGCTCGACGTGGCCGTCCTCGGCGGTCTCCAGGACGCCGAACTCCGACACGTCGCGGGCCTGGGTCAACCAGAAGGTGACCAGGGCCTCGCTGTCCTGGTGCATCTCGCGCAGCCCATCCACGGATGGGCTTGCCACCACGTCGCCGTTCATCCACAGCAGCGGTCGCTCGTCGAAGGCCCCGGCGTCGGCGCACCAGCGCAGCGCGCCTCCGGTGCCGAGGGGGGACGGCTCGACGATGATGCGCAGCGACAGCCCCATGGACTCGCCGCGCTCGGCGATGTCGGCGAAGCGGTCGGCCTCGTAGCCGAGCGCCAGCGTCACATCGCGCACCCCGCTCGTAGCCAGGTGGGCGAGCTGGTGCTCGATCAAGGGCCGGTTGGCGATGGGGATCAGCGGCTTCGGAAGTCCCGCCGTCACGGGCCGCAGCCGCGTGCCCCTGCCGCCGGCGAGGATCACCGCCTGCACATCGCCCCGTCCTGATCGTGCCTCGACCACCGTCGCCCCTTCGTCGTCACCCGCCATCCTGGCCCCAGCAGCACACTCGGACCCGGAAACAGATGTTCCAGCACCGTCTCCGGGCAAACTTTGGGTGCCCTCGGAGAAGCCCCGAGGCCCTGACAAGCCATCCGCTGGAACGACGAACCCCGGAACGACGAAGGGACCGGCCCGTTCGCGAAGCCGCTCGGGACCGATCCCTGCTGGGGCTGGCCCGACGGTGTCAGGCCGGCCGCCGGTGCGTCCTACTGGTGCGAGCGCTTCCGTCTGCGGACCTCGCCCTGGATCATGTCCGACTGGTGCATGAACTTGCGCAACCGGGAGTTGAACTCCTTGTCCGGCTTGGTGGAGGTGCGCCGCTGCACCTCCTCTTCCCAGTCGTCCTCGGCGCGCTTGATCGACAGGTCGATGCGTCCGTCATCCTTGATGGCCAGCACCTTGACGGTGACCTGCTGGCCCTCGGTCAGGTAGGCGTGGATGTTCTCGACGAAGTCGCGGTGCACTTCAGAGATGTGGACCAGTCCGGTGACGTCCGGCTCGACCTCGACGAATGCGCCGAAGTCGTGCAGTCGGACAACCTTGCCAGTGACGACGGTTCCTGGCTCTACAGACACCATGCTCCTCTCGCGATCGCACTCCGGTGTCGGAGCCGAACGCACGGTTGGGTTCAGACGATCTACTACGACCCTACCAGCAGCACGACGCAGGTGCGCCGATGTGGTTCCGCCCTCGGGATGGTGTTGGATGGTGCGGCAGCACGCGATCCGCTTGTCACTCCACCAGCCCTGCGGCCCGACTGGAGCCTGCCGATGCGCGCCGTCATCGCCTCCCGTCCCGGCGGTCCGGACGTCCTCGAGGTCGTGGAGCGCCCTTCCCCCAGCCCGGGCCCCGAGGACCTGCTCGTGGAGGTCGCCGCCACTGCGGTCAACCGGGCGGACCTGCTGCAGCGCAGGGGCCGCTACCCGGCCCCCGCAGGCGCCACCGACGTGCTCGGCCTGGAGGCCGCCGGCACCGTGGTCGCCATGGGTGAGGCGGCCGCGGCGCACGGCAGGTGGCGGATCGGCGACCGGGTCATGACCGTGCTGGCCGGGGGCGGCTACGCCGAGCAGGCGGTCGTGCCCGCCGCGGTGGCGATGCCGGTTCCCGCCTGCCTGGGGCTCACCGAGGCGGGGGCGGTGGCCGAGGTGTTCCTCACGGCCTACGACAACCTCCTGCTGCGCGGGCGGCTTGCGGCGGGGGAGACGCTGCTGGTCCACGGCGGCACGAGCGGTATCGGCACGGCCGCCATCCAGCTCGCCCGCCGTGCGGGTTGCCGCGTGCTCGTGACCGCATCCACGCCGGACAAGCTCGCGGCTGCGCGCGCGCTCGGCGCCGACGAGGGCATCGACTACACCGCCGAGGATTTCACGGCGCGGGCGCGACAGCTGACCGGCGACCGGGGCGTGGACGTGCTGCTCGACGTCGTCGGCGGTCCCTACCTGCAGCCGAACCTGCGCGCGCTGGCAGTGGAGGGACGGCTGGTCGTCATCGGCCTCCAGGGCGGCTCCAGCGGCGAGCTCGACATGGGTCTGCTGCTCACCCGCCGGCTGTCGATCAGCGGATCGACCCTGCGCGCCCGATCGACGCAGGACAAGCGGCGGCTGGTCGAGCGCTTCCAGGCCGAGGTCCTGCCCGGCTTCGACGACGGCTCGCTGCGGCCCGTGGTGGATCGCGTCTTCGACCTCCACGACGCCGCCGCCGCCCACCGCCTGATGGAGGCGGGGACGCACGTCGGCAAGATCGTCCTGCGCGTCAACGCCTGACGGGGTCCGTCCGTCCGGACCCCGGTTGATCGCCCAGGAAGTTGATCGCCCAGGAAGTTGATCGCCCACGAAAAAGGCGCCCGGACGCACAAAACCCCCGGCGTAGAAGGCCGAGGGTGGTGCCGCGATGTTGCGAGATGCGAGCTACTTGTAACGGTAGGTGATCCGACCACGCGTGAGGTCGTAGGGCGAGAGCTCGACCGTCACGCGGTCGCCCGGCAGGATGCGGATGTAGTGCTTGCGCATCTTGCCCGAGATGTGACCGAGCACCGTGTGGCCGTTGTCCAGCGCGACCCGGAACATGGTGTTGGGCAGGGCTTCCTCGACCACGCCCTCGAGCTCGAGTGCGGCTTCCTTGACCGACCCTGCACGGGCTTCCCGCTTCGCGCGCGTCTCGGCGTCGGCTTGTCGTCGTGACGGCGGTCGTCCGCTGCGTCGTCGTGCCATGCGGCTGCACGTCCTCCTGGGTATCGGGTCAGCGCCCGGTTCCGGACACCGCAACCCGACTCTACCACCGGGCTCGGTGGACCTCCCGGGCGCCGCCTCGGACCACGGGACGAGACCGCCCAATCGGTAGGTCACACAGCACCGAGGGTCAGCAGGGCGGCGGTTTCGGCGACCAATCCCCCGGCGGCCATGCTGGCCCCGGTGAGCGCGCCCCGACCACCGCGGCGCCGGCGCCACCACAGATCCCACGCGACGCCGACCGCGACGGCCAGGCCCAGTGCCCACAGCCCTCGTGTCCCGGCGAGCAACGCGCCCAGCACCGACAGCACCACCGCCAACCCCAGCGCCAGCGGCGACGGCCGGCCCAGGGCGGCGGGCACCGGGGCATCGACGGGATCGGTCAGGCAGGACCGCCACAGCAGCCACAGCATCGCCGCGCGCCCCGACAGCGGCACGGTCAACAGCCGGTAGTCGAACTCGGCGGCGAAGAACAGCACGCCGAAGCGCAACAGCACGACCAGCACCAGTGCCGCGACGCCGGCACCGACCGCCGGCTGGAGCGCCGCGGTTGGGCTGAGGCGTGCGGGGAGGCGCTGTCGCTCCGCGGGATCGGGCACGGTGACTGCGTCGATGGCCTCCGTGAGGCCCCGCAGGTGCAGCGCCCGCGTCATCAGGGCATCGATGATGAGGATGGCCGCGGCGGCCACGGCGGTCGTGCGCGGCAGCAGCAACAGGATCCGGCTGCCGACGACCCAGCCAGCTCCCACGGCCGCGCCCACCAACGGGAAGGCAAGCACGGACCACGAACTCGCCCATCCCACCCCGAGCGGCCTTCCGGTCAGGTAGTGCAGCGCCGCGTTCATCTGCGCTGCCCGCGCAGGACGAAGACCGGGTCGGAGGCAGGCTGGTCGGGCGCGCCCTCCAAGGGGAACTGGTCGGGCGCGCCCTCCAAGGGGAACTGGTCGGGCGCGCCCTCCAGGGTGCTGAGCCTGACCGCCTGGAGTGCGGTGCCGTCGACGGCCAGGCCCGAGTCGGCCAGCGCGCGCTGCGCGGGACCGATCCGTTCGGCGGTGCCCAGCGCCACCACGACGGTGCGCGTGGCGCGATCGGCGGCCGTCCGGATGATCTCGGTGAGCAGGTGTCCGCCGCCGCCGACGAAGACGGCGTCCGGGTCGGGCAGATCCCGGAGAACCTGCGGCGCGCGGCCCTGCCGTACCTCGACCTCGACGTCGTGGCGCATGGCGTTGGCGGCAATGCGCCGGCACCGCTCGGGATCGGACTCGACGGCGATGACGGCCGCGCCCAGCCGGGCGCATTCGACGCCCACGGCGCCGCTGCCCGCGCCGACGTCCCACACCAGGTCACCCAGGCGGGGGCCGAGCCAGGCGAGCGCCAGGGCGCGCACCTCGACCGTCGCGATCGTGCCGTCGCGGTGGTCGAACTGGTCCTCCGGCAGCGCCCATCCGGCCGGGGTCCCCACCGGAGGTGAGATCCGGCCGAAGGCCACGGCAACGGGAGAAGGCGCGGGCAGCACCTCGATCTCGCCGTGATGCCCTGCTTCCGCGCGCCGCTGCCCATGGGGGTCCTCCTCCGCGCCGAAGCGCCGTGCCAGCGCGCGGCCGATGCCGAAGAAGCCCGGATCGCCCGCGGCCAGCACGACCACGTGTTCCGGGGTGCCGGCGATGGCATCCAGCGCCGCCTCGACATCGGCGCCCAGCTCGACGGTGGTGGCGCGCGCGGGCAGCAGGTGCGCCACCGCCTGCAGCTCCCGGCGCCGGCCCACGACCAGGGCGGCCCGCGCGATGGCGGCGAGCGCGGCCTCCTGCAGCGGCTGGTCGGAGAGACCGATGACCGTGATGCGGCTCACGGCCGCGCACCTGCGGGCACGGTCATAGGCACGGTCATCAGGACCTTGCCGTCGGCGGCGGTCCGGAAGGCGATCACGCAAGCGTCCCGGTCAGGGTTGCGGACAGGGTGGGAAGGTCGCGCGGCGGGCCGCCGCGGATGAGGGCGTCGAGGGCGTCGCCGTCGAGATGGTCGGTGACGAGGTCGCCGAGGCGGTCCAGGCGTGCCTCGCGCACGTCGGCAAAGGCGGCGGTCCCCGGTCGCCAGTCGCGTCCGCTCGCCGCGGCCACCCAGGTGAGCAGCGCACGACGGAAGTCGTCGCTCTCCAGCACGCCGTGCCAGGACGTGCCCAGCACCGCGCCGCTGCGGCAGCCCTCCGCGGCGCCGGCCGTGGTGCGGATCAGCGGCTCGCCGCCGTGCACACGCACGCGGCCATGTCGGATCTGGTAGCCGCTGACGGCGACGCCTCCCAGCGGCGGGCTGGTGCCTGCGGGCCGATCCAGGACCTTGTCCGGGTGGAACACGGTCGTGGCGGGCAGCAGGCCGAGTCCGGCCACCTCGCCCGCGCCGGACTCGACGGGGTCATCGATTGCGGTGCCCAGCTGTTGATAGCCGCCGCAGATTCCCAGGATGGGACGACCCCGGCGGGCCCGGTCGAGCAGGACCCGGTCGATGCCGCGCTCGCGGAGAAAGGCCAGGTCGGCGACCGTGGCCTTGGAGCCGGGTAGCACCACGAGGTCGGCCGCGGCGATCTGGGCCGGGCGGTCGGTGATCCGCACGCACACCCCCGGCTCGCAGCCGAGGGGGTCGAGGTCGGTGACGTTGGCGGCGCGGCGGACGCGCACGACGGCGACGTCCAGGACGTCGCCGGCCGTCGCCGGAAGGCCGGCGCGGGGGATGTCGAGCCCCAACGAGTCCTCCGCGTCCAGCTCGAGGTCGGACAGGAACGGCAGCACACCGAGCGTGGGACGCCCGGTGAGCGCCTGCAGCTGCTCCAATCCTGGTTGGAGCAGCCGGCGATCGCCGCGGAACTTGTTGATGACGAAGCCCGCGATCAATCGCTGATCGTCCGGCTCGAGCACGGCCAGGGTGCCGTAGAGCGCGGCGAGCGCACCACCCCGGTCGATGTCGGCAACGACCAGCGTGGGCAGCCCCGCGGTTCGGGCCAAGCCCATGTTGGCGATGTCGTGGCGTCGCAGGTTGATCTCCGCGGGGCTGCCCGCGCCCTCGCAGATCACCACGTCGAAGCGGCTGCGGAGGTCTTCGAGCGCCGCCGCCGCGATGCGGCCCAGCCCCGGTCTGCGCTGCGGGTATCCCAGGGCGCCGACCACGCCGTGGGCGCGGCCCATCACCACCACCTGGCTCTGGTGCTCACCGGTGGGCTTGAGCAGCACGGGGTTCATCGCGGCTTCCGGCTCGACACCCGCGGCGGCCGCCTGCACCGCCTGGGCCCGACCGATCTCGGCGCCGTCGGCGGTGACGGCCGAGTTGAGCGCCATGTTCTGCGCCTTGAACGGTGCGACCTTCACACCGCGGCGGGCGAGCGCACGGCAGATGCCCGCGACCACGACGGTCTTGCCGGCGTCGGAGGCGGTGCCGGCCACCAGCAGGGCACCGTGCAGGCCGAGGCGGTGGGGTGCTCGACGTGAGCCGGCTCCGGCTGACGGGTGCTGCGGTGTCTCCTCCGTCGGACGTCTCTCCCCACTCACAGGGGCAGGACGCTAGGCCTCCGCGGCACGCCGGTCAATCGCGGTGACGGTGCCCCTGACCCCGATGACCTGGGCGACCTCGGCGACCTCGGCGACGCACCAGCGTGCTTGCAGGCGCACGGCCATCGTGGAGGATGGGGCCATGCCTTCCATGGACTCCGCCTTCGCCTCGCCGGCCATCACGGTGATCACGCAGCTGATCAACGACGCGCGCTCGCGCTGGGGTGCCAGTTCCGTCGTCGCCGTCGAGGTCAAGGAGCAGCTGTTCGACGAGGGTCTGGAGGCGGTGACCGCGGCCGGCGGGCCGGTGGGCTTCGACCACTTCGTGGTCGACGGCGCCACGGTCCGGCTACTCCCCCCAGCCTCAGGTGACACCCCGCGCGCGTTCGTCGTGGGCGAGGAGCAGCCTCACCAGCTCGGCTGACGCCGCCCCGACGGATCGGGCACGCAGTGATCGGCCGATCAGCCCGGCAGATCGGGGCCACGGAGCACGCTCCTACACTCGCGGCATGCCCCCATGTCCTTCGCCTTCCGGCCCGCTGCTGCTCGACGGCAGGCGCCCTGACTCCATACGGGCAGCCGCCGAGGTGCTGCGGAGTGGCGGGCTCGTCGCGCTGCCCACCGAGACGGTCTACGGGCTCGGCGCCGACGCGCGCAACGCCGAGGCGGTCGCCCGGGTGTTCCGCGCCAAGGGGCGGCCGTCCGACAACCCCTTGATCGTCCATCTGCCCGACGCCGCGGCGGTCGACGCGGTGGCACGCATGACCCCGTTGGGACGACGGCTGGCCGCTCGCTGGTGGCCGGGTCCGCTCACGCTGGTGCTGCAGGCCCGCCCCGGGCTGCCTGCGCTGACCACCGCCGGGTTGTCGACCGTGGCAGTGCGCGTGCCCGACCATCCGGTCGCCCTGGAGCTGCTGCTGGCCGCCGACGTGCCCGTCGCGGCACCCAGTGCCAACCGCTCGGGCCGGCCGAGTCCCACCACCGCTGCGCACGTCCTGGCCGACCTGGGCGACGCCGACCTGGGCGACGCCGTCGCTGTGGTGCTCGACGGGGGCCCGTGCCGGGTGGGTGTGGAATCGACCGTCGTCGACGCCCGCGGCGAGCTGCCGGTGGTGCTTCGCGAAGGGGCCGTCACACGCGAGCAGCTGGGCGCGCGCGGGGGCACAGGCGACGCGAGCGCGGCTTCGCCCGGCACCCGCCATCGTCACTACGCCCCGGCGTGCGAGGTGCTGCTGCGACCCCGGGGGCGGGCCGCGACCGAGGCCGCCGAGCTCGCTGCCGCCGGTCGCCGCGTGGGGCTCCTGGCGTCCGCGGGTGGCGCAGCGTCGCCGCCAGTGGCCGACCTGGGCCGCTTCGGCAACGTGCAACACCTTGCGAGCATGCTCTACGGCGCGCTGCGCGACGCCGATGCGCGGCAGCTCGACGTCTGCGTGCTGGAGGAGGTGCCCGAGATCGGGCTGGGGCGTGCGGTCATGGACCGCATGCGGCGGGCCGCCGCGGGATCCGTCCGCATGCCGCCCGCATCCGCAGCCGGCCGTCAGGTCGTCTCGCGCTCCGATCAGCGCTCCGATGCCGATGCCCCGCAACAGTGGGGGATGCCACGTCGTCCTAGTCATGAGGGTGCGGGGAACGGCGGCGGGGATGCCGATACGGGGCGCCCCGTCCGTACGGACGACTCGGCTCCATGCGCTGGGATGCCGAGGTCTCTACCATGAGCGTCGTACCGGAGCTGTGCGGAGCGCTAGCCCCCGGGTGAACCAGGAGTAAGGCTTGGATCGCGGCACGAACTGGTGGGCGCAGGTCAGCGCTCTCACGGTTGCCCCCGAGACCGCAGACCCCGCGGCCCACGTCGGTAACTGCGAGGACCTGGCGGGCCGCCTGGTGCAGCTGGCCGGGGCCCTGACGCTGGCCCAGACCTTGCCGGGCTCATGCGCGTGTGGCGCCGACGCCTGCGTGTTCGCCGGGATCCCGGGCGGTCGCGAGGCGTGCGAGCTGATCCCGCTGCTGGCGGTGGCCTCGGCCACCCCCCGCGGACGGCGCATCCCGGACTCGCCGGAGGCGCTGCGGCGCGCCTACATCCGCACCCTGCGAGACGCGGCCTCAGCCGTGTCGCACTGCCGGCGCACGCAGCACGTGACCGGGCGCTGCTGGTTCACGCCCAAGGGGTGCCCCCAAGACGTCTGCGGCCGCGTGCTCACGGTCGCTCACCTGCTGAGCAGCCCGGCGCCGTAGCCCGCCTCAGCCGAGCTGGCTCGACAGGAACGCCACCGTGCGCTCCCACGCCAGCTGCGCCTGCTCGGGGGCGTAGGTGCCGAGGTGGTTCTCGTCGTTGTAGAAGGCGTGACCTGCGGGATAGAGGTTGAGCTCGACATCGACCCCTGCCTGATCGCGAATCTGCTGCGCCAGCAGGCGGGCGCGGTCCGGCGGAGTCAGCTCGTCGTGCTCGCCGAAGTGCCCCTGCACGGGACAGGTGATGCCGGACAGATCCGGGATGTCACCGGGGAAGACCCCGTAGAAGGACACCGCCGCATCGACCTTGTCGCCGCACACGGCGGCGAGCACCAGCACGAAGCCGCCACCCATGCAGAACCCCACCGCGCCGACCTGATCCCCGGTGACGGCGTCGTGCTGCAGCAGATGGTCCACGGCACCACTGAGGTCCCTGGCCGCATCCTCCACGGGCAGGGCCGCCATCATCTGCCCGGCCTCGCCGCTGTCATGGGTGGTGCGTCCACCGAACAGGTCGGGTGCAAGTGCCACGAAGCCCTCGGCCGCCAGGCGGTCGCAGACATCGACGATGTGGTCGGTCAGCCCCCACCACTCCTGGATCACCACGACCCCGGGGCCCGTGCCCGCCGGCGGGGTGGCAAGGTAGCCGTGCGCCTGACCGCCGTTGCTGGGAAAGATGACGTTCTGGCGGGGGTTGGTCTGTGCCATGCGCAGCGCTCCTGGTCGCGTTCCGATGCGGTCGCACCGTAGCAGCAGGCCCGGAACGTCAGCGCGGGGGCATCAGCGCCGGGCTGACCAGACCGGCGTTCCCAGGTAGCGCAGCCCGGACGGGATGATCCCCAGCACGCGCGCGTCGACGTCGGTGGTGGCGGCGGCGGCGGCGGACGTCAGCTCGTCGCCATCGGCGTCGCCAGCCACCCAGCGCCGCAGCACCGCGACGAAGGCATCGTTGAACAAGGGGAAGGACTGGTCGACGACGAAGGCGCCGCCACCGGCGACGCCGTCGCCCCCGCGTGCAACCTCGGCCGCGTCGTCGTCGGCTGTCTCCGCCGCCAGCCAGAGATGGTCGACCTCCACGCCGACGAGATCGAGCGATCCGCGGTACACGGTGGTGACCAGGCCGAGCTGCTGCGCGATGGCGCTGACGCGGACGAGCGCCTCACGCGGGTCCGCGGGCGAGAACGGCCTGGTGCGGTGCGCCGTCGCCAGGCGCTGGCGGAGCGCGTCCGCGAGCGGCGCGGGCAAAGACCGGGAGCGGAAGACCGTGGTCGTCATCGTCACCTCCGACATCTGCCTGCGGTGCTGTCGATGCTACGCAGGACCGGCCCCCATCAGGGACATCTTCGCCCGACGTGCGGGAGGCCACGCCGCGACAGCCGCACATCCCACTCAAGGATCGGGATCGACGGGCTCCGACTCTGCCTCCGTCGCCTCCGTCGCCTCGCTCGCTTGGCCCGGCTTCTCCCGCTGGTCGGGCTGGTCGAGCAGCCGCGGCACCAGGGTGCTGTGGCGGTGCCGGGCCCCGGATCCGGTGCGGCGCGCAGCCTCGACCACCAGGCCCGGCTGACCCACGAGCAGCAGGCCCCGGCGAGCGCGGCTGATCGCCGTGTAGACGAGCTCACGCCACAGCATGCTGCGGTGGGACGGGTCGACCACCAGGACCACGACCGGCCACTCGCCACCCTGGGACTTGTGCACCGTCAGGCACCAAGCCCGTGCCAGGTCCCCGGCGGCATCGGTGGGGAAGGTGACCGTGCCCTGGGGAAAGGCGACCTCCAGCGCGCCGCTGTCGGCGTCGACGGCCACCACCTCGCCGATGTCGCCGTTGGCGACGTCGAGCTCGGCGTCATTGCGGGTCTGCACCACGCGATCGCCCTCGTGGAACCCGGCAACGGCCCGTCGGCCGCGCGCCGGGTTCAGCCGCTGCTTCAGCACCTCGTTGAGCAGGTCCACGCCCGCGGGACCGCGGTACAGAGGTGCAAGCACCTGCACGTCCGCGGGCGCACAACCGAAGTAGGCGGGAGCCCGCACGGCGACGATCTCCGCGACGCGCTCGGCGATCGCCTGCGACCGCTCGGGCACGGCGAAGACGTCCCCCATGCGGCCGCGTGGCTCCGGCACCGAGCCGGCGTTGACATCATGTGCCAGCGTCACGATCCGGCTCGTCGCCGCCTGCCGGTGCACGCGGGTGAGCCGCGAGGCGGCGATGCGGCCGGCCAGCCGAGGGTCCAGCAGATCGCGCAGCACCGCTCCTTGGCCCACCGACGGGAGCTGGTCCGCATCACCCACCAGCACGAGGTGCGCCCCATCGCCCACCGCTCGGACGAGGGCGTGCGCAAGCCCCGTATCCGCCATCGACCACTCGTCGGCGACCACGACGTCGTGCGGCAGCCGGCGCCGCTCGTCGTAGCCGAAGGCGAACCCCTCCCCCGGCACACCTCGGGCCTCGAGCAGGCGATGCACCGTGCTGGCACCGCGGCCGGTGACTTCCTCCATGCGCTTGGCCGCCCGGCCCGTCGGCGCGCACAGGGCCAGGCGCAGGTCGGCCGCCTCGCAGGCACGGACGACCTCCACCAGGGTGCGGGTCTTGCCCGTGCCGGGACCCCCGGTGAGCACCGACACCTGGTGACCCAGGGCGGCGCGGACCGCGTCGGCCTGCTCAGCGGTGAGCTCGGCGTGCACCTCGTGCTCGCGGGTCACCCCGGCCACGCGCGAGGAGGCCGACAGCAGCCGCGCGAGCTCGGCGGCGAGTCCCCGCTCGCCAGCGAGGTCCGGCGGGGAGTACCACAGCCCCCGGTCCTCGATCAGCAGGCCTCGGTCGGTTGCCAGGTCGAGGGCCCGCCCCGCATCGTCCTGCTGCAGCTGCAGCAGGCGAGCGATGTCACCGACGAGCTCGTCGGCGGGGATGGCTTGATGGCCGCCGCGGTGGCAGCGCTGCGACTGGCTGTGCACCGCCCCGGCCGCCAGCCGGCGCTCGTCGAGCGGTTCAACCCCCGAGGCCCTGGCCAGGGCCTCCGTGTGCTGCCAGGTGACGCCGCGCACCGACAGCAGCACGTAGGGGTCCTCGGCGATGCGCTCGCCGGCATCGTCGCCGAGGGTGCGGTGCACGCGCTCCGCCACCGCGGCCGGCACGCCCACCGCCGACAGCCGTTGCACCATGGCCGCGAGCGCTCCGGCATCACGCCACGCCTGGGCGATGGTCGTGGCCAGGTCCGGAGACACCCCACGCACCTCGGCGAGGCGCTCGGGCTGGGTCTCGACCACGGTGCCGATGTCCATGCCGAAGGCCTTGACCAGGCGACCGGCCAGGGTCTCGCCGACGCCGGGGAAGCGGCCGGAGGACAGGAACGTGAGCAGGCCCGCCACCGTGCGCGGCCGCGCCTGCTCGTAGTAGACGGCCTCGAAGGTCGGCCCGTAGCGCTCGTGGGTTGTCCAACGGCCGACCAGCGCCACCGACTGACCCGGCACCAGCGACGCCAGGGGCCCGGTGGCGCGCGGTCGGCTGGGCCCCGCGCCACCGGGCCGGCGCGGTCCGCCAGCCCCGTGATGTGGGGCGACCAGCTCGACCACCCCGAAACCGGTGGCGTCGTTGGTGAACACCACGGCGGCGACCTCGCCGGCGAGGCGCTCCTCACCCAGCAGCGTCCCGGTGCTCATGGGCGCAGCATGCCAGTTGCCGGACCTGTTAGGTGACAGGGCTCCACAGCCTGGCCGGCAACATGCGCCCCGAGGCCCTGGGTGTCGGGAGGCAGCCTCAGGCGGTCACGGTGACCTGCAGGTCGACGTCGGTGACGCCCTCCACGGCTGCGGCGATCTCTCGGATCGCAGCCTGGTCGAAGCCGGGGGGCACGGTGCCGCGGATGAAGGCCGTCCCCTCGGCGACGTTGACGTTGAGCCGCGGCAGCGAGGACGTTCGTGGGTCCTCGCCCAGGTGCGTGCGGATCTTGTCGGCGATCGTCTTCTGGGGCGGCGGCGTCGGGATGTCCCCCATCTGCTGCCCGGCGGCCTGCTGTCCGGCGCTCGCCGGTCCGGCGCTCGCCGGTCCGGCGCTCGCCGGTCCAGCAGTCGTCTGGGCGGTCGCGTCGCCGCTGGGCGTGTCGTGCATCAACCGCTGCGCGCTGAAGGCCATCTCGTCGCGCAGATCCGCGCCGCGGCGGGGCGCCGTCATAGCGCCCACGGCGTAGCCGACGAGCACGCCGAGGGTGGCGAACAGCCAGGTGGTCGCGCCGCTTCGCCGACCGCGGACACCGAGCTTCTTGCCGCGCTGTCCGCTGGCGAGCCACACGCCGGCGCGGCCCAGGGCGTCCTCAGAGGACTTCTGTGCCTTGGCGGCCATCTCGGAGGCCTTCAGGCGGGTGGCGAGGTCGGAGGACTTCAGCAACGCAGCAAGCTCGAGCGCACGCTGGTCCAGATGCGCGTCGCGAACCTTCTTGGAGGTGGTCGCCGCAAGGCCGGCACCGCGGGCGTACGCCTCGGTGTCGCGCAAGCGATCGGCCAGCTCCAATGCGCGATCGTCGAGCTGGCTGGACCGAACCGCCTCCGTGAGTGCCGTCGCAAGATCCCGGCTGGCGCGACCCACGTCGGCGATCGCCGCCTTGGCCTCGGCCGCCGCCTTCTTGGCTTCCACCTCCGCCTTCGTGCCGGTGGCCTTGGCCTTGAGCTTGCCCATCTTGCTCATATTGCCCATCTTGCCCATGAGTCCTCCCGGCTACTGCAGAGTCGGTCGTGCTCAACTGCGTTCCTCGGGCCTCTTGCCCGTCGGTTCCAGCGCAGAAACGCCGTCACCCTAGCGCCGACCCCAATCGACGCCAATGCTCGTGAGGAAGGACCCGGCGTCCTCCGCCAGGGCTTGGCTGGGCGTCAGCACGCCGGCGCGGTCGATGCGGCCGTCGAGCAGCCGAGCGGCTACGTCCACGGCGATGCGCGCGGTCAGCTGGTAGGGGTCGGACATGCGGGCCCAGGCCACGGCAGCGCCGTCGGCGCCATCGACGCGGGCGAGCACCGCCGCGGTCGCTCGCGCCCGCCGCCCGGGGCCCGGACCCGCCGGCAGCCCGCCGGCAGCCCGCTCCAGGAGCGCCCACGCCGGCGTGCGCGCGAAGCCCCGCAGCAGCGCACCTGCGGGCTTTGCGACGGCATGGAGAGCCGCGGCGGCCGGGGTGGCGACGTAGGCGCGCACGAGGTCCGCGCCGGTGGAGCGGCCCACGGTGACCGCCTCTGGCAGGGGCGCGGAGAGCGTCGCGCGCGTGCCACCGGGCAGCGGCGCGTCCCAGCGATCGGCGCCGACGGGCTCCTCCACCAGGGCACCGCCGATCCACGCCGCCCCCCCGCGCGCCGCGATGCCCAGCGCTGATCGGACCGTGCCCCCACTGGGCGCGCCGCCGTCAACGGCATAGGCGACCCGTACGCTTGAGACCGGTCCGTCGAGCTCACGGGCCGCGATGCCCGCCAACAGCTCGCCCGGGACGCCATCGAAGCCGAAGCCGGGGCAGACCGCGATGCCGGCGTCACGGGCACGCTCCTGCTGGCGGTGGACTCGCTCCAGGAAGGGCACCTCACCGGACACGTCGAGGTAGTGGCTTCCGCCGGCGAGCGCGGCCTCGAGGACCTGCAGCCCAAGGCGCAGATAGGGGCCGACGGTGGTGATCAGCACGTCGGAGGATTGCGCCAGCGCTGTCAGCGACCTCGGGTCGGTGGCGTCGGCCACGGCCACCCGCACCGGCGTGCCGAGCTCCGCGGCGAGTGCCTCCAGCGCATCGCGCCGGCGACCTGCGATGCGCAGCGGGATCCGGCAGCGCACGGCCTCGTGTGCGCACAGCCGCCCCGTGTAGCCGGTGGCTCCGTAGATCGTCAGCACGGCGGTCGCTGTCGTCGTCGATGGCGGAACCGGGTCAGCCGGTCCTGCGCGACAGGAAGTCGCGCACCACCAGGCTGCCCAGGTCGTCGAGGTCCGGGTAGAAGATGCGACCGCCGTAGCTCGACACCATGTGCTCCACGAACGCCGCCGCGCCCGGGTCGTGGTCCAGCAGGAACACGTTGAGGGTCGCCCCGGTGCGAGCCAGGCGAGCGGACTCCGCAAGCGTCACGCGCAGGGTCTTGGGCTCCGGCGGCCACGCGAAGTAGGGAACGTCGCCTTCCAGGTGCGCGGTCGGCTCGCCATCGGTGACCATGATGACCTGCTGCTCGGCTCCCGGGTGCGCACCCAGCAGGCGGCGGGCCATGATGAAGGCGTGCTGCATGTTGGTGCCGTACACGCGCTCCCAGCCGGTCGCGAGCAGGTCGCGCGGCTGCAGGCGGCGGGCGTAGTCGCTGAACCCCACGACGTAGAAGCGGTCCTCGGGGAACTTCGAGCTGATCAGGGACTGCAGCGCGAGCGCCATGCGTTTGGCGGGAACCCAGTTGCCCCGTAACGGCATCGAGAAGCTCATGTCCAACAGCAGCACGGTGGCGGCCCGCACCCGCTGCTCCGCCTCGGCGAGCTCGAAGTCTCCCGCGGTCAGCCGCACGGCGCCGCCGCGTTCGACCCCGGCGGTCCCGTCCCGCTCCCCCGCGCGTCGCAGGATGGCGTTGTTCACCGTCCGGGTGACATCCAGGCGGAAGGGGTCACCGAACTGCAGCGCCCTCGTGGTGCCCGTGAGCTCGCCGTCGCCGCCGCTGCCCGCCGTGCGGTGGGAGCCGACTTCGCCACCCACGGCCCGCTCGTAGATCTTGGCCAGGGACTTCTCGCCGAGCTGGCGGATGCCCCGCGGCGTGAGCTCCAGCCGACCGCCCTCGCGCCGGGCCGCGCCGGCTTCCTCCAGAGCCCGTTCAACCTCGCGCAGCGCGCGCAGGTCGCGGACCGCCTCATCGCCCAGGGCCTCGCGCAGGGCGTCCTCGTCGACGTCCTCCAGGCGCGCACCGGCGTACTCCTGTCCCAGGGCCTCGCCGAGGTCGGCGTAGGACTGCAGGTGCTGGATCCAGTCCACGGTCTGCGACAGCGAACCGTCCTGCAGACCGCCGGGCTGGGCACCGCGCATCGCCTGCCCCCACGACATGTCCGGGAACATCGACTGCAGCGCCTGCTGCAGCATGCCCGCCTGCATTGACAGGTCGAGGTCGCCAAGCAGCTGCTCGGCCATCTGCGCCAGCTGCGATCGCTGGTCCGCTGACAGCCCCGCCATGAGGCGGCTCATCGCGGCCATGCGCCGCGCCAGGTCCTCCAGCAGCTCATCCAGGTCCTGGGGATCCCCCGGCAGCAGGTCGCCGTGGCGATCCTTGAACTGCGCGAAGTCCTCAGCGACGTCCTCACCGCGCTCGCGCTTGGCGATCATCGCGTTGAGGTCGGCCAGCATGTCCTGCATCCGCTCGATGTCCTCCGGCTGGAGCGAGCCGAGGGCGCCGGCGAGCTGGCCGAAGGTCGCTTCGGCCACGTCGCGGCGCAGCTGCTCGACGAGCTCGCGGTAGTCCTGGCCAGCCTGGCGGTCGGTCCAGCGGTAGTCCTCCAAGGCGCGCAGGGTCGCGGCGACGTCGCTCGGGAGGTCCTCGAGGAACTCGGCCCTGGCCTCGGCACCGTCGGTCGCGTCGAACGCCACGGCGGTGCGCTCCCGCTCCAGGATCTCCGCCAGGCGCTCCTCGACCTGGCGCAGGGGGCCCTCCAGGCCCATGCGCTCGAGCTCCCGTCGGCGGGCTTCCTCCACCCGCCGGCGCAGGTCGTCCAGGCCCGCGAAGCGTCCCTGCATGCCGCGCTGGGTCAGGCGCTGCAGCGCCTGCTCCGGGGTCAGCCCCGCGAGCAGGTCGTCACCGATCTCGCCGAGCACGTCCTCCACCCCGACCTCCGTGGGGAAGGGATCCTGCGTGCCGGACCAGCGGCCGTAGCGCACCCGCATGGCGTCGCCTACCTCCGCCCCTGCCCGCGAGGCCCGCCC